>Ga0172371_10008720_pt1 | contig 14125 bp, 8 predicted proteins | sample Lak12m_FD_114543 | JGI IMG/M metagenome (GOLD analysis project Ga0172371, IMG submission 114543) | Freshwater microbial communities from Kabuno Bay, South-Kivu, Congo - kab_022012_12m | ecosystem: Environmental > Aquatic > Freshwater > Lake | place: Democratic Republic of the Congo: South-Kivu... | reverse complement strand
CCGTGGGGGTAGCCTTTCCTTCCACCATCCGCAACGTGCCATTCGACGCGACCGCGTGACCTGATTCGGGTTGCTCGGGTTCAAGATCCTGGTGCCACAGATTTGTCGCGGCCTAATAACATATTGAAACCTCATAACTTTTCGCGATGCACTGTAGAAGATGAGCCAAAGGATCATTCGCAATACTGCGCGAGGCTCTATTGGCGGGAGAGGTCTCCCGTGGTCGGGCGGGGGAGATCACCGGCTACGGCGAGCGGATGGCCCGATATGTGGTATCCGATCTCCTCAAGAAGGGATATCTGAAGTCCGATACCACTCGAAGCCCGCTTGTGCTCGGATTTCCCATCGCAGCGATGGAACGTTGGCTTCCGAGGTTGTATTCGACGATTTGACGGTCCAAGGAAACATCGCCGGAGGAAGGTCAAGAAATGGCGGTTACTCCTTGTAGGATTTCAAATTGTATGGACAGAATAGGGATGACCGTGAGATTTTCAGAGCCGGTTTTCGTGGAACATGCCCTCCTCACTTCACTGAGCAGAATAGCCCAGCGGGAGAGGGAGAAGGCAAGAAGCAAGACCTGACCCCATCTGTGTTTGGTAGCTATTCCCTTTGATGGGAAAGACGACTCGGTTGTTCCGAAGAATACTCGCATCCGGGTGCAGGCGTTTTACCTGAGCCGGAGAATTCCATCTTTGTAACCGAACTTACGAAACGCAGTACTTGGTTTCGGATCTGGGTGCCACTGCTGGCTTGTCCAGCAGTGTGCATTCGTCCTCACTGCTGGACAAGCCAGCAGTGGCACCCGAGCAGAGGACTGCTTGTGTAGGCCGAGAGGGTTGCGTTTTGCGAACATTTCCTCTCCAGCGACACGACTATTGTCTCAAACGATCCACCGACACCACCCGCCTGATCTCTGCCGTAACCTCCGTGGCGACAGCGTCGAACGGTGTGCGCCGCACCCGATGCGGCAATGCCAACTCAGCCGCAACTGCCACATCTTCAGGACGGACTTGGGTTCGGCCTTGGTACGCGGCAAGAGCCCTCGCGGTCTTGAGCGTCGCTATGTCCGCGCGATGCCCGTCTACTCCGAGCTTCAGGCACGCGGTCGCAATCTGTTCGAGGATCGACGTCTCCGCGGTCACTTTCCCGCACCGGATCTGAGCCGATTGAATCTGCCGTGAAATTCGAGCGGATTCCGCGGACCAATCGTCAGAGAACTTCCGCGGGTCCTTGTCGAATTGGAGCCGGCGTTCCATGATCTCCACGCGGGCTTGTGCGTCGCGAATTCCCTCGATGTTCACACAGAGGCCGAACCGGTCGAGCAATTGCGGTCTCAGTTCACCTTCCTCCGGATTCATGGTGCCGACCAACGTGAAGCGAGCGGGATGCGCGAACGAGACACCCTCTCGCTCGACGATATTCAGACCCATGGCCGCGGAATCCAGCAAAACGTCCACGAGATGATCGTCGAGGAGGTTGACCTCGTCCACGTAGAGAATGCCCCGGTGGGCCTGAGCGAGAATACCCGGTTCGAACTTTTTCTCGCCCGTCTTCAAGGCATGTTCGATGTTGAGGGTTCCCACGAGCCGGTCTTCCGTGGCGCCGAGCGGCAGCTCGACGACGCTGATCTTTCGCGTCTTCCTGGCCGGAACGGCGGCCGTCGGTGCGGCGCCGGAGCAAAGGCTGTCAGTGCCGTTGCCGCAAACGGAGCATGTGTTCCGGTCCGGCATCTGAAAAGGGCAATTCTCGACGACTTCCATCATCGGAAGAATGTCTGCAATTCCCCGTACAGCCGTGGATTTTGCAGTTCCCTTTTCCCCGCGTATGAGTACTCCCCCGATAGTGGGGTCGATGATGTTCAGTATGAGAGCCAGTTTCAATGTATCCTGGCCCACGATGGCCGCGAACGGGTACAGCGGCAGGTTCGCCATTAGACACCTTTCCTGACGATTTCCACCAAGACGTCTGCTCGTAAGTCTTTGATGCGAAAGTACTCGGCCCGCAGGATTTTCGCGAGCCTTGCCGAAAAGTTGTATCGAAAACCACCTTGCTCTTCCACGTCAACAACGATGGATTTGATCCGACTGTCCGAGGCGAGCCCCTTTGCCGCGGAAAGCGCCTCCCAGAACGGGTCGCCGTTCCCGATGCTTTCGTTGGCCTTGCCGTCGGTGATGATGATGAGGATTGGCCGGCACGCGGGATCTTTGAGCAGGACATTGCGCACCACGCCCTGACCCTTGCGGAGCCCCGCCGCCAGGGGGGTTTTGCCGCCCACGGGAAGCTCTTTGAGAAGCTCGGTGGCTCGATGGATCGATGATGTTGGCGGCAAATTCACCACGGCCTCCTGCTTGCGAAATGATACCATGGCCACGCGGTCCCGCTTCTGATACGCATCCTTGAGGAGTGACATGATCGCTCCCTTGGATGCCACCATGCGTCCCTTTGCGCCCATAGACCCACTGGCGTCGACGATGAACAGCAGGAAGTTCCCGGTTTGCGTCTCCCGCAGCTTCTCGCGGATGTCCTCATCCCGGATCGCCACCATGAGACCGTTCTCACGCTGTCTGGTCAATTGGTGAGGAGCCGCGGCCCGGATGGTGGCATCGAGGGCAACGTCATCGTTCAGCCGTCGAGCGGTGCTCCTCACGTATCTGCCCTTCTTGTGGTTGGTCGGCGTTCGGGTACGCTTGCCGGACGCCTGCCGGAAGAGCTTGTCGCGGCGGTGGCCGATCTCTCTCACCGCGAACGTCGGACCGATCTCAAAGATAGCCTCGGGGTAATCCGTGCGCGGGATCAGCCTTGCCGTGGGGCTGACTTCGATCTCCTCGCCTGTTGCCTCACGCACGGGAACGCGAATCGGCGACTCTTCCGGATATTCGTCCGGATGATGCCGCGGTTCGGAACGTTGGGGGATGCTTTGGTACGCGCTGGTTTCCACGGTGGGATCATGAGCCAGGGCACGCTGGCGAGACCGGTGCCGGAGCGCCAAAGCCGCAACCCGCAGCACATCTCTTCGGGACACCTCTCGATGGCCTTCAAACGCTGCCAGCGCAGCGGCCGCATGCGAGATCACGATATCGGCCCGGTGTCCGGCCACATTGGCGTCCACACAGACTTGAGCGATCAACCCGTCAAGGTCGCGTGGAAAGCGGACTTCGGGAAGCCTCTCCCTGGCCCGGGAGATCTTCTCGGCCAGAGCGCGATCCTCCGGCTCGAATCTGAGCCGGAAGGCATTCGGGTCGCGGTCGAATTCATCCCTGCGCCGGAGGACTTCGGCTCTCGAGGCTACGTTCTCTTCCCCGCGCACGGCAACGCACAAGCCGAACCGGTCCAGCAATTGCGGCCGCAGCTCGCCTTCCTCGGGATTCATGGTACCGACGAGGATGAAACGGGCCGGATGACGATGCGATATCCCCTCTCGTTGAACGACGTTCTCGCCCGAGGCTGACACGTCGAGGATGACATCCACGAGATGATCCGAGAGCAGATTCACTTCGTCAATGTACAGAATGCCTCGGTTGGCTCGCGCCAAGAGCCCGGGCTGAAATACTCGGATGCCTTCATGAATGGATGCCGAGAAGTCCAGTCCGCCGACGACCATTTCTTCTGTGGCGTTCAGGGGAAGATCCACAACTCGCACTCTTCGGGTGCGAGTGGCTACGGTGGCTCCGCGACACGAACCGCAGATCTCCAAATCATCCGAGGGGTCGCATGAATAGGGGCAACCGGCCGCGACGTCGAGCTCCGGGAGCACGCTCGCAAGGGCCCGAACAGCGGTCGATTTCGCGGTTCCTTTCTCACCCCTGATGAGGAGCCCGCCCACGCCCGGATCGACGGCATTGAGTATCAAACCCAGCTTCATCCAATCCTGTCCGACGATGGCGGAAAAGGGATAGAGCTGCGGGGACGGTCGGCAATCGGTCAATTCTTGCTCCGTGAGCTCTGAGGGGTTGCTTTCAAGGCCGGCGCCGGTGCGATGAACGTGGAAAGCGCTTTCGGAGACAGCCTCCGGAGGATCTCGGTGCGTCGGCGAATCAGCGACGCGAAGCAGCGGCGCAAATTGGTTCCAGCGATTCGGGGAACGGATCGCGATCGAGCTCTTTTCCAAGACGATAGTACACCGTGGCGATATGTTTGCAAGGGTTCGACCGGTAGGGACGCGAACAATACGTCTCGAAGTCCGCGCGCTTTTTCAGGAGAGCCGACAGTCCCTGCATCTCGAATGCGACTGCGGATCGCTGCTTACCGCCCTGAAACGAGATGGTGTGGAACGGCCCTTTCTAAGAACTCGCGGTGTCGTCAAGAGCGTATTGAATCTTTGACTTCCCCGGCTGTTCTGAGTACGCTCGTTCTTGGGGACGTCGGGCCGCGGCGGACATTCAACCTCCCACGCAAGCGCCATTTGGCCATAGGAGACCACCATGTCAGACCAGCCCAAAGATCTCGCAGCGCCAAGGATACTCGTTTGTGAAGACGAAGGCGTGATGGCTGAGGACATAGCCGAGATCTTGAGAGCCCTCGGCTATGACGTGGTAGGTCTGGCCGCCAATGGCGAAGAAGCCGTTCGAGCAGCCGAAGAAACCAAACCTGACCTCATTCTCCTGGACATCAAGCTGGGAGGACAGATCGACGGACCGGCGGCTGCCGAGCAAATTCACTCCCGCTTTAACATTCCGGTCGTTTTTCTGAGCAGGCACGAAGGGGAGCGGGTTCCGGAGAGTGCCGGGAAGACGGGACCATACGGCTATCCCGGCAGGCCCAACTCCGTCTCGGAATTGAGAAGCTCTGTGGAAACCGCCCTTCATTGGTTTGAGGCCGACAGGCGTATCAGACAAACCGAAGACAGATACCGGGTTTTGGTGGAGACCGTTCCTCACGGCATTGGCGAAATCGACGCATTCGGAACCGTAACCTTGGCCAATGAAGCTTACTGCAAACTGTATGGCTATGCCTTGGACGAAATGGTAGGAAAGTCTATCTTTGATATGCAGGTATGCGAGACCAAGGCTGACCGGTTACGGGAATACCTGGCATTTGTAAGGTTCCAACGCCCCCATCCCACCCCTTGGATTTCACAAGAGCTCACCAAGGAAGGAAAAGCGATAGACGTGCAAGTGGACTGGAATTACAAGTTGGATAGGCAGGGAGGAGTGGATGGGTTCATCTTTATCATTACGGACATTACCCAGCGGCGTCAGGGAGAGGAATGCCTGCGAGCCGCGGAGGAACGGTTCAAAAAGGCCGAAGAGCTTGCCGGCCTCGGCAGTTGGGAATGGGACATACAAACTGGAGATTTGATTTGGTCAGAGGAATCCTTCCGCGCCTTTGGATACGACCCTCGGCGCATTAATCCAGATTTTGACCTCTTCATGGAATCGGTATATCCCGATGACAAGCTGACGGTGCAAGCAGCCATAGAAGATGCATTAGCCGGCAGAAGGCATTTCGATACGGAATTTCGCATTATCAGACCCGACGGAATCCCACGATTACTTCACAGCAGAGCAAATATTCTCAGGGACCGAATGGGAGTCGCGTCAAAAATGATCGGTATGTCGCTGGATATCACAGATCGTAAGAAAGCGGAGGATCTGATTCGAGCCCAACGAGACCTCGGTGTGGCTCTCAGCGCAATCTCCAATCTTGACCAAGCCTTTGCCCTTTGCATTGACACGGCAATGGAGTTGTCAGGAATGGAAGCAGCGGGAGTCTACCTGGCCAACGATGATGCCGGCCTGGATCTTGTCGCTCACAGGGGGGTGCCCGAAGAATTCTTGGATAAGGTCAAGCACTTTCCCAAGGACTTTCCCGAGGCACGGATTACTATGAGAGGCTCACCCGTCTACTTCTTCGAAAGCCTTCCGGAACTGTCGGCGTCGACCGTCGAAGCCCTAAAACATGAGGGCTTTCGGGCTTCAGCAGTGATTCCGATATCTCATCAAGGCCGCGTCGTCTGCAGCTTTCACTTGTGTTCCCGCAAATTTGATGTGGTTCCGCAGCAGACAAGACATTCGCTTGAGGCCGTAGCATCGCTCATTGGAGCGGCCTTTTCAAGAATCAGGGTTGAAGAGGCTTTGCGGGAAAGCGAATCCCATTACAGAATGCTAGTCGAAACAATGAATGAGGGTGTAGTGGTTTCCGACAAGGGAGGACTCGTCACCTATGTGAATGATCGAATACTCAAGATGTCGGGGTACACCCGCGAGGACGTCGTCGGAGTGCCCGTATCGGAATTCCATGATGAAGAAGGGCAGAAGCGAGCAACTGCCGAGATAGCCCGGAGGATCACGGGAAGAGTGCCCAGGGAAGCCTATGAGACACAACTCCGCGCTAAAGACGGCGGCCATGTCCCTGTGATCCTGTCATCGTCGGGCATCTATGGCCCGAACAATGAATTTGGAGGAATCGTAGCCGTTTGCACCGATATTACGGATAGGAAACATATCGAAGATCAGCTCTCGAAATCACTCGAGGAAAAGGAAGCGCTTCTCCGAGAAATCCATCACCGCGTCAAGAATAACCTTGCCGTGGTCAGCAGCTTGCTGGGGCTCCAATCTCGGCACACCAAGGACGATTGTCACCGGAGGATGTTCGTCGAATCACAGGATCGGATCAGGTCCATGGCCTTGGCCTATGAGAAGCTGTACCAAGCGCAGAACCTGTCTGCAATCAATAGCAAGGATTATTTGACCAGCCTGGTCCACGGTCTCATCTCTTCGTGGAGCCATGTGGGGGCGCACGTGGAAATTCAGCTACAGGTTGCTGCGCTGGATCTGGATTTGGAAACCGGCGTCACCTTAGGATTCATCGTCACAGAGCTGGTGAGCAACGCTCTCAAACACGCCTTCCCGAACTATCGGGCGGGCAAGATCACGCTTGTCCTCTCGGAGAATGATGACTCGATTTTGCAGCTCTCTGTGGCCGATGACGGAGTCGGTCTGCCTGAAAACGTTCCTTTGGACAAGCCAAGCACCCTGGGGCTTGATCTGGTAAGAATATTCTGCCGTCAACTCCGAGGACATGTTGACGTGCAACGGGATCACGGAACCAGGATTATGCTGACATTTAGCCGCAGGCCATGAGGAGGGCTTCCATGAAGAAATATCGCATTCTCATTGTGGAAGACGAGCTGATTGTCGCAGAGGATTTGGCCAGGCTCTTGGAAGAATCGGGGTACGAAGTCATCGGCATCTTCGATACCGGGGAGGAGGCGGTGAAGTCAGCCCTCGAAGGTGCACCGGACCTCGTCTTGGTCGATATTCAACTGCGTGGTGCGCTGGACGGGGTCGAGGCGGCACTCACGATTAAGAGCCATCTTGATCCCGCGATCGTCTACCTGACGGCCCATTCGGAAAAGGGGCTGTTCGAAAGGGCAAAGGCGACGGAGCCCGACGGGTACCTGTACAAGCCGGTATCTTCCATCGAATTGAAACGGACCGTCGAAATTGTTCTTTTCAAACATGCTATGGAGAAGAGGCTGAGAGAAAGCGAAGAGAGATATCGGCTCATCGCAGAGAACGCCAACGTAGGAATATTGACTACTACCCTCGACGGGATCTTTCTGCAGGCTAACCCCTTTGCTGCCAAAATGGCCGGTTATGACACCGTCGAGGAGCTCCTGACCTGTCGCGCAGACCAGCTTTACTCAAATCCGGCTGATCGGCAACGTTTGATGCGTGAGTTACTCGAAAAGGGATCTGTCAGCGAGTACGAGATCCTCGCTAAAAACAAGGACGGCACTCCACAATGGATCTCATTGAATGCGGTGCTTCAGAAAGATCATGCGGGAACGCCCACCAGCACCCTTGGAATCGTACAAGACATTACGGACCGGAAGAAGGCTGAGGAACAAGCACAGAGGCTCGCCATCGTTGCCAACGATTCCAATGACGCAATCACCGTTCTGGCGTTGGACGGTACCGTGTTGGACTGGAACCTTGGAGCAGAGAGGACATACGGCTACAAGACCGAGGACGCGTTGGGGAGGAGCATCTTCGAGCTGATCGTTCCAGAGTCAAAGCGACAAGAAGTCATCGGCTTAATCGAAACAATCATACACGGTGAAACGGTTAAACCCTTTGAGACGAAGAGAGTGACACATGCCGGTATGATTCTGGACGTCTGGTTAACCGTGACGGCAATTCGTGATGAGTCAAAACGAATCAGAGCACTAGCCACGACCGAAAGAGATATCACTGACCTCAAGAGAGCGGAAGAGCTTCTGCGCATCGAGAAGGAACAGTTTCAGACACTTGTCGAGAATGCCCCATTTGGCTTGGTCATCATTGATGAAGACGGCTCGTTCCGGTATGCCAATCCCAAGTTCTTTGAAACATTTGGATATTCTCTGGAAGAAGTGCCCAATGGCCGTCAATGGTTGGGCAAGGCTTTTCCTGATCCTGACCTCAGGAGAGAAGCGATCTCAGCGTGGATCGGAAATCTTGAGGCCACCCGGCCGGTAGAGCAATGGCGCCGCAACTTCACCGTGAAGTGCAAGGACGGACAAGACAAGGTGATTCATTTCATGCGGGTGCAACTTCCCTCCGGCCCCCACTTGATGACGTGTGAGGACATTACCGAACGCTGGCAAGCCCAGGAGAGGTTGCGGCAGAGCGAAGAAGAATTCCGCCGCATCATTGAAAACCTTCAAGATCCATTCTATCGAGCAGACATGAATGGCGTTCTCACTTTCCTCTCTCCGGCTTCAGAGCGCGTTGCCGGTTACAAGCCGGAAGAGGGTGTAGGGCAGCCCATCACGCTGTTCTATGCGGACCCCTCCGAACGGCAACAATTCATGAAGCTCATGCTCGAAAACGGCTTTGTGAATGATTTCGAGGCCAGATTGGTACACAAAGACGGGCATATTGTTTGGGTATCGACGAGCGCAAGGTTGTACAGGGACAAGGAAGGCAGGATTGCCGGTGTGGAAGGAATAGCCAGGGACATTTCCGAACGCAAGCGGGCGGAGGAAGCGCTCCGGGAGCAAGAATCATTGATCCGTTCCATCAGTGACAATCTGCCGTCCGGCATGATCTACCAGGTGGTGCGCCATAACGATGGCAGTCGCAAATTCACCTATCTGAGCGAGGCGGTCCGAGACTTCTACGGGTGCTCTCCAGACGAAGCAATGAACGATCCAGAATTGATTTATGGACGGGTGTTCCCGGAAGACCGATACCGAGTATTTCGCGAAGAAGAAAAGGCCCACGCGAATGGTTCTGATTTCAGCATCGAAGCTCGCATGGTCAATCCGTCGGGTGACATTCGCTGGTCTCACTTTGCATCAAGTCCCCGACGATTGGAAGATGGATCCACTTGCTGGAGCGGCCTTGAAATAGACATCACCGAGCGTAAGCGGGTTGAGGAGGCTCTGCTTCATTCTGAAGCAAAATATCGATTGATGTTTGAGTTCTCTCCCCTCGGGGTATTCCATTTTGACGAAACCGGTGTCATTACAGCCTGCAACGACAATTTCGTGGCAATAATCGGATCTTCACGCGAGAGGTTGATCGGGCTCAACACCATCCGAGATCTCAAGGACGCGAAGATGATTGCTGCAATCAAGGATGCCCTCTCGGGAGGGATCGGCCATTATGAGGGTTGGTACAGCTCCGTCACGGGCCGGAAGACGACACCTGTCAAGTGCGACTTTGCTCCTATCGTGTCCCAAGACGGTGCAGTGCTCGGGGGCATTGGGATTGTGGAGGACATTAGCGAGCGCAAACGTACCGAGGAGGCTCTGCGCAAGAGTGAGACCCGCTTCCAAAAAATGATGGAGCATTCTCCGATGGCAATAGCCGTGACCGACACAGCGGGAAACATGGAATATCTGAACAAGAAATTTGTTGAATTGTTTGGGTATACGCTGGAGGACATACCGACGGTGGAGCAGTGGTGGCCGCTGGCCTATCCTGATCCTCAGCGTGCCGCCCTGGCCAGGTCCGACTGGTTCAGTTCCACCAGGCAGGCGGATGAAAATGGGACCGAAGCTGATCCGAGAGAGCGAGAAGTAAGATGCAAGGATGGGACAATTCGCGTTGTCGATTTTAGAAAGACCGTGACGGATAAATGGGTCATACACACCTTGCTCGACGTTACGGAGAGCAAACGACAGAAAGAGACTTTGCGCGAACGTGAACAGATGTTTCGGTTGCTTTCGGAGCAGTCTTTGATGTCGGTAGCTATTCTTCAAGACGGGATTTATCAGTACGCGAATCAAGCGATGTCGGACGTGTGCGAGTATTCCGTGGAGGAGATCCTGAACTGGGGCCCTGAGCAATTTCTTGAAGTGATTCATCCCGGCGATCGATCATTGGTCCTGGAGCAAGCGAGAATGAAGCAGACCGGTGACCCCAGACAAGAGATAAACTATGCGTTTCGCATCATCACGAAGTCGGGGCAGACCAAGTGGGTTGAAATCTATTCCAAGACCATTCGGTTCCGGGACCGCGGCGCAAATCTTCTCACCATGATAGACATTACCGGGCGCAAGCAGGCTGAAGAGCAACTTCTTCAGTCGCAAAAGATGGAGGCCATCGGCACCTTGGCCGGTGGTGTGGCACACGATGTCAATAACCTCCTGCAGGTAATACTCGGTCATGCTGACATGCTCCTTCTGAGAGGCACACTGGATGAGAAATCCGATAAATCGCTCGCGGCCATTCGCGGCGCTGCACTCAATGGCGCGGATTTGGTCAAGAGGGTTCTGACGTTCAGTCGAAAGACCGAACCGGTGAAGAGACCGCTCAACTTGAGTGATGAAGTTCGTAGAGTGGAAGGGCTGCTTGAACGGACTATTCCCCGGATGATTTGCCTCGAGCTGTCTCTGGAGCGAAACCTGAGGATGATAGGCGCGGACCCCTCGCAGATTGAGCAAATCCTGTTGAACCTGGCGGTTAATGCCAGAGATGCGATGCCGGAAGGCGGGAGGCTCTCGTTTGAGACGAAGAATACCACCATTCGCGCGCATTACTGTCGAACCCACCCGGGAGTCAAACCCGGAAAGTATGTGTTGCTTACCGTTTCCGATACCGGCCAGGGAATGGACAAAGGCATCTTGGATCGCATTTTCGAGCCCTTTTTCACGACAAAGGAGCCCGGAAAGGGAACCGGTCTCGGGTTGTCGATGGTCTTCGGTGTCGTGAAGAGCCACGGCGGACACATAACCTGCTACAGCGAGGCCGGTGTAGGCTCCACCTTCCGGATCTACTTCCCTGTCTTGGGAGAGTATTTGCTCCCTGACCTGGCAACCACGAGCGAAATGCCGGCAGGTGGAACGGAGACATTGCTCCTCGTGGATGATGAGGAAGCCGTACGGGGCCTCGGCGCGGAAATGCTGGAATTGGCGGGCTACACGGTGCTGACCGCAGCCAACGGCCAAGAAGCGCTGGAAGTCTATCGCACCGAAGGGGCTTCGATTTCCCTGGTGATTTTGGATCTGATCATGCCGGTGATGAGCGGGCGGAAGTGCCTGGAGGAGTTGCTCAAGATGAACCCCAACGCCAAGGTCTTGATTGCCAGCGGATACGCGGCCAATGGGCCGGCCAAAGAAGCTCGCGAAGGCGGGGCCGCGGGGTTTGTGGGCAAGCCGTTCGATCTCAAGGAGATTCTGTTGGCCGTCAGGAAGAGCCTGGACAGGGGGTGAGGCGGCCATCCTCAGACGCCAACTCCCGAGTACCCAGCCCCCATATATCTAGAGGATGCAAGTCCCCGCTCCCCAATGCCTTTATATTGGACCCCGAAAACTGGACAGGGGGTTAAGGTAGAAAAGCCGACCTTGACGATGTAGAAACTCGGGGGGAGTTCAAGGAGGCTTTTGAGGAAATGCGGAAGCGGTATGACGCGAGCTTCAAGGCGCGGGTTACTCTTGAAGCCATCAGGGGGGACAGAACTATGGCTGAGCTTGCGGCTGCGTACGGGGTCCACCTCACTTTTCTGCTACTCTTCGCTGCGTTTCCGGGCTTGAGATCGCCAGTACCTCACAGTTCGACGCAGCTTTTCGATTTCTCGATCCTTCTCCGACAAGCGGTCTGACTGGTCAATCCTGTCTTTGTGAAACCGTCCGCTGTGAACTCGCCGGTCACTTTCTAGGATGTCTGCGATTCGCCTTGCAGTGTCCAATTTCTGGCTGTCGGGAAGATCAGGATACAGCTCAGCGACCTCACGAAAGCGCTCGGAATTAAGAGCTATTGCTATTTCCCGCCCGCTTTCAGAGAGAATTCGGTCCGGCGATTCCAGGAGAGAGGGGTCTTCCAAGAAGGCCCTCAGCATCTCTACCACCTGAGGAGGACGCCCCACCATAATCGTTCCTAACCCAGCCGCCAATAATTTGTTTGGGAATCCCTGTGCTTCCCTCACGGGAACGTCAGCCAAGAACAGGTAAGGCAAGAAGAACTCCAAGAACTGTTCAGGTGACACAATAAACGGGTATTTCTTTCGAAGCCGCAACAATCTCCTGGAATCCAGTGTCAAGAACAGTGTCTTCGCTCCAAGTTCGTCCCGGGTTTCATGGGCGCTTTTATCAATAAGGTTTTGGAGACAGTGAACATCGTGGCGTTTGAGGTCTTCGGACCTGAGAGCGTCCTGGTATATGAAGTCCCAAAATCTGGCGTTATCCCAGCTACCGCTTGGAACCAAGTTCCGGAATGACACCCACAGTTCACTTACTTCATCATCGTGATACGTTGAGAATTGCGTTTCTAATTGCAGACCGAGCTCTTGTAGCCTGTTGTCAAGTCCCGAAAAATGATCCTCATCGATCGGGCAGTCTTTTGCTATAGAGTGCAACCTTCTGTAAACGGCCATTCGGTCCATATACTTCCCCGGATTTGTCCGGAGTTCCTGCAAAATCCAGGGGTTCCTTTCCAGCAAGTGCAGCGAGGGCTTTCCATCGTGATAGTGCCGCTCTACCGATTCGAGGCTCTGTTCGTATTCCGCAATCGTGAATGGGTATACCTTCGCCATAACACCTAGTTGAGCCAATTGCCCGATAATATAGCTTACTATTTCGTTGTAACTGCTCGCCTTCACTAAAAAAGCATATAGCACATTGGTGTCAAGGTGCAGCTCTCGGCTCCTCAATTTGTCTATCTGATAAGGGCTCGCTTGGGTTGAGCGGTTGAGGTAATAGGTCGCAAGTACATTGTGAAAGACCGCAGCGATAAATGGATTCCCGGCATGTGCCTCATCCCTCAGCCCAGCAAGAAATCCTGCTTTCCACTCGCCGAAATGCTTCTTGCCCCATCCGGGCAACGCGCGCTTGAGAATGTAATCGAACTTCTCGAACTTCTCTCGACCTTCGTGAAACATCTGATTGTTGTGACGGAAGTAGTTGGCCATGAGTCTGATTTCTGAAAAAACGGCACACAGGTAATCTTCAACCAGTGATTGCATCGGGATGCCCTCCGCCGCGCGCTCACTTCCGGTGACTCTGCATATCGATTCCTTGACACGTTCTACGCAGCGGTCACGACTCATGCCAAATTCCGCCCTGCAGTCTTGGATGAATTGCTCTTGATCGGCCGAAATCACGAAGACCAAATCACATGTTCCCGGCCTCTGAGTGAAATAAGACGAATGCTCGATGACTGATTGAAGTTGTGGCTTGGGGGGCAGTGAATATCCTTTGGAGCAAGCCCAGCGCAAAACGTCTTCAAGATCTTCAATCTGGCCTCGCTCTAGTGCGTACTCAATCAAGAAGAGCTCGAAAACTCTTACCCGTGCCTCCGTGACTGCAGGGTTTGCAACGAACAGGGCATGAAGTAAACTCGAATCGGGGACCGTGCGCGGATCAAGGTATCGGACTTCATAGACCTTCAGGGAATCGCCGCCAGCAACGGCATATGCTCGGAAGAAAAGAAACATCGCCATTGTGCGGTCAACTTGCTCGGTGACCGGCTCTGTCACGTAGATCTGCCCGTCACCTAAGTCCTTCTCAAAAACAGATAGGTTTTCAAACGCTTTCCCGACCAATTCAGTTTTGGTGGGGAAATCCACCTCCTTGATAGAACCGAGGTCTATCATTACTCGACATTCAGGAAAGTCCCCTAGGAGCCTGTCGCGAAACGTTTCGGTTTTTTGACGTCAGTGGCACGTAGTAGTGTGACGTGGCATGTTGTGCCACATT
>Ga0172371_10008718_pt1 | contig 14128 bp, 13 predicted proteins | sample Lak12m_FD_114543 | JGI IMG/M metagenome (GOLD analysis project Ga0172371, IMG submission 114543) | Freshwater microbial communities from Kabuno Bay, South-Kivu, Congo - kab_022012_12m | ecosystem: Environmental > Aquatic > Freshwater > Lake | place: Democratic Republic of the Congo: South-Kivu... | reverse complement strand
TTCTTTTTTGCTTCATCTTTTTTTTCTTCTAGCTTGTATTTGGTTAAATAGAGACTATCTAATTCATTTAGACGAATTGTTTTTGGTTTACTTTGAACTAAAATCTTTACTAAAGAATTTTCTTCATCGAAATCCGCGGCGTTAAAAATCAATAAATCACCCTCCTTGTTATAAAGATTTTTTCCCAAAACATTTTTATATTTTTCCTCAAACTGCTCTCGGCTAAGTTTTATCTTATCACCAACCTTCTTAGTTTCCACCCCCTTATTCTCAGCGGAAGTTGCGTCAGCGGCAATAATTTCTTCACCACCCACAACACCTTCCTCGGCCTGTTTTTTCTTGGCATCTTCAATGTGAACCGCATTTTCCGGTTTCGGATTAATTTTTTCTGGCATACTATTTATTTTAGCTTTAATTTCTTCATTAATTTCCACCAAACTTTTTTCGCAAAAATCCAGCATCACCTTGCGAAAAGTTTTATTTTTTTCCGTTAGCTTTGGCACCTCCTTGATTTCCACTTCTGAAAATTCTAAAATATTTTTTTTCAGACTCCACCCATCCAATGCAGAATAATTTTTAATGTCATGCAAGCAAGAATCAGTATATCCTTTTTTTAACTCAGCCAAAAAAGCATCAAATCGCTTTTCCTTTTCATCAAAACCCTCCTCGCCTTTTTTAAAAATCGACCGGAGAACTCTATTTTTTTTGATTCCGGTAAAAATCTGAAAAAAAGCGCTGTCAATTTTTTCCCGAAATTCCCGCTCTTGTTCTTCTGGTGACAATTCCGTTATTTCTGGTTTCGCCGCTTCCGCCTTCAAGTCCACTGGCTTATCGGCTTGAAGAAATTTTTCTTCCAAACCTTCAACCAGTGTTCCTTCACCCTTCTGCGCTTTCTTTATTTTCAAAAGCTCACCTAGCTGAGCATTTGCTTCTCCAAAATTTCCCAGTCCTTTTCCTTCTGCCATAAATCCAAATCTAAAAAGTTAAACTTTTTCTAAATTATACCACAAACAAGACAAAATTTCGCTGTGGATAACTATTTATTTTTATGTTATAATAAAAAAAATTAAAGAAACCCTATGAAAAAATATCAAATCTTTGCTCTGTCGACCATTTGCCTTATTTTGGCGAACTATTGGTTTATTTTTAGCAATAGTTCATCTATTCCCCATTTATTTGATTATGCAGCTTATATCCTTTTTGCCTTTGGTTTATTTAGATTAACAAAAAAAGAAAAAGAAAACTAAAAAAATGATAAATAAAAAAAAGTATGCGATTATCTTAATAATCCTTGTCATTGCGGCTGGATTTATTCTAAGAATTTACAATATCAATAACACTCCGCCAGGAATTTATCCTGATGAAGCTGTTAATGGAGAGGATGCACTCCAAGCCATTGAAAACGGAAATTTTCAGTGGTTTTATCCAGCCAATCAGGGACGCGAAGGATTTTTTATGAACTTTATTGCAATTCTTTTTTATCTTTTTGGAGCCAGCATCTTAACCCTAAAACTCCCCGCCATTCTTTTTTCTACCCTAACCATTTGGGGAACATACCTTTTTGCTAAAGAAATATTTAATCGTCGCTTAGCCCTTATCAGTTCTTTTTTGGTAGCTTTTTCTTTTTGGGCAATTAATTTTGGACGTATTTCTTTCCGCGCCAATATGCTTCCTGCTATCCTAGCCTTTTCCTTTTATTTCCTCTTTAGGGCTTTGCGCACTAAAAAATGGTGGGATTTTGCTATTAGTGGAGCTATTTTTGGCTTTGGAATGCATTCTTATATTGCTTGGCGAGTAGCCCCTGGAATTTTAGTTATTTTCCTTCTTTTATTAGTTTTTAATCGTAAAGATTTTCTTAAAGAATACTGGAGAGGAATTTTGATTTTTTTGCTCACTTCCCTGATTGTTGCCGCTCCAATGTTTTATACCTATCTTAAACACCCAGAATATCTTGGATCACGCTCAGATTCAATTTCCATTTTTTCTCCCGCTCTAAATAAAGGAAATTTGGTTGGCACATTTTTAAGCAGTTTTTCTCTAAGTTTAATTAAATACAATATCGTTGGCGACATGAATTGGAGGCATAATTTTCCTCCCTACCCAATTTTAGATCCTCTTTCTGGAACCGCTTTCTTTTTTGGCTTTATTTTTTCGATAATCATGTTTTTTAAATCCTTAAAGCAAAGAATTAAGCACAAAATCAGAACCCTGGAATTAGAAAAATATTCCTTTCTCCTTTTGTGGCTTTTTGTCATGCTGGCTCCAGAATTTTTGACCGCTGAAGGCAATCCGCATGCCCTCCGTTCGATTGGAACCCTGCCAGTTGTTTTCGTTTTTGCGGGAATTACTTTTGAATATCTTTTCGAGCTTTCCAAGAAATTTGGATTTTTTTCTCGCAAAACAATCACAACCTTTATAATTTTTTCCCTCGTTTTTATTGGAATTTTTAACACTTTGAAATATCACGTTGTTTGGGCCAATAAAGAACGGGTGGCCTATTCATTTAATAAAAATGTCACAGAAATATCCAAATATATTGCTCTTATGTCACCTAACCAAGAAACCTATGTCATCACGAGTTATAATGGAATCGAAAGACTTCCGGCTAAGATTTTCCACACAAAAACCTATAATCATTACTTTTTTCCCAATGAATTAGACAAGATAACCCCAAAAGACAAAAATAATTTTATTGTTTTCTTTACCGAAAACAACGTCGAAGCAATCAAGTCTGTTCAAGAAAAATTTCCCGACTTGCAATTGCAAATAGTTAGAAATGAGCCAGGCAGTGTTTTTTATATTTTAAGAACCAACTAAAATGAAAAAGTTTTTTCAAAAAAATTATAAGCTGATTATTATTTTGTCTTTGGCTTTAACAGTCTTTCTCTCAATCCTCAACGCGAAAAATGACAGCCTAATTTACGACGAAGACGCTCATATTCCCGCTGGCTATAGCTATCTTACCAGATTTGATATGCGCCTTAATCCGGAACATCCACCGCTCCTCAAGGATTTAGCCGCCATTCCCCTACTTTTTATGAAACTTGATTTTAATGTTCCTCAAGAAATTTGGGAAGGTGATCCAAATACTGTTCAATGGCAATCAGGAAGCTACTTTTTGTATTCATCAACCAATAACCCAGACAAAATTATTTTTTGGTCGAGACTTCCAATTATTTTAATTTTTGTTTTATTGGCGCTTTTTATTTTCAAGTGGACGTGGGAAATTTCCAGTCTCGGCGCTGCTCTCTTGGCCTTCATTCTTTTTACATATGATCCAAATATTTTAGGGCACAATCATTATGTCACAACTGATTTGGGAATTGCTGCCTCCACCACTTTTGTTTTTTACTATTTTGTTAAATTTCTTAAAGACCCTATTTGGAAAAATGTTTATTGGCTAGCTGGCTTTCTGGCCTTAGTCCAACTGACAAAATTTTCTTCCGTCCTCATTTTTCCCGTCTTTGGCTTAATTTTAATTGGCTACTCATTTGTCAAATTGGCTCGCCATCCACAAGATAATACCCTCAAATTCAAAATAAAAAATTTCGGTGAATATTTGGGGAAATTCATAGCGGCTTTTGTTATTTCCTTAATCGTAGTTTGGATTGCCTATTTTCTTTCCACCTTCAATATGCCTAAGGAAAAATTGCCAGAAATCGCCAACTATTATTTCAGCAAAAACAATCTCCAAAGCATCTATTCAAAAAAAGTTCTTTTTGCCTTAAATGACAGCTCTTTCTTCCGCCCAATGGCCGTTTATCTATTTGGGATTATGAGAGTTTTCCAAAGAGTTACTGGCGGAAATACAACTTACTTTATGGAACAGGTAAATAAGATTGGATTTTATTCATACTTTCCAATCGTTTTCTTAATCAAAATGACCATTCCAACCTTAATTTTTATTTTCTCCGCTATCGGAATTGCTCTTTATGGTTTTTTCCACCGCTTTCGAAAAATTGCTGGGGTTACAAAAATTAATATTTTTTCCCGTTTTACTAATTTTATTCGAACGCATGTTTTAGAAAGCCTAATTTTACTTTTTATTAGTATTTACCTAGCCTCCAGTATCTCTGGTCGTTTAAACATTGGTATTCGTCACCTGTTTCCAATTTTCCCATTTATTTTCATCCTCCTTTCTAAAACAATTTTCTCTTTCATTAAAAAGCTTCACACTCCGAAGCAAGTAAAATTGGCTCATTCTATTATCATAGCCCTTTGTGTTATTTTAATCCTCAATACCCTTAGTACCTATCCAAATTATGTTTCTTATTTTAATGCTTTTGCTGGTGGACCAAAAAATGGTTATCGCTTTGTGGTTGATTCAAATGCTGATTGGGGACAAGATTTGAAGCGTTTGAAAAATTGGATTCAAGAATACAATCATTGCGCAATGACAAAATCTCCTGATGCCTGCGTCAGTTATAAATATCCGATTGAAGAAGGAAAGCCCATTCAGAAAATTCGCGTTGATTATTTTGGTGGCGGATACAACACACATCAAGAAGATTTAAGATATTACTTGGGGAATCTATGCGAAATTTGGCATGGAGACACCAGACCAATTGTTCCCGGCTGGTATGCAATTTCGACAGAATATTTGCAAAATAGCATTTATGACCTGACTGAACCAAGCATCAAATCCTACCGTTGGATTAAAGAAAAAAATATAAAGCCCTATTATCAAGTTGGGACTTCAATTTTGATTTATAAGATTAATCCGGAAGATATTCCGAACTAATTTTTATTTTTGTTTTTTATTTCCTTAGACTGAGAATTTTCATTCTCAGTTTTATTTTCTGCGGGAATTTGATTTTTCAACTTATAATATATTTTATTATCCGTTCGCAAATCGATATATTCAATATCTTCTCTTTTTATCTCTTTCAATTTGTCTTTTAAAATTAAATCTAACATTTTTAATTCTTTTCCGATTGGGATATTTTTGTCAAAATAAATCATCCAGCCTTCCAGTGTTTTAACTCGCAAATCACCAGAAATAAGTTGGGGTGTTAAAATTTCTTTTTCCACTTTAATCCCTAGGTCGCTTTCCAGTTTATATTTAATATCGAGAAGATATTGAGCGTAATCCGCTTCAAAAACAAAATCTCCCAACTTTATTTCTCGGCCGTTTTCATTCTTCAAAATTAATAAATATTCACTGATTTCTGCTGAATTATTCAAATCAATATCGCTATAGGCAATACCTTTTTCATCCACTATAAAACATTGGTCATTATTACAAAGAACCAAGACTTCTTTTCTTTCCTCTATAAAAATATTTATTTGATCTGGAAATTTTTTATCAATTTTAACTTTTTCAATTTTTTTAAAATTTTCGACCAGGACTTGTTCTAGCCTTTCTTTCTTGACCAAAAAATAATTACTTTTTTCGACAAGATTAAAATATTTTCCATTCAGCTCATTTTTTATAGCCCGTGACACATCTTCTGTGCTCAAATCTTGGGTTCCTGAAACATTTATTTTTGAAATCAATACCCAGGGTGAAAAAAACAAAACATACACTACCCCACCAATAAAAGCCAGAAGACACAACCAATACAAAATCCGATCAAAAAGCCTTCCACTTTTTTTCTTTGAAAATTCCCGAGGCAAAGTTCTAATTTTATTTTTATTTTTAGTAAACATCTAGAAGTTAATTAACAAATTTTCCAAAACCATTTTCGCATTAGCATTCGTCCCGATCATAAGATTAAGGCTTTTCTCAATTTTTTCTAAAAGCGCAATTTTTTTGCCAGTAAAATCTTCGTTTATATTCCCACTGACAATTGATTCGCGAATAATCACCAGCCACAAATTTAACTTTTGCAAAGTTAACCCAATATCCAAAGACAACTCTTCGGCTAGCGCCATTCTCTCCATAACATTCTTAGAAAAAATACTTTGAAATTCTTGAAAAACTTCTTGACGAAATTCTAAAGCATTTCCATTTTCAGATAATTTTTTAAAAAGTCCAGGCTTGCCAATTGACCAAAACAAAACATTCTTCCCGATTTCTTCTGCACTACTTTTTTGCAATTCTTGATCAGAAACAGTCCCAAATTTAATCTTATGACATCGCGAAAGAATAGTTGGCAAAATCTTATTTTCATCCTGCGTTACCAAAATCACCACTGTTCCAGTATGCGCTTCCTCCAAGGTTTTCAAAAGAGCATTTTGGGAGGTTTTATTCAATTTTTGCGCCTCATCAATAACCGCTACTTTCATTTTTCCTTCATGAGCCGAAAGCCCCAACCAATGTTGCAGATCCTTAATTGCCTCAATCTTAATTTCTTTTTGTTTAGAGTTTTCTTCGTTAATTTCTGGAGTGATAATATATAAATTTGGATTTAAGTCCTTTCCACTTCCTGTTAATTTTTTGCCAAAATCTAATGCGACCGTAAACTTTCCTACATTTTCCGGACCCAAAAACAGATAGGCCTGAGCGACATTATTTCTCTCAATGCTTTTATTCAAAATATTTAATTGTTTTTGGTGACCGATAATTTTCATGAAGCATGAAACATAAAACATGAAACAAATTTTATTTATAAATTGTTACATGCTGCATGCTTTATGTTATATGATTTATATATTCTCTAAATTTTTCAATAAATTTTTCTTTGGAAAATTCCTGTGCTTTGGCAATAATAGTATTTTTATCGTATTCTTTTTCTTTTTCCAAAAATCTTCGCACCGAGTCGGCAATTACTTCCGGCGTCGCGGCATCAAAAAATTCTCCAGTTTTTCCTTCTTCCACAATTTCTAGAATTCCACCCGCTCGAATCGCTAAAACCGGGACACCATGCGCCATCGCTTCCACTGGTGCCACCCCAAAATCATCTACTCCCGCAAAGATAAAAGCTCGCGCGTTGATATAATAATTAGCAATTTCTTCATCTGCTCTCCAGCCTAAAATTTGTATATTTTCTCCAGCTATTTTTTCTAAATATTTTTTCTCCTCCCCTTCTCCAATTATAAGCAATGGCAGTCCCAACTTATTAAATGCTTCTACAACTTCCTTAATTTTTTTATATTTTGACAAACGCGAAACAATTAAAAAATATTTTTCTTTATCTTCTTCTCCTTTTTTATTTTGCTCTATATAAACTGGAGGATAAATTATTTCACTCTCTCGCCCATAATATTTTCTAATCCTCATTTGTGTATATTTAGAATTAGAAATTATGTAATCTGGCCTATCGGCGGCCAATTTATCCCAAACGCGAATATAGTTTAAAAATAAACGCGAAAATAATTTTATCCCATTTGATTTTTCTTTCCCCTTTAAATATTCTTCATTCATATCCCACGCAAATCGCATAGGACTATGAAGATAAGAAACATGCACCGTATTAAGTCGAGTGATAATTCCCTTACTCCATGCCCCTGAACTAGAAATCACCACGTCAAAATCGCGTAAATCAAAAGTCTCTGGCGCAGTGGGCAAAAAAGGCAATAACCATTTTGGATTTCTCTTCATCCACTTGGGAAATTTTTGCAAAAAAGAAGCATAAACCACTTTTTTTCCAAAACGTTCGCTCATCTTCTCTTTATCATAAAGCAAAGTATAAATCGGCGCATCAGGATATATTTCCGACAGCACTTCCAAAACCCGCTCCGCTCCGCCGAAATTCACCAAAAAATCATGAACCAAGGCTACTTTTAAGTCTTTTTTCGCTTCAATATTCATATGAATTATTCTAACGGACTTTTAATATTTTTCAAAACCGGATTAGTTACTTTGGTATAAATTTGCGTTGTCCGGATATTACTGTGCCCCAAAAGTTCTTGCACATATCTAACATCCACCCCATTTTCCAAAAGATGGGTGGCGAAGCTGTGACGCAAAGAATGAAAAGTAGCTTCTTTTTTGATTCCCGCTTTTTGCAAAGCTATTTCAAAAACCTTTTGCGCTGTTCTTTCCGTTAATTTTCCTCCCCGCTCGCTTTCAAAAAGAGTTTCGTTTCCATGCTGGAGAGCAATCATCTCGCTCAAATCTGATTTCAATTTCTCAGGGAAAATGGTTATCCGATCCTTTTTCCCCTTAGCATCCTTAATATGAATAGTAAGTTCCTGCAAATCAATATCCCGCACCTTTAAATTTATCACTTCACTCACTCGCAATCCCGCCCCATAAGCCAAAGCTACCATCAAACGATGTTTTTCGTTTCTGATGGAATTAATTATTTTTTCAATTTCTCCTCGAGAAAGAACAACTGGTAATTTTTTAGAAGTCTTGGAAAATTTAATATCAATAGAAACATTACTTTTATATATTTCCCGATAAAAATATTTAATGGCATTTAGATGCAAGTTAATGGTTTGACCAGATTGTCCCAATTCTTGCTTTTCCAAAAGATATTTTTTAATTAAGGAAGCATCCGGATCTTTTTTAATATTTTTCACATAATGAAAATAATCGGAAAGACAGCCCAAATAACTTTTAATCGTTTTTCGACTATAATTTCTCAATTTCAATTCATCTTCAATTTTAACCAAAAGCTCTTTTAATTCCATTTTTTTTATGCTATAATTAAATCAATAATTTGCCTATATAAATTATACCAAACTTCGCATTTAATACCAATATACGCATATTATCCTAAATGATTTCGCATATAAACGAGTTATGTGAAATAAAATTCTTTCTTTTTTCTTTTTTTAAATTTGCTTTTTAATAATAAGGAAAAATAAGTTTTTTTTATTTATTTAAAGAGGGGTATAAGGTGTCTTTTGATTGCTCCGCTACTCTACGCAATCAAAAGACGATTTTATTTTATATATTTCGTTTTTTAGTGTAAAATAAAGATAGATTAAACATAAAATTTTTTATTTATGACAAAAGATACATTAGACAAAAAAGAGGCAATAAAATCAATTGTCCACGCTTCAGTTGAATCTTTCGCTGTGGGTTTTCAAGGCAGACACGAAGGCGAATTGGAAGATCCAGAGGGAACGCTAAACATGAAAATTCACAATGTTTTCATAGCAGTTCTTGGCCCAGAAATACAATACTACACCGCCTTAGTGCGTTCGCTCGATAGTTCTTTAGGCAATATGCTTGAAAAAATGGCAATCAACATTGCTAAATTAACATATGAAGTCAAACAAAATGTTGAGGGTCCGCTCAGCTTGAAACAAACTCAAGACATGGCGGAATTACTGGAAAAGTATAAACGCAGAGAAATAACTCCGCCCACAGCAGAAGATTATCAGTTTTTACGTATTAAGCCCGAAGATCAATCACTTGTAACCAAAAGACACGACAGTGATTATTACTTGATAGATAAAGAAACTGGCGATAATTTTTTGATTGAGTTGAAAATTGGAGGCGATCTCGATAATAAAAAAGCTCGCTCTGAAAAGGAAGCGTTGCTGGAGCAGTTTGCAATCCTATCAAACACATTGCCAGAAAATACAAAAATACAAATGTTTTTTGCAACCGCATATAACCGCTTTGGCGAAGGAAAACCATGGAAGCAAGAAAGGGTTAGGCAATATTTTTCAGATGATGAACTATTGATTGGAAAAGATTTTTGGGATTTTGTTTGCAAATCAGATGAAGGATATAATATTGTTCTTGAAGCATACAAAGAAAAAGCCGATTTAATTAAAAAATCTCTAGATTCAATCAAAAAAACATATCTTGGATAATTTATGAACTCACTTATTAAATGGCCTGGTGGAAAATCTAAAGAGTATGAGCAAATTAAAAATCTCATACCAAAACATACTCGATACATCGAGCCGTTTTTTGGTGGCGGAGCGATATTTTTTAAACTTCAACCCAAAAAAGCAATTATCAATGATATTTGTGTAGAATTGATTGAATTTTATCGTTTTATTAAAGGCGAAAATGATAAAAAGGAATTTAAAAAATGTTTGTATGATTACGCTGATAACTGGGAAAAAATCCCAAAGTATATAAGTATTTTTGAGAATGATTTTATCAAACTATACGAAGAATATAAGGATGATAAAAAAACAGAAAAAGAAGTTAAAGAAATAATAACTAAAAAACTTAAAGAGAAAGAAGATCAATTCAATGGTTTATTTTCGAAAAATTTTGCACTTGACCCAAATAATTTACTTCAAGAGGTAATCAAAAACTTAATTTCAAAAATTAGCAGAACTAAGAAAATTGAAAAGGATCGTGGTAAATTGCCAGACGGCGATTTACACAAAAACATTGAAACTGCTTTTAGAAGTGGTTTTTATATGCACTTTCGAGATGTAATGAATAAAAACGGCACTAAATACAAAACATCTTTGGCAAAAAAAATCTCAAATTATTATTTTATAAGAGAGTTTTGTTATGCTTCAATGTTTAGATTTAATGCTAACGGAGATTTTAATATTCCCTATGGAGGTATCGCATATAACAATAAAGATTTTAGAAGCAAAATAGACTACATATTAAGCAAAGAGGTTGAGGAAATATTTAAAAATACAAAAATTTTAAATACTGATTTTGAAAAAATACTTTCTCAAAAAGATTTAAATAAAAATGACTTCATTTTTCTTGATCCACCATACGACACTAATTTCAGTGATTATGAAAAAGCAGTTTTTGATAAAAAAGATCAAGAAAGATTGGCAAAATGTTTATACAACTCCAAAGCCAACTTTATCTTAATTATCAAAAAAACTCCTTTTATTCATGATTTATATAAAAATAAAAAAGGAATAAAAGTTGATAGCTTTGAAAAAACATATCTTTACAATGTTAAAGGCAGAAACGACAGAGACGTTGAACACCTTGTCATTTATAATTTTTAGGTAAATGCAAAAATATTTAAACAAAATCATTCATGGAGATTGTATTGAAAAACTAAAAGAATTCCCCGACAATTCTATTGATTTAATTTTTGCTGATCCGCCCTACTTTCTACAATTACCAAAGGGCAAAAGATTAAAACGAGCAAACGGAACAGAAGTTATACCAGTTGATGATGAATGGGATAAGTTTGAAAGCTATGAAGACTATGATAATTTTACAAAAAATTGGCTTGGCGAGTGCCAAAGAATTGTAAAACCGACAGGAACGATTTGGGTTATCGGAATGTATCACAATATTTTTCGTGTAGGCACGATTATGCAGGATTTAGGAATTTGGTTTTTAAACGATGTTATTTGGGTCAAAACTGACGCTCTGCCAAATCTTAACGGGCGAAGATTTACGAATAATCACGAAACTTTGATTTGGGCTGTAAAAAACAAAAATTGCAAGAGCTACACATTTAATTACGAGCAAATGAAAATAATGAACGGCGGAAAGCAAATGAAAGATACGGATTGGGTTTTTGGTTTGTGCAGAGGAAATGAAAGGCTAAAAGATGAAAATGGCATAAAAGCACATCCGACACAAAAACCATTAAAACTTATTCAGCAAGTTTTATTAGCGGCAAGCAAAAAGAAAGACATTGTTCTAGATCCATTTTTGGGAAGTGGTACAACCGCTTTCGTTGCAAAAGCGTTGGGCAGAAATTGGATTGGAATTGAAAAAGAAAAAAAGTATGTTGATTTAGCGAATTACAGAATTAAGAATAAATAATTTTTTAATTTTATTTCAATGCTATGAAAAATAAAAATCTTACAAAAAAAGATATTTCGGAAACTTTTAAAAAAATAAAGGAACAGGAATCGGAAATAAAAAAATATTGTTCTTTTCCTTTCGGAAAAGATAATAATAATCATTCCTCTTTGGATCAAAAAGATGTTTGGATAATTTCAGATTCTTCGACCTCTTTTTCTAATTTTAATAATCAAAATTATGCCTAATTGGAAAGACATTTTAGATGAATTACGAGAACAAGGTGGAACCCACGATATTATCAGAAGAAAATATCTTCTCAAACTCCATGAGTTAACTGGAAGAAATGTAATTGCTTATTACAGCGGATTTTTACAAAAGAAAATCCGCGAACTTCAAGGCGAACTCGGAATAAATGATAATGATAAAAATGGATTCATGACAACAATCCATAAACTAGATTCTTCAAAAGGTCTTGATTTAATTTTACATACTCCAGGAGGAGAAGTTGCGGCCACTGAATCAATAATTGATTATCTAACAAAAAAATTTGATGATATTCGTATAATCGTGCCTCAACTTGCCATGTCAGGAGGAACAATGATTGCTTGCGCTGGCAATAAAATCGTCATGGGCAAGCAATCAAGTCTTGGTCCTATCGATCCTCAATTTAATGGGCTTCCTGCTCATGGAATTTTGGAAGAATTTAAACAAGCACATGATGAAATTAAAAAAGACAATAGCAAGATTGCGGTTTGGCAACCGATTATAGCAAAATATCATCCAACCTTAATTGGTGAATGTCAAAAGGCTGTGGAATGGTCAAAGGTTATTGCAAAAAATGCGCTAGAAAAACGTATGCTTAAAGATAACCCAAACAAGAAAAAAATTGTTGCCAAAATTATCAAAGAATTAACAAGTCATTCTATTACACTATCACATAGTCGACATCTTTCTGATGAAAAATGTAAAGAGCTTGGCTTGGTTGTTGAATCGCTTGAAGATAATCAAGATTTTCAGGACGCTATTTTAACAATACACCATGCTTTCATGCACACATTAACGGCAACGCCAGCTTTCAAAATTATTGAAAATCATAATGGAGTAGCCTACATTCAATCAATGCAATCATTGATAATTCCAACACCAAACAAATAATAAGGAGTTTTTGATTTTGGGCATTCACCCCTGCCCCTCTGCCCAAAATCAAAAACAAAAAAACTTATTTATTATTTAGAATAAAAGCAAATTTAAAAAAAGAAAAAAGAAAGAATTTTACATCACATAACAAGGCATATCCGGTTCAAAAATTTTGCACTTTATAATACAATAAGGAAAGCAAAATTTTCTCTCCCAAATTTTTCTTACGCTACGCTTCAGAAAAACTTCGGATATGCCTAACGTTATGTGAAATAGCCAGAAATTTCTTTTTTATTTTTTAGAATTTTTTGGCAATTTATTTCAACGGTCGACATGACTGGTGATATACTAATAATAATTTAACCTAAATAACTATGAACGAACAAAGCATTCCCCAACCTAATGAGCCTGTCCAAAGCTCAAAGCATATTTTAATAACAATCATCGCCGTAGTACTAACCGCTATCATCGTTGGTGGTGGCGTTTACGCATGGCAAAGATCAAGTCTGCGGGCAACAGAACAATCATTGCAACAACAAATTAATACCTTACAAAGTCAAATAGAAAGTCTCCAACAAACACCCCCTCCAGTTGCCACGACTCCAGAAACGACACAAGAGCCAACACAACCTGCTGACGAAATTGCAAGCTGGAAAACATTCGAAAATAAAGATCTTGGATTTAGTTTTAGATATCCAGCTAGTTACGGCGACTTTCAAATATCAATAAATAATGGAGAGACTGGTAAAAAATTCACGGGCAATTTCCAAAACAATATGTATTTTTCTATTGGCGGAATTACAGCTGATTTTTCAGCCGGTCGATCCGGATACTTTTTGGATTTTGTTAAATATCTAAATGAAGATGGAAAGTATTACCATCTTATGGCATTAGATACAAAATGGTTAGTGGAGCCAACCAAGACATTGACTGCTGATGGTCAAAAAATACTTATTGTAAAAGGCGATGATTATGTCACAGAAAGAAATGAAGAAGGACCTGTTATAAATCCTGGTTCTAACGGTGGTGCGTTGATAAATATACCAGGCTCGGGTGAATTTAAGGGTGTGGCGGTTTGGAATTCCGACATAAATATTTTACCGCAGAATGATTTTGAGGAAATTCTGATGACCTTTATGCTTACGAAATAAATTGCCAAAAAATACATTAAGGAAAAGAAATTTCTGACTACATCACATAACAGCGTGTATGAGGTTCAAGAAAAAGTGCGTTAATATTTTTTAAAGGTTGCGCTTTTTCTTTCACCCAAATTTCGCCTCCTCTACTATGAATAAATCAGGAAGTCGGCGAAACTTCTCATACACGCAGACGTTAGACAAAATAAAAAGTAAAATTAATTATTTATTCCTATGAAACTTGGCAAGTATCAACATTATAAAGGTAATTTCTACGAGGTTATCGGCGTGGCGCACCATAGTGAAACCTTGGAAG
>Ga0172371_10008717_pt1 | contig 14130 bp, 9 predicted proteins | sample Lak12m_FD_114543 | JGI IMG/M metagenome (GOLD analysis project Ga0172371, IMG submission 114543) | Freshwater microbial communities from Kabuno Bay, South-Kivu, Congo - kab_022012_12m | ecosystem: Environmental > Aquatic > Freshwater > Lake | place: Democratic Republic of the Congo: South-Kivu... | reverse complement strand
GAGTTGGAAATGGGCCGAAAAACTCTTAAAGCTCACTTGGACTTAGCCGGGGAAAAACTCCTGTTTCCCTAGCAAAACTGAGGTGCGTCCCCGTTACATAACACCCCGTGGGAAGCCGCTGAAGCAGAATTGCAAATGGGCCGGCGCTTCATTCAAACCTGGGCAGAGTTGCGTCGCGCTTTCGGGGCGCAGATCAGGGATGACGGACGCCGCCCGGCGTTTCCGGGATTGGATCTGCCGAGAACGGTTTCTTCCAATTCAAAACTCCACACAGTGAGTGTCCCGGGACTGTGCGAGGCAGGGACAATGCCGGGTCCTATTGCCTGCGAAGTCACAGGCGGAATTGACCCTGGCGAGACGGTCCGCATGCGTCTATACGAATCATTGGAAAGCCCGAGGCCCATGCTCCGCAACGTCGCGATACAGACCACGGAGGGGGAAACATGCAGTGCGCTATTCTTATATGCAGATGGTCCTTTTGCCGGGGCTCGGTGGCTGAGCTTGGGTGTGACCAGCCATGATTTGTTTCCAAAGTCGGATGCGATGAGTCAGGCACGCCTGATCAGGCTTGTTGCCGGGCTGTTGGAGCGGCCATTCATTGCAGGGATTCAGCCACGCTTCACGGCGAATGGAGGTCACGCAACCATGGAGGTGGACGTCCTGGTTTCGCAGGGGAGCCAGTCCTCACACTACAATCTTGAAACACGACTGCTTCCATTATCCCCCGAGGCTGGCTGGGAAGGAGTTGGTGGCATCGTTGAAATCAACAAGGGGGAAACCGTTCGTCACAGAGTCATGGATGTGCCTCTGGTGAATTTTGACTGGAAAAGATTTCGCATCGAATGCCGCCTCAGGATGGATGGAAAACCAACCGACCAGCATGCCGTTTCTTTGAACGTCCAGGAAACCATGGAAAAGCTGTGCGAACGATTTCTGGCGGTTCAGCGGCAGCGCGGGGATGGGGCTGTTTCTGGGGTGGCCTATGCGGACAACCGCGCGGTGCGGGGTTTGCTGGGCGCTTATGAGATTACGGAGAAACGCGCCTATTTGGAAGCTGCCAAGGAATGGGGGCGAATGATTGTGGCCCGACAACGTGAAGACGGTGGGTATCGAATGGGGTATGGCACGAGCACTGGGGGGGAACCCTGTTATGTGGCAGACGGGGGAGAGATTGCGTGCGGCATCGGACGGTTGACTAGCTATCTGCCGCCGGACGAAAGCCGGCAATTCGCCGGCTCGCTGGCTCGATACATGTCTTTCCGGGACAGTTTTCGTTGTCCGGCAGGAGGCATTGGAATTGGCTGGTCCCTCAAGGATTTTAGCAAGAGTCCACCACTCAACCTTGGCCGGGTTGCGCGGCTGGTAGATTGTCAGATGACGTTTCCTGTGGGGTGCAGCATGGCGGCGGCTGTCATGCATCATGAGATCACCGGGGATCCGGAGAATTTGCGGCACATTGTCCGCGATGGAACCTGGTGGCTGGACCGCATGCGGCAATTGAAGAGCGGTGCCCAACTGGAGGGCGTGGTCTGGTTACACGCCTTTGTGCCGGATGAAGAAATGCGCGAGCTGACGAGGCGGGCTTTGCAAGAGAAGTTCCTTCCTGTTGTGCTCCAAACCGATGCCGAATGGTGGCTCAACGCCAGCGGTCGCTATGCGATTGGGCTGGACGGCCTGGCCTATTTTGCCGCTCGTGTCGAGTCCGCACCCAAAGTTCAAGCCGCCCTTGCCCGTGCCGCCTGGCATGTTGCGTCGCCTGATTCAGCCACCAGTCTGCGGCATCTGTTGGCGCGGCAGGAGTTGAGCCTGAATGAATGGCTCTACCTCACGTTTTCAGCGGTCTCGCTCCCAGGGCTGATTGAGCCGGAGATTACTCGCAAACCGTTCGTTGCTGTACCAGTGTCAGCGGAACGTTAAGCAGAAAGCGAGTTCACGGCTCTATATCTTGATGGCAACCAATTGCGCCGCGAGCAGCAGGGTTTGTGGGTGGATGCGCGGTTGAATTCGAATCCATGATGTCCGCACTTTATCTGACATGACTTAGGGCGGATCGGCGGAATAACATTCCATAATGTTTACCTTTGATCGTGTGCCACAACTGTTAGGGCGCAACACATGACCCGGAAGAATTCATCTCAGCCGACTGTTAGCCACTTTACCCGCCGGCAGTTCATTTATACCACGGCGGTTGCCGGGGCTGCCGCATTCACCGGTCTCGCCGCAAGCAAGCCGCGGCCGATATCTCCCAGCAGCAAGCTGAACATTGGCGCGGTGGGTGTGGGGGGGAAGGGGCGAACGGATGTCGCTTGCTGTGGTAGCGAAAACATCGTGGCGTTGTGCGATGTGGACGGCAACAATCTTGCCGCCGAGCACCAACGGCGTCCCAAGGCCAACCTCTATAAAGACTGGCGTTTGATGCTGGAAAAGGAGAAGTCGCTCGACGCCGTCATTATCTCCACGCCCGATCACACTCATGCGGCGATTGCGGCAGCGGCCATGCGGTTGGGTAAACATGTGTATTGCCAGAAACCGCTGACCCGTTCCATTCATGAGGCCCGGGTCTTGCGACGACTGGCGAAAGAATGTGGGGTGGTGACGCAGATGGGAAATCAGGGCAGCGCGGATGATGGATTGCGCCGGGCGATTGAAGTCGTGCAGGCCGGCGTGATTGGGTCAGTGCGCGAGGTGCATGTATGGAGCAACCGGCCCATATGGCCGCAGGGAATGGATCGTCCAGCTGGCAAAGATCCCGTGCCTTCACTTCTTGACTGGGATTTGTGGTTGGGCCCGGCTCCGTGGCGCCCTTACCAGCACGAATGGCCAGAGGAGATCATGCCCAAAGGCAGGTATGGCAACGCATATTATCACAGCTTTGCCTGGCGCGGTTGGCAGGATTTTGGCACGGGGGCGCTTGGCGACATGGCCTGCCACACTGCCAATACCCCGTTTCGAGCTCTCAAACTAGGTTATCCTACAACGATTGAAGCTCAATCTTCTGCCATCAATCAGGAGAGTTGGCCCCTCAAATCGACCATACGTTTCGAGTTTCCATCGAGAGGGAATTTGGATCCCGTCACCCTGTGGTGGTATGACGGTGGCAGCCCCAGACCCCAAAGCGCTTACACGCACGTCGGCGATAACAAACCTCCACGCGAATTGTTTGCGGACGTGGAGGAGTTGCTGGATAAAGTGCCGGGCAGTGGTTACCTGATGATTGGCGACAAGGGACGGATGTTTTCGCCGGAATATTATGCGGGCCGCTTCTTTATCCGGCTCAATGATGAGAAAGAACTGACCGATGGGCGGGCGCATGAAGCGGTTGAAGCAGTGCCGGTCACGCTGCCTCGCCTCCCTTCAAAAGGCAGCACCGAATCAATGCATCACCAAGAGTGGATCGCCGCCTGCAAGGGCGGACCACCTACGTTCTCTGATTTCGAGCACGGGGCTTCCTTTACGGAGATCTTCCTGTTAGGTGGCGTCGCGTTGCAGGTTGGCAAGAAGCTTGAATGGGATGGTCCGAAGATGCGGGCCAAAAACGCTCCTGAAGCGGCGCAATTCGTCCAGCGCAGATATCGCAAGGGATGGGATCTGTGAGTCTGGCCACCGGGAGCAAACGGGCGGCGTCTGCGAAACCCATGCTGGGTTGCGCCGGGTTGGGTGACTTTAGAGCTAATGTGAAATGAACAAACCAAAGTGTTTGTGAATACGGATTTTTCCCGCAGAACCTTCATCAAGAAGTCCACGATGCTCGCCGCTGGCGCGGCGGTGGTTTCGATGAGCCCCGCCATTCTTCGGGCCGCTGGGGCCAACGACCGGCTGCGTGTCGCAGTGATCGGCTGCAATGGTCGGGGCAAGGATGTAGTTCGTGGCCTTCTCGGTGTGCCCAACCTGGAGATAAGCCACATCTGTGATGTGGATGGTCGAGCCATAAAAAAGGGTTTGGAGGCCGCAGCGGAGAAACAGTCCGCGCCTACGCCCAAGACCGAGAGCGATCTAAGGCGGGTGCTGGAGGATAAGGATGTGGATGCCGTCGCGATCGCGATGCCAGATCACTGGCATGCCCCGGCATCCATCCTGGCCTGCGCGGCGGGCAAGCACGTTTATGTTGAAAAACCGGGCAGCCATAACGGACGGGAAGGTGAGTTGGTGGTTGCGGCTGCCCGCAAGCACAAGCGTGTGGTTCAACTGGGCATACAACGTCGCAGTTGGCCCTGGGTGATTGAAGCCATTGAGGCCGTGCGGGGCGGTGAAATCGGCAAAGTTCCATTTGCGCGTTGCTGGTATACCAACAAACGCGGCCCCATCGGGCGCGGGAAGCGCGTGCCTGTTCCAGATTGGCTGGATTACACATTATGGCAAGGGCCGGCTCCCGAGCGGCCTTATCAGGACAATGTGGTTCACTACAAGTGGCACTGGTTCTGGCATTGGGGTACCGGTGAACTGGGGAACAACGGGGTGCATGCTCTTGATCTGGCGCGCTGGGGCATGGAGTTGGATTCGCCGCGGCGCGTCACCTGTGGTGGGGGACGGTATTTTGGCGACGATGACTGGGAGACCCCCGACACCATGGTGTTGACCTGTGACTACGGTCACAAGGCAGTGGTATGGGAGGGGCAAAGCTGTGCGCCCAGAGGCTTTGAGAATGCCAGCTTCGGTTGCACATTTCACGGTGACAAGGGTGCAATGGTTATCGCGGGAAGCGAGGCCGTCATTTATGACCTCAAGGGAATGGTGCTGCGCCGGATTGATGGGAAGCAGAAGGATTTGTTCCAGTTTGATTCCATTCATTTTGCGAATTTTGCCGATGCCATTCGAGGCGGCGCATCGCTTCGTGCCGAAATTGAAGAGGGCCAGAACAGCGCGCTGCTCTGTCATCTCGGCAACATAGCCTGGCGGACTGGCCAGACGGTGGACTACGACCCGGTCAGGAAACAAGTGGTGGGAAGTTCAGCCCAAAAGCTTTGGGAGCGGGAATATCGCCACGGGTGGAAACCGACGGTCTGAATTGACTGCCTTCATCCCATAAAAGAACCATGAAACCCCACTTCCTGTTCATCGCGGCCATATTGTGGGTCGTGCCGGGCATTGCGGCCGAGTTGCGTCTTGGCATTGTCGGCTGTGACACCTCCCACGTTCAAGCCTTCACCTCCAATCTGAACAACCCCAAAGCCAAAGGTCATGTTCCGGGGGCTCGCGTGGTAGCCGCATTCAAGGGAGGGAGCAAAGACATGGAAGCAAGCTGGTCACGCGTGGACAAGTTTTCTGAAACACTCCAGAGAAAGCATGGGGTGAAGTTCTACGACTCCATCGAGGAGGTCTGTGCAAACGTGGACGCGATCCTGTTGGAAAGCGTGGACGGCCGCGTTCATTTGGAGCAGGTGATGCCCGTGCTGGCGGCGCGAAAACCAGTGTTCATTGACAAGCCCATGGCCGCTTCGTTGCGGGATGTCATCGAAATCTTCCGGCTTGCCAGGGAAGCCAAAGTGCCGGTCTTCAGTTCTTCAGCGCTCCGTTTCGCCACGAACACCGTGGCGGTCAAGCACGGTTCAATTGGGCCGGTGCGCGAAGCGACAACCTTTGGCCCTTACAAAGTGGAGACTACCCATCCCGACCTCTTTTGGTATAGCATCCATGGAATCGAAGCGCTCTACACCGTGCTCGGGCGCGGGTGTGAAAGCGTACAGCAGGGCACAAACGCACAGGGTGGAATCAAAGTCACTGGTTTGTGGCTGGCGGGCACAAGGGGAGTCTATGAAGCGGCAGACGAGTTTCACGGGGTGGCCAAGGGAGAAAAGGGAGAGGCTGCGATCGGGGGCTTTGACGGTTACCAGCCGCTCCTGGCGGAGATCATCAAATTCTTCCAGACCGGGGTTGCTCCGGTAAGCCCGGAAGAGACGATTGAGATTTTCGCGTTCATGGAGGCAGCAGAAACCAGCAAACAGCTTGGGGGGTCGCCCGTGAAGGTTCAAAATCTAATTCGGCAGAATACTCGATGACTTCGCAAATTACTTCGAGCTGCGTACCTCAGGCAAGGTTGCCGGTCAAACTCCCGGGGGATGGCGCCGGGTGCGCCCGCAGCATTCTATGAAAGTCAAAACTTCAGCTCTGCAACATCCGGCGACCCGCCGGGATTATCTCACGAGGATCCATTCGAGATTTGTGACCCGGCTGAAGCTCATCTTGCCAACGTTGTCCCCCGGGGCTGTCACCTTCAGGGGGGGCTTCCGCTGCGGCCGGGCTTTGCTCTTGATGGGACTCCTCCTCATGGCGACTGAAGCTCCTGCGCCGTCTCAGACTGAAGCTGGTTTTATCTCCCTTTTCGATGGCCAGTCGCTGGACGGGTGGAGGCTGCTGGACAATGATAGATTTCTGAACCAGCCGGACGACGGCTACCGCGTCACCAACGGCGTCCTGGCCACGGTCAAGGGCAAGAAGAGCCGGTTGGTGACGAAACGGGAATACGACGATTTCATCCTGCGTTTTGAAGTCAAGTTGACCCCCGGTGCGAACAACGGCATTGGCATTCGTGCTCCGCTCGAAGGAGACGCCGCTTACCAAGGCATGGAGATTCAGATTCTGGACGAGGGCAAACCGCGGAACTACAAGCCGGAGCAATACCACGGCTCGATCTACGGTGTGGCGGCGGCCCAGCGCGGCGCGCTCCGACCGCCGGGCGAATGGAATGCTCACGAAATCACCGCGAATGGGCCGCACATCAAGGTCGTCGTCAATGGTGTCACGGTGCTGGAAACCAATCTCAGCAGCATCCAGGATTCCGCCCTGCTCACGAAGCATCCCGGTTTATTGCGGGAACGGGGACACATTGCCCTGCTCGGACACCGGGATTACGTGGAGTTCCGCAACCTGCGCCTTCGGCACATTCCCTCGGCGCGCAAGCCGGCAGCGGTGGCCGCGCCGGTCGAACCGCCGGCCCGCGTGCAGGAGCGAACCGGTCTGCCCACCCAGCATGTGATCGTGGCCGCGGAACCGGGCAAGTTCCTGGGCTGGCCGGTGATGAACGGACTGTGGAGTTGGGACGGCGGGCGAGAATTCCTGGTCGGCCTGACCTCCGGCGATTTTGCCGAACTGAAGAATCACAACATCAAGCCGCCTTACCGGAGCCTCCTGGCGCGCAGCACTGATGGCGGGCACAATTGGACGGTTTGGGATCCGGAAGGATTTGTTGGGGACGGTGGTCAGCCGGTCCCATCTCCCGGCGGCATCGCCTTTGATGCCCCGGGCTTCGCGCTGCGCGTGGTCGGCACCGGTTATCACGGTTCGGAGGATGCGCAGGGGAGTTTCTTCCACTCGCAAGACCGTGGCCAGTCGTGGCAAGGGCCGTTCCGCTTCAATGGACTCATGGAAGCCCCGGAGCTCAAGGACAAGGGGCGCGATCGCGAATGCACGGCGCGCACTTCCTACCTGGTGACGGGCCGGGACTCGTGCCTGTTGTTCATGTCGGCGCGCCGGGGCCAATACCGCGACCGCAGCTTTGTCGCCGAAACCACCGATGGCGGCAAGACCTTTCGTTTCGTTTCCTGGATGGTCCCGGTTGACGACCCTTATCGCGCGGTGATGCCGGCGGTTGTGCGGCTGCCGGACGGCGTGATGGTTGCCACGCTGCGTCGCCGGCATCCGACTGACAAAGCCCGGCCGTGCTGGGTGGATTGCTACCAGTCCGCGGACAACGGCCGCACGTGGACTTTCCTGAGCAAGGTGGACGAGACGGGCATGGAGAACGGGAATCCGGCCGGTTTGACCTTGCTGAACGACGGCCGGCTGGCCTGCGTCTATGGCGACCGCGCCGTGCACAAGAAATTGTTCCTGCGTCTGAGTGGCGACGGCGGACGGACCTGGGGCGACGCGCTGGTGCTGCGCGATGACTTCCAAACCGATCGGTTTGGCGACAGCGACTTCGGCTATCCGTGCATCGCGCAGAATCCGCGTGGGGAACTGGTCACCATTTACTACTGGGCAGCCCGCGAGCATTTTCATCAACACATTGCCGCCACCCTGTTGCCGCTGGCAGCGGTCAGTTCCGGCGCACCCGCTTCGGGGGCGGCGCGCCGTTGAGCCGGCGTCCGCGTCCGCCCGGCGGGGACGGCGCGGGTGAATTACTTTGCCGCCGCTCCGACCGGCTGGCAGAATCCGAATGCAACCATGTGTTGGCGGCCGTTCATACCGCGATTCCTTGCCGGGCTGCTGGTGCTGGCGCTGTCGCGCGCCCGCGCCGCCGGGGATGAGTTCATTCCGCTGTCCGAGCACTGGCATTCGGCCGTGTGGCAAACCGACGAAGGCCTGCCCGACAACAAGGTCAGCGGCATGGCGCAGACGGCGGATGGGTTCTTGTGGGTGTCAACCTTCGGCGGGTTGGTGCGGTTTGATGGAGTGGCCTTCGAGGAGTTCTCCACAAGTCATCTGCCCAACATTCCGAATCGCATCGTGCGGAAGATGTATCTGGACCGGCGTGGCCGTCTCTGGCTGGCGGCGGACCGGGGGCCGGCGATCTGCGTGGAGGGAACGTCCGCCCGTGTGCTTGCTGCTCCGGCGGGATTCACCGATGCGCGCGTCACGTTGGTGGCGGAGGACGAGGCGGGAACCGTGTGGTTTGTGACCGACAACGGGCTGTATCGCGTCCGCGGCGATCAGGTGGAACGCATGGAGGATGATGATTTGCCCCCGGGCGGCGGCGTGTGGATCGCGCAGGAATCCCACGGGACGCTTTGGTTGGCCCGCGGTTCGAGCGTGGGCGTTTTGCGGGACGGCAAAGGACAGACGCGGTTCACCCTCGATGCGGGGCCAGTGCGGCTGGCGGCGGCGCGCGGGGGCGGCATGTGGGGCTGCACGCCTTCCCGGGTGCTGAAGTTGAGCGAGGGGAATGAGCCACAAGAGACTGCCCGTCTGCCCGGACGTGTGACCGTGCGGGTGATGTTGGAAGACAGCGCCGGAGCCTTGTGGATTGGCACGGCGGCGGACGGGCTGCTGTGTTTACGTGACGGTCAATTCGAACGCGTGGCGGTTTCACATCCGGACATTTCCGCGCTGCTGGAAGATCGGGAAGGGAACCTCTGGGTGGGGACCTCCGGCGGCGGCTTGAACAGGCTGCGCCCGCGAGCCATCAACTTGATCAATGCGCGCAGCGGGTTGCCTTTTGAATATCCCCGCTCGGTCTGCCAGGATGGCGAAGGAACGATCTGGGCGGCCTTGCAGAACGGGGCGCTCGTCCGCGGGCGGGGTCTGGCGTGGAGCGCCGTGACGGCGGCGGACGGCTGGGCGGGCGGCAACGCGGCGTGTGTGGCGCCCGCCCGCGACGGGGGCGTCTGGATCGGCACACGCGATCGCGGCCTGCAACGGCTTCAGGCGGGCCGGACCCAGGAATGGGGTCGGCGCGAGAGATTAGGCAGCCAGTCCGTGCGTTCGTTGCTGCCGACGGCCAACGGTGACTTGTGGGTTGCGACGGATTTTCCGAGTCGTCTCAAGTTATTTCGCCAGGGCGAACTGCAAGAGTTGCAACTGCCGCGCGAGGCGGGTTCCATCCGGGCAATGGCCGAGGGTGCGGATGGCACGATTTGGGCCGGCACAGCCGACGGCCAGATTCTGCGCGTCAGCGATCAGGCGGTGGTGAACGAAGCCGATGCGCCCGGGGAAGGACCTTACGCGGTGCGTTGTCTGCATGCCACCGCGGAGGGCAGCCTGTGGATCGGTTACGCCGGCGGGGGAGTGGGACGCTGGCGGGCGGGCCGCTTCGCGCGCATCACCACGGCGGAAGGTTTGTACCACGATTACATTTCGCAAATCCTGTCCGATGCGCAGGGCGGGCTGTGGTTGAACAGCAACCGCGGGTTGTTTTACGCGCGACAGGCAGACTTGGCGGAGGTGGCCGAGGGACGAAGCGAGCGCGTGCGTTCGCTGGCGTATGGGCGCAGCGAGGGTTTGCCCAACTTACAGCCCCTCGCCGAGCACCATCCCACCGCCTGGCGCGCCGCCGATGGGCAGCTTTGGTTTTCCACCCGCAACGGATTGCTGGTGGTTCAGCCGGATCGAATCCGCGACAATCCCACGCCGCCGCCGGTCCTGTTGCGGTCGGTGAAGGTGGACGATCAAGTCGTCGCGCTGCTGGACAGCCATTCGCCGCTGCGTCCGGCGGGAGACTCCAAGTGGCTGGATTTGCGCGCGCCGGGCGGGACGCTGAGATTGCCCCCGGGTCACGGCAAACTGGAGTTCAGCTTCACCGCGTTGAGTTTCAGGTCGGCGGAGAACGTTCAGTTTCGCCATCACCTGGCCGGTTTTGACACGGAGTGGATCGAGGCCGGCAGCCAGCGGCACGCCCGCTACCCGCGTTTGCCCGCAGGGAACTACACGTTTGAGGTCACGGCCGGCAACGAAGCCGGGGTGTGGAACGAGGCCGGGGTACGGCTGGCGTTCACCGTGGCTCCGTTTTTCTGGCAGACGTGGTGGTGCCGGCTGGCGGCGGCGGGCGCGTTCGCCGCGGGCATCGCCGGACTGGTCCGGTACGTTTCTTTTCGGCGGCTGCGCCAACGACTCGAACGGCTGGAACGCCAGGCCGAGTTGCAGAAGGAACGCGCGCGCATCGCCCGGGACATGCATGACGAAGTGGGGGCCAAGCTCTCGCGCCTGTCGCTGCTGGGCGAAATGGCCAGCCAGCAACCCGGCCTGCCGCCGGCCGCGCGCGACGAGGTGGGTGAGATTTCCGAAACGGCGCGCGACACGATCCGGTCCTTCGATGCAATCCTCTGGGCGGTGAATCCGAAGCACGACACGCTGGCGAGCCTTGGCCAGTACCTGTGCCGGTTCGCGGAGGAACTCTTCGAGGGCAGTGACGTGCAATGCGGCTTCGACCTCCCGGACGACCTGCCTGCAGTCGAACTGCCCACCGAAACGCGCCAGCACGTTTTCCTGGCGGCGAAGGAGGCGCTCGCCAACGCGCTGAAGCACGCCCGGGCAAAACACATTTGGGTGCGGCTCAAACTCACCTCCGGCGGTTTTGAGATTCAAATCGAGGATGACGGGTGTGGCTTTGTTTCCGGCGCCGGCGCGGGCAGGGCCCGCCAGGGCAACGGGCTGGCGAACATGCGCGAACGGATGGAGAGCGTGGGCGGGCGAGTGGACGTTCATAGCGCGTCCGGCACGGGTACACGCGTGACCTTTGGCGTGCCGTGCCCGGAGTTGCAATGGCCATGAAGCCTTGTCCACACTTCATCCGACTCCCCTCTGCCGGTCGTGAGGACAAACTGGTGAGCCGACATCATGGCGAGAGACGCATCCAAGCAGGCAATGGCAGAGGCGGTCGCAGCGACACCGCCCGGGCGTGGGTATGAACTGATGATCACGGTTTCCATAGTTGAGGACGATGCGAAGCTGCGCGCGACGCTGGCGCGTTATCTTGCCGCTCAACCCGGCCTTCGCTGCGTGAGCACCTATCCCAATGCCGAAGCGGCCCTCGCGGGGATTCCCGAGGCGCAACCGGACGTGGTGCTGATGGACATCAACCTGCCCGGCTTAAGCGGCATCGAGTGTGTGGCCCGCCTGCATCAAACACAGCCGGAAATCAAGATCGTCATGCTCACGGTGTTCGAGGAAAGCGATCAGGTGTTCAAGGCGCTGTCCGCCGGGGCGTTCGGTTATCTGGTGAAGAGCATACGTCCGGCAAAGATTCTGGAGGCCATCCGCGAGGTGCATGCCGGCGGTTCTCCCATGTCGAGCAACATTGCCCGCCGGGTGGTCCAATCGTTCCAACAACAAGCCGCCGCCCGGGCCGAAACGGAGTCGCTCTCCGCCCGCGAACTGGAAGTCCTCCAGGCCCTGTCGAAGGGATATGCCTACAAACAGATTGCCGCCGAACTCGGCATCAGCCTTGGCACCGTGCGCACTTACATCCAGCGCATCTACGAAAAACTGCACGTTCACAGCCACGCCGAAGCGGTGATGAAATACGCGCGCAAATAGCGGCCGCCGCCCCTGTCCACACTTTATCCGACATGACGCGCCCGATGGCGATGGTAGCCTTGATCGAGATTCAACGACAAACAGCCCGGCAGTTCAGCCTGTAGAGATAAACACTCGAAATGAAGAACACGCCCATGAAAGACACGCCTGACAGTTCCAATGGACGGTTTCACCGCGGTTGGCCCGGTTTGCTGGGCGGCTTGGTCCTGGCGAGCTTGGTCGCCGTGCCGCATACGTCGCCGGCTGCCTTCGAGGCCGATGCTTTCTTGAAGGCGCCTTTCAATTCGCGATCCAACGGCGTTGCCGGTGGGGCGGCCAAGAGCGGCGCCAATTTTAGTCTCACGCTCGGCATTGGCGGTGCGCTGGCCGTGGAAGGCAATACGCTGGTGGTCGGCTCCCGCGTTGAGCGCGGCACCAATGGCGGGGTCTTCGCCTTTGGCCCGTCGGGAGATCCGAATGTAACCAATGCGTGGTATTTTCAATCGCTCGCCAATGCCGGCTGCGTTCTTGTTTACACAAACGATGGCAACAACTGGATCGGCGAGTCGTATGTGAAGCCGGAAGTGGCCACGAACGCCAATCAGTTTGGTTACGCGGTGGCGATTTCGGGCGATACCATGGTGGTGGGCGCGCCCTTCGAATGGAGCGGGGCTTCCGGGGTCAACGGCGATCAAACGGATCGAACCGCCACCAACTCCGGCGCGGCCTGGGTGTTCGTGCGCAGTGCGGGCACGTGGGTGCAGCAGGCCTATCTCAAGGCGCATAACCCGGACGTGGATGACAATTTCGGTGTGGCGGTGGGCATTTCCGGCGACACCATCGTGGTGGGGGCCTATCGCGAAGACAGCGGCGCCACGGGCGCATTTGGATCGGATGCGTGGGCCGCCGCCGGCACCAACAGCGCCAGCGGCGGTCGCGTGCGTCGGGTCATCGTGTGAGCAGGCCCACGTCGTCGAGCATCGCCTGGGTCTCGGCGAGGCTGTCGAGGTCGGACAGATCGATCGCGGGCGGCTGGAGCTCGTCGAGTGCCGGCAGGCCATCGGCCACCGGGATGCCGGCGCGCAGCGGATACTCGAACGTCGCCTCGGCGAAGTACGTCTGACCGCGCGCCGAGAGGAGGAACTCCACGAGTGACTGCGCGGCGGCCGCGTTGTCGGAGCTCTGCAGGATGCCCACGCCGGCGACGTTGACGAGGCCGCCCGGATCGCCGGCGGTGGTGAACTGGTTCACGGCCACCACGTTGTCGGCACCTTCCGCGGCGATCTTCTCGAACAGGTAGTAGTGGTTCACGAGACCGATGGCGACGTCGCCGGCGTTCACCGCGTCACGAACGGCGCCGTTCTTCTCGAACGGCACGGGCTCGTTCGCTGCGAACGCGGTGAGCCATTCGCGAGCGCCCTCGTCGCCGCGCAGGACGCGGAGTCCGGTGACGAACGACTGCCATGAGGCGTTGGTGGGCGCGAAGCCGATCTGGCCCTTCCACTGCGGGTCGAGCAACTCGTCGATGGTGGTGGGGGGAGTGGGTGCGAGTTCGGGGTTGACGACGAACACCCGCACGCGGCCGCTCGTGCCCACCCAGTTGCCCTCGGCGGAGCGATAGGCGGCGGGCACGACGTCGAGCAGCTCGGCGTCGAGCGTGGTGAACAGTCCTTCGTCCGCCACGGCGCCCAGAGCGCCGGCGTCCTGCGAGAAGAACACATCGGCCGGGGAGGCGTCGCCTTCGGTGAGCAACTGTGCGGCGAGCTCGCCGCTGTCGCCACCGCGGAACTCGACCTCGATGCCGGTGGCGGCGGTGAACTCGTCGAGCAGCGGGAGCACGAGATCCTCGCTGCGACCGCTGTACACGGTGATGCTGCCCTCGGCGGCGCCGCCGCTGGTGTTGTCGGCGTCGCCGCAGGCGGCGAGCAGGAGTGCCGTCACGGCCGTGCCGGCGAGGAGGAGTCGGGAGGTTCGACGCATCGTGGGGGTGGTCCTTCGGGGTTGGTGACGGCGGGCAATGTAGCAACGGTTGATGTCAGATGTAAAGCAGGCCTAACAACTTTTCGATCGACGTGGGCGTCGCCGTGTGTAAAGTTGGCGAAAATTTCACAACGTGGAGGAACTCATGGCCGACCTGCCCGGCAGCGCTCGAGTCGTCATCGTCGGCGGCGGCATCGTCGGATG
>Ga0172371_10008714_pt1 | contig 14133 bp, 16 predicted proteins | sample Lak12m_FD_114543 | JGI IMG/M metagenome (GOLD analysis project Ga0172371, IMG submission 114543) | Freshwater microbial communities from Kabuno Bay, South-Kivu, Congo - kab_022012_12m | ecosystem: Environmental > Aquatic > Freshwater > Lake | place: Democratic Republic of the Congo: South-Kivu... | reverse complement strand
TTCATGATGTATATCTCCCCGTATGTCATAGAACCCTTGTTCAACAAGTTCACGCCCATAGAGAACGAGGAGATTGAAAGTTCGATAAGGGACATAATGAAAAAAGCCGGCATAAAGATAAGCAGGGTGTTCAAGATTGACGCCTCGAAGAGAAGCGCGCACACGAACGCTTACTTTACAGGTATCGGAAAGGTAAAAAGGATTGTGCTTTATGACACGCTTTTGCACAAGATGGAAAAAGGCGAGATACTTTCCGTCCTGGCTCATGAGGCAGGGCACTGGAAGAAAAAGCATGTGATTAAGATGCTAATTGTTGTTGAGGCCATGTCCCTGATAGGCATTTATGCGGCATTCATGATTATAAAATCCGGAATCCTTGCCGAGATTTTTAAGATTCAAAACGATACTATCTTTGCCAATCTTCTTATGCTTGGCTTAATCGGAGGGATAATATCTTTTCCACTTACTCCTGTTTTCAGTTATTTTTCGCGAAGGCATGAAAGGGAGGCGGACAGGTTTGCCTCTGAAATGACGGAAAACCCCGAGGCTATGGCCACATCCTTAATAAAACTCTCCAAAGACAATCTCTCAAACCTTCATCCCCATCCAATATACGCGGGCTTTTATTATTCACACCCTCCGGTCGTCCAGAGAATAAGAGACATAAGAGGCAAATAATGATAACCCTTGATAATATCAGCAAATCATTTAATGAAGCATACGCGGTAAGAAATCTCTCTGTCGATGTTGATAATGGCGAGATATTCGGCCTTGTCGGGCCGAATGGGGCCGGCAAGACAACTACGATAAAAATGATGACAGGACTTTTGAGGCCTGACGAGGGGCAGATACTTATTGGCAGGCACGACATTGTTAAAGAGCCGATAAAGGCTAAATCCATTCTCGGTTATGTGCCTGATAAGGCATTTCTCTATGAAAAGCTGACTGCCCGTGAATTTTTAATTTTTATCTCATCAATCTATAACATTGAGAAATCCGAAGCCATGGAAGGCATAGAGAGACTTCTTAATTTATTCGGCATTAAAGATGTGGAGGACGAACTAATTGAAAGCCTTTCGCAGGGCATGAGGCAGAGGCTTTTGTTTACATCTGCCTTGATCCATAATCCAAAAGCGCTTTTGATTGACGAACCGTTTATGGGGCTGGATCCTTTCGGGGTTATAATGCTCAAGGGGGTAATAAAAGATTTAAGCGCAAAAGGCGTCACGATATTTCTTGCAACGCATAGCCTTCATTTTGCCGAGGAACTTTGCCACAGGGTAGGGTTCATAAATAAGGGCGCGCTTGTGGCAGTAAAGAACAGGGATGAGATAAAAGGGATAGAAGGAGGGCTTGAGAGTTTGTTTTTGAAAATGGGAAATTAAGAAAGAAAGAGATGGACAAAGATGAGGAATAATATTCTCGCTCATTCTCGGTCTTTGACCTCCGAGGTGAATTCTGTCCCGCCCAAAGCTGGCAGAATTCAAAGCCGCTCGAACACAATTCCTCATCTTTAGGAGAATATTTATAGAATTCATGATGCCTTTACTTTTAAAACCAAAGATTCTCTCAGTAAAAAATTCGATTAGCGCAAGGATTGTGCTTCGGAGGCTTCCGTTTATTGCGATAGGGGTAGGATTCTGGATACTCTTTTATATCGGTACGTATAAGGTTCTTTCATATATAAGGGATATTGCTTTTTTTGGCGAGGTGCTTTCTAAAAAGCTTTTCTCCATGACATTCTTCAGCCTCCTTGGTTTTCTGATATTAAGCAATATCATTACGGCAATATCCTCTTTTTATCTTTCAAGGGATATCCCTTTTTTTCTTTCAAAACCTCTGAGGATGCGCGATGTTATCAGGCTGAAATCATTCGAGACGATCCAGAATTCGTCGTGGATGGTGATGTCATTTATTCCGCCTGTTTTTATCGCCTACGGCATAAGCTACAATGCATCGGCAGCTTATTATATCTTTCTCTCCCTTGCCTTTTTTATGTTCATTTTGATGGCCGGAGGGATTGGCATTTCCATCGGCCATATGCTTACGCGGCTTTTCCCCGCAAAAAGGGCGCGGAATGCGCTGCTTGGAACCGGCATCATGCTTTTTGTCGCGCTGTATTTTATTTTAAGGTCTATTATCCCGGCTGACCTGAGCACGCCGGAGGGCCTTATAAGTTCCGTAATGTCATTCAGGACGGAATCGCCGTTCCTGCCAAGTTACTGGATCACAGAGGCAATAGCGCCTGTTCTTAACGGGGAAAGGCTGGATATTTTTTATTCATTCGTTCTATCCGGCAGCGCCGTGTTTTTCCTGCTTTTATCAGCTCTGATAGGGAATAAACTGTATAGGGGAAATATCGAGAGGATTCAGCCTTCTGGAGAAAAAGCAGGCGCAGGATTTTTAAGAAGATATTATCCGCAGGGGAATGCGGCTATATTTTATAAGGACATAAAAAGTTTTTTCAGGGACACAGGGCAGTGGTCGCAGGTGTTTATAATAGGCGCCCTGATTATGGTATATATCTATAATTTCAAATCCATTCCAATGAATATCATCTCTGAATTATCGCCTTTAATAAAGGAGATTATGGTTCTGGTTAATATGGTTCTTGCCGGGCTTGTGCTTTCCGCTGTTGCCGCAAGATTTATCTATGCCTCGGTAAGCCTTGAGGGACAGGCATTCTGGGTCATAAGGACGTCTCCTGTTGATATGGACAGGTTTTTATTGTCCAAATTCCTTTTCGGCTCTGTCCCCGTGGCCTTGCTCATGGTTTTTCTTGTTTTTGTAACTAATATGGCCATGGATGTCAGAGGGTTGCTGATGTATGTTTCCATCGGGACAGTCTTAATGCTTTGCGTGTCTGTAAGCGGGCTTGGCACGGGGCTTGGCGCAATCTATCCAAAATTTAAATACGAGAACATAGCCTCGGTTTCAATGAGCATCGGAGGCATGGCTTTCATGGTGATTTCATTTAGTATCGTGCTTGTCACATTATTCCTTGAGTCATGGATTTTTTATGCCTATAATTTCAAGGCAGGAATTGACGGTAGTCTCAATATCTCGGGGAAGATTCAGATTGCGATAAGTTTTATTCTCATACTCCTGATAAATGCCGCTGCATTCTATATCCCGATAAGGATTGGGAGGAAGAAGATACAGGAGCAGCTATGAAGATTTCAGCCTGTCAAGCTCCCGTTTGAAATGCTCCATTGTATTATCGTCATGGACACAGAACTCAATAACCTCAAGCGAGGTTTTGGGATTGTTTCTCAGGTAATTTGCGGATTCGCCAACTAATATCTTAGCGCATCTGTCTTTTGGAAAGCCGAATATGCCTGAGCTTATCGCAGGCATTGATACGCTTTTTAATCCTTTCTGAGAGGCAAGCGTCAGTGTGCTTATAACGGCATTCTTTAGTTTATTGCCTTCGTCGCCTTCTCCCATTCTCGGCCCGACTGTATGTATTACAAACTTTGCGGGAAGCTTTCCCGCGCCCGTAATTACCGCCGTCCCAACAGGGGTGTAGCCTATCTTATCGCTTTCATCCTGAATAACCTGCCCGCCCTTCCTGACAATCGCTCCGGCAACGCCTCCCCCGTGCTGAAGATGCGAATTTGCCGCGTTAACTATCGCATCCACATCACTTTCAGTGATATCGCCCTGAACTATACGCAATGTTTTCCCGTCAATCTTATGTTCTGATATAGGCTTCATTATTTCTTTGGCAATATTATATAAAATTTTGTGGTATAATTTTGCATGCTTAAGAAAATATTTTTCATTTTTATTTTTATGGCGCTTCCCCTTCCCGCGTTAATTTTTTCACAGGAACAGAAAAGAGATATAATGGTCATTACCGTAAACGGCGTAATAAACCCCGCCTCCGCCGAATATATCGGCCAAAATATCAAAAAGGCAAACGCGCAGAAACTCGAGGCAATGATAGTAGAGCTCGATACGCCCGGAGGGCTCGATACATCAATGAGGAAGATAGTAAAGGATATCATCGGCAGTGAAGTGCCTGTTATTGTTTATGTGTCCCCCAGCGGGGCCAGGGCGGCATCCGCGGGTGTGTTTGTAACTCTCGCGGCCCATGTCGCCGCCATGTCACCGGGAACAAATATAGGCGCAGCGCATCCTGTAGCTGTCGGCGAGAAGATGGATAAGGCCATGTCTGAAAAGGCAACGAACGATGCCGCCGCTTATGTTAAATCTCTCGCGGAAAGAACAGGCAGGAATTCAAAATGGGCTGAGGACGCTGTTAGAAAAAGCATCTCTGCAACAGAGACAGAGGCTTTAAGGGAAAAGGTTATAGATCTCGTAAGCGAAGACCTCAATACACTTATTTCGGATATAGACGGCAGAAAGGTCAGGACTGTGATGGGGGAGAAAACTCTCAGGACTTCCAATATAAATCTTGTGAGAGAGGAAATGGGGTTAAGGCATAGGATCCTTAATTTTATTACTGATCCGAATGTGGCGTATATGTTGATGCTTCTTGGTTTTTACGGCCTCTTCTTTGAGCTCACAAACCCCGGGGCGATATTCCCGGGCGTCCTGGGAGGGATATGCCTGATACTTGCATTCTATGCATTCCAGACGCTTCCCGTGAACTATGCGGGGCTTCTTCTAATAATACTGGCAATCATACTTTTTATACTTGAGGTGAAGATAATCTCGCATGGGGTTCTAACCATTGGCGGTGTGATAGCGATGCTTATAGGTTCTTTGATGTTATTTGAGTCCCCGGCTCCTTTTATGAAATTGTCGCTTCTTCTGATCCTGCCTGCAGTGACAGTTACGGCGCTATTTTTTACCATTGTGCTCGGCCTTGCATATAAGGCATATAAGAGAAAACCGGTAACCGGCGCTGAAGGCCTTATCGGGCTTGAGGGCGCTGCCAATACAGATGTAACTAAAAGCGGAGGCATGGTATTATTGCAAGGAGAGATCTGGACGGCATATTCTGATGAGCCTATATCAAAAGGCGAGAAAATAGTTGTAGAATTAGTTTCAGGATTAAAGGTTAAAGTTAAGAAAAAAGAATAAGTCCTATAAGTCTTATAAGACTATTCTCTAAAAAAGGAGGTTATTATGCCGGGAATACCAGCAGGATTAATGGGATTTTTGATCGTAGTATTCTTTGTTCTTTATTTCTTTTCAAGCGCAATAAAGATATTGAGGGAATATGAGAGGGGCGTTGTCTTCAGGCTCGGAAGGGTCATCCCTGTTAAAGGCCCGGGCCTTGTTATTATTATTCCTGTAATTGATAAACTCGTAAGAGTGAGTCTCAGGACAGTTACCTTCGATGTCCCGGCGCAGGATGTCATCACGAGGGATAATATCTCGGTCAAGGTGAATGCCGTTGTATATTTCAGGGTTATGGATCCTATAAAGGCGATAACGGCTGTCGAGGACTTTTATTACGCGACATCACAGATATCACAGACGACCTTGAGGAGCATTCTCGGCCAGAGCCAGTTGGATGACCTATTGTCAAAAAGAGAGGATATTAATTCGGAACTTCAGAAGGTGATAGACCAGCAGACAGAGCCATGGGGGATAAAGGTTACCGCCGTTGAAGTGAAGAATGTGGACTTGCCTGCAGAGATGCAAAGGGCGATAGCAAAACAGGCAGAGGCAGAGCGGGAAAGAAGGGCCAAGATAATACACGCAGAGGGAGAGTTCCAGGCTTCTCAGAAGCTTGCGGATGCCGCAAAGATCATATCTTCAGAGCCTGTAACATTACAGCTCAGGTTCCTCCAGACACTGACTGAGATTGCAACAGAGAAAAACTCAACAATAATCTTCCCTGTGCCCATAGATTTAATAAAACCGTTTATTGACAGGATGGCAAAATAGATTCGCGGAATAGTGGGTTAATGCGGTATTCATTACCGCATTAACCCAACATCATGGCTAATAACAGCAAAAATCATATCTGGCTTAAACCACTGATACTTGTCTTAATAGTAGGCGGGCTTACATTAATTTTTTACAAGACCGGGCTGATTCATTTTTTCCTAAGCAAGGAAAAACTCCTCCGGTTCATGGATTCCCTCGGTCCCGCAGCTTTTGCGGGGTTCATACTTCTTCAGGTTGTTCAGGTGGTTGCCGCGCCGATTCCCGGAGAGGTGACAGGTTTATTAGGCGGCTATCTTTACGGCCCTGTGTTAGGCGTTTTTTTATCCACTATTGGCCTTACTCTCGGCTCATACATCGCCTTTGCTCTTTCACGGGCCTTCGGGAGGCCGTTTGTTGACAGGGTTGTGGATAAGTCCGTAATAGGCCGCTTTGATTATCTTCTGCATCATAAAGGCGCGTTCCTTGTCTTTCTACTGTTTCTCATTCCCGGATTTCCCAAGGACTATCTCTGCTATATACTCGGGCTGGGACATCTCTCAACAATGGAATTTCTTGTGATAGGCGGCACCGGAAGGCTGTTCGGAACTATACTGCTTACTCTCGGAGGAGACTATATAAGAAGGAATCAATATGGAAAATTTTCTATACTTGTCGGAGTTGCCCTTATTGTCGTCTTTGTCGCTATTGCATACAAAGACAAACTTGAAAGGCTTTTCAGAATATGGCATGTTACGTCAAGAAGAAAGGAAAGGAGGAAAGAGATGAAGGGAAAATAGAGTTTTATAAGGCCGGCCTTAAGAGGTTAATATAATTTCTTTCATTTCATCCGTATAAGAACAGTCTTTGTTATATATGCATAAAGGCCTCTCAATCTTCATCTCTGCCCTCCCTTCTTTTACAGCCTCTACAAGCGCCATCTTAGCCTCTGTATGAAGGGTTGAGTGAACAAGGCGCAGTCTTTTCGGCTCCATCCGATTTTTTCGCAAAGTATCAATCAACTCTACGAGTCGTGACGGATGATAAATTAGACACAGCCTGCCTTTTGACCTCAGAAGCGAGCAAGATGCGTGTATTAAATCTGTAAGTTTCAATTCTATCTCATGTCTTGCAATCGCTTTTTCACCAGTCGGGCTAATCAATCCGGTCTTTTGTCTTCTGAACGGCGGGTTTGATACGACAAGGTCAAAACTGTTCGGTTTCAAAATATTGGCATAATGCTGATAGCTGATGGCTGATGGCTGATGGCTGATTTTTTTAACGTCCGCCTTAATTACCTTAACCCTTTCTTCAAGGTTATTTAACGCCACATTTCTCTTTGCAAGTTTTACAAGGCTTTCCTGTAGTTCGATCAGTGTAATCCATGCTTCCGGATATTGCTTTGCCAGCAGAATCCCGACTATGCCTGAACCAGCGCCTAAATCCGCAATCTTTTCTGATTTTCTGACATTCACGAATGCGTAAAGAAGCAGGGCGTCTACAGAGAATCTGTAACCTCTTTTGTTTTGATATAGGTTTATGTCCCGTATGCTGTCGAGCGTTAACTCCGGTTTCATGATATTCCTATAAGCGATAACAGTTGCTTTATATCATCAATAATGAAATCCGCATTTCTTAGCGCTTCTCTGCCGCTGTAGCCATAGGTCACGGACACTGTTGCCACCCCGGCGCCCCTGCCTGCCTGTATATCAAGATCGCTATCGCCGACAATGATTGCTTTATCAGGGGTTATTTTAAGGGTTTCCAGAACTCTTTTTACAGGCACCGCAGACGGCTTTTTTTCGGAAACGCTGTCACTGCCAAGCACCATATCAAAGAACTTCAGCAGGCCGAGCTGTTCAAGAAGTTTTTTGGACAGCAATTCTCTTTTGTTTGATATCACCGCTTTTTTATAGGCGCCGAGTTTTTCGAGGGTTTCTCTTATCCCCGTATAGGGTTTTGTAAAGTCAGCAAGATGTTCTGTGTAATATTCGATAAACCTGTCAATCATGTCATCTCTTATGGCAGCATTACCCTCTGCTTTCCCCGCCGGGCCGTGCGAAGCTGCAATCATCTTTTCAATAAGTCTTGTCAGCCCTTCTCCTATTATCATGATTGTCTCTTCGACAGTAAGGGGTTTGAATCCGTAAGGCTCTGACGCATAATTCAGGGCATTGGTTATATCCCTGCCCGAATCAACAAGCGTGCCGTCTAGGTCAAAAATAATGAGCTTCAGGTTTCCGATATTTCTCATTCAGGAATCTCCGGATTTTTTATTATTATATAAGGTAGGTTAACCCTTGACAAGATTTAATATATTATGGTATCAAATCAGGAGTCAGTTTTGCATTCTATGATTAGAAGGAGGTGACCATAGTGAAGAAAATAATAGCATTAATTCTTTCGTTATTGCTGATCGTAGCTTTTGCGCTTACAATAGCTGGCTGCAAAAAGGCTGAAACACCAAAGCCAGCGGAGGCTCCGAAACCTGCCGAAGCTCCAGCAACACCGGCTGAAGCCCCAGCAACACCAGCACCGACAACACCGGCGCCAGCAGGCAAATAAGTTTTTTAATTAACAGGGGGTGACAGTGTCACCCCCTGGAAAATTGATTTTTTAGGGAAGAACAGCTATTATATATATTATTATTTATTAACAATTACTTAATTCCAGTATCTGATGTCGTTATATTGAAAAGAGTGGGTTTACCCACTCTTTTGTTTTATAGGCAGATGGAGATTAAAACAGTCAATGCTTGAGCAGAGAGTCTTGGAGCTGGCAAGGCATGTTGCCGAAGGCCAGGGGGTTGAGGTTGTCGGGGTAAATATGCTCGGCAAGGGGAAGGGTATGCTGTTAAGAGTTACGATCGACAAGAATGAAGGGGTAACCCTTGATGATTGTGAAAGATTCAGCAGAAGCCTCGAGTTGATGCTTGACGCGGAAGACGCTTTGGATACGCAGTATAATCTTGAGGTCTCGTCGCCGGGACTGAACAGGCCGTTGACTGTTATGAAAGATTTCGAAAGGAATATAGGAAAGCTCGCAAGGGTGATTACCAGGGAAAAAATATATAATCAGAACTTTTTTATCGGTAGGATATTTAAAGTAACGGAAGATTCGATTTGCCTGTCAACAGATAAAGGAGAATATTGCCTCCCCTTTGACGATATATCAAAGGCAAGACTGGAGATAGAAATAAAATGACAAGAGAATTATGTACTGTAATAGCTCAGATAAGCAGGGAGAAGGGGATAGAGCGAGATGTCCTTCTTGCCGCGCTTGAATCGGCGTTGCTTTCTGCTGCCAGAAAACGGTACGGCGGCAGGGTAAACGTCAACCTCACAATAGACCCCAAGACTTGCAGTATTAATGTTTATGAAACGAAAAAGATTGTTGATAAGGTTGCGGATAAAGATATGGAGATATCAAAGGCGAATGTCAAAAAACTTTTTCCTGAAAGTGTAGGGCAGGAAAGCGTTGATCTCCCGCTTGCCCTGCAGGATTTCGGAAGGATAGCCGCCCAGACCGCAAAACAGGTCATTTTTCAAAAGGTGCGCGAGGCTGAGCGGGATGTAATCTACAACGACTTTAAGGATAAAGTGGGCCAGATCATAAGCGGTGTTGTGATGAGGCGGGAAAAAGGCAATTACTACATCAATATAGGCAAGACAGAGGCTATCCTGCCGCAGAGCGGGGCGCTGCCGGGTGAAAACCTGAAAAGAGGGGATACGGTACGCGGATATATAGAGGATGTTAGGATAACTCCCAGAGGCCCTGTAATAATTATATCGAGGACGAATCCGCATTTTGTTGCCGGACTTTTTAAGATGGAGGTTCCGGAGATAAGCGAGGGGCTTGTTGTTGTAAAGGATATAGTCCGTGAGCCGGGCGAAAGGACGAAGATTGCCGTTTATTCTACAAATACGTCAATAGACCCTGTGGGAGCCTGCGTCGGCATGAAAGGCACAAGGGTTCAGTCCATTGTAAGGGAGCTTCATGGCGAGCGCATAGACATAATCCCGTGGACCGATGATCCGAGAATGCTTATTGCGCGCGCATTAAGCCCTGCGAGCGTTGAAAGGATCGGTATAAACGAAGAGGGCAAGGCAGCAACAGTTGTTGTCAATGACCAGCAGCTTTCGCTTGCCATAGGCAAAAAAGGACAAAATGTAAGGCTTGCAATGAAACTCACGGGATGGGATATAGAGATATTCAGCGACACCGAATACGGCAAGATTAAGATGGAAGAAGCAGATAAGGCCTTAGAGGAAACATTAACCAAGGAAGCGCACCGGAAATCCGCCCGCCTCGATTCGCAAGCAGGCGAAGCCGCCGGGGAGAACGAGCCTACGCCTGAAGCGGCTGAAGAAAATGAGGAGACGGAAGCAGAGAAAAAAGATAAACCCGACGGGTCGTAGACCATCTGTTGATGGGTAAAAACCTTTCAGAATTCCCCATACAATACATCAAAGGCGTTGGCCCCCGGCGCGCAAAACTTCTCGATACAATTGGAATCAGAACAGTAGGCGATGCTTTTTATTACCTTCCTTACAGGTATGAAGACAGGAAGCATATTAAAAAAATAAGCAGCCTTGCATACGGGCAGCTCGAGACCGTAGTAGGAAAGGTCATTGCCGCGGATGTAATAAAACTCCCCAGAGGCAACCTGAAGTTATTTGAACTTACAATATCCGACGGAAGCGGACTGCTCAAGGGGAAATGGTTTAACCAGCCCTTTATGAAAAAGAACTTCAAGGTCGGGCAGGAAGTAATCTTAAGCGGTATTGTTAAGAGAAATCCCTATTGGGGAAGCGGTTTTGAGATTGACAGCCCTGAATATGAATTTACAGCAGATGACAGCCCGGAAGCTTTGCCTAATGCGGATACCTTAATACACACTTCGAGGATTGTCCCTGTATACAGGACGACCGCGGGCATAAGCGTAAGGCAGTTAAGGACAATAATGTTCAATCTGATTAATGCCTGCATCGAAGGCATATCCGACCCTGTTCCGCCCGAAATACTTAAGAGAAATAATCTCCCTAATCTTAGAGACAGCATCCTGAACTCTCATTTCCCGGAATCGGAAACAGATATCAATGTTCTTAACAGGAGGGCCAGCGCCTTTCAGAACCGTATCTTTTTTCATGAGCTTTTTATGTTTGAACTTGGATTGTCAGCCCTTAAAAAAGGCAAGGTTAGGGAGAAGGGAATCGCATTTAATTCTGAAGGCGCTCTCGTCAAAAGGCTTCTCGATATGCTTCCGTTTAAACTCACAGGAGCGCAGCAGAAAGTGTTCAATGAGATTTTTGGCGATATGAGAGAACCCCATCCCATGAACAGGCTATTGCAGGGAGATGTCGGGTGCGGCAAAACCGTTATCGCGCTTATGGCCATGCTGACGGCTGTTGAATGCGGTTATCAGGCTGCATTAATGGCGCCTACCGAAATACTTGCGGAGCAGCATTATATAAACATTCACAGAATTATAGAAGACATGGGGCTGAACATATGCCTCCTTACCGGAAGCGTGAAAAAAAGGCCTCTCGATGATATAGCCTCCGGCAGGATCAATATGGTTGTAGGAACTCATGCATTGATACAGGAAGGGATAGAGTTTAAAAATCTTGGCCTGATAATAATTGATGAACAGCACAGGTTTGGCGTTATGCAGAGGGCGCTGCTTAAAAAAAAGGGTTCAGCCTTGACCCCTGACGTTTTAGTTATGACTGCAACGCCGATTCCAAGGACGCTTGCAATGACCCTTTACGGCGACCTTGATTATTCCGTAATAGATGAACTCCCTCCTCAAAGAAGGCCTGTGATTACCCGCGTATTTAGTGAAAAGCAGAAAGATTATATCTATAAGGCGATTGCCGGCGAGACTAAAAAAAGAGGACAGGTCTATGTTGTATACCCTGTGATTGAGGAGACAGGGAAATCGAATCTTAAATCCGCGATAACAGGCAAAGAGGCATTGGAAAAGATGTTCCCTGATTTGAATGTCAGCCTTATCCACGGCAGGATGAAGCCGCAGGAAAAAGAGGGTGTTATGGCAGCGTTTAAAAAAGGAGAGATTGACATCCTCGTCAGCACAACAGTTATAGAGGTCGGGGTGGATGTGCCTAACGCGACAATGATGCTTATAGTTCACGCCGAGAGGTTCGGGCTTTCCCAGCTTCACCAGTTGCGTGGAAGGGTGGGAAGGGGAGGCAGCCAGTCATATTGCTTCCTGTTAGCTTATCATCCCTATGGCGAGGATTCAAAGAGAAGGCTTAAGATAATGGCAGAAAGCACCGACGGGTTCAGGATTGCGGAAGAAGACCTTGATATAAGGGGGCCCGGAGAATTCTTTGGCACGCGCCAAGCAGGGCTTCCTGACCTTAGGGCCGCGAATATAGTAAGAGATTCAAGGCTTCTTGACACTGCCAGAAAAGAGGCGTTCGCGCTGATTGATAGCGACCCGGAACTTAATACTTTCCCTGAGTTAAAGAAAGGACTTGAAGGGTTCTGGAAGGGAAAGATTGAATTGTTTAAGACCGGATAGGTTATGATAAAATAGCTGTAGGCGAGGGAGGCAAAGAATGGCGGGCATAAAGGAAAGAATAATAAAAGAAGTAGAGAAACTGCCAGAGGATAAGGCAGCGGAGGTTTATGATTTAATCCATTTATTCAGAATCGGCATTGAAAGCCGGAGGAAAGCAGTTAAAGATAAACGTCAGGAAGCCTTGAAATTATTTGGCATCTGGAAGAATATGTCAAACAGGGAGAATGCCGTTCTTGATGAAATCCTGTCGCGGCGCCAGCATACATTCAGAGAAAGAACCCTGTGAGAAAATATCTGTTAGACACGAACATCATATCGTTCTACCTTAAAGGCGACCCAAATCTTAAAGAAAAAGTTTTAAATAATATTGAGTCTATTGCTATTTCTATAATTTCCTATTATGAAATCGTCAGCGGACTTCAGAGTATAAATGCGGCCAAGAGAATTGATGAGTTTAATAAGTTCTGCGAGCTTATAGATATTATCAATCTTGATAAAGCAAGTGTTTCCGCTTCCTGTAAGATATATGCGTCCCTCAAAAAATCAGGCAATCTTATTGATGATATAGATATTCTGATTGCAGGTATCGCCGAATCAAACAGTCTTATAATGGTTACTGATAATATGCAGCATTTTGAGAGAGTAGAAGGCTTGAAAGTAGAAAACTGGAAAAGTTAAAAAGTATATTTTCGGAATAGGTTCTCCAAAATACGGGAAGTGTCCCTAATTAATTCTCAGGTCTTTATTGCTTGATTTTGGTATAAGACTCTTCAATGCTTTTCCTACAAGTGTCGCTAATCAATAGCTCATGAAATGATGTCATATTTGGCTGACGAATTTGTATTTCAACTTTAATTGGCTTAAGCGTATCCATATCGAACAAAAGATCAAAAGAATAATCCTTCCCTCTGGGTTGTATTGATATTGATAGGTATGGCGGCAGAATAGAAAGATCATGATACCAAGACGATTTAATCTTGATATCATACTGATTGTCGCTAGGAAAATATTTTGAAACACATGCTGGAAAGTTAAATTGGTTAGTTCCGATTCGCAGGGACTTCTTCTGTAAGTCAAGATAGGCCGGTTGATACCTCTCAGGGAGCCCCATTAACTTTCCGTTTTCCATGGTAACAATCCTATCTTGATGTGCCGAAGCCGAAACGCAGAAAACCAATATTAGAAAAGATACGGATAGAAAAATTTTCTTTTTCATGATTATCCTCAGACATAACATTAATTTTTTACGCCTCATGCGTCTTTTTTGATTTTAGAAAACGCGATAATTTTCGTCAAGGAAAATCTTGCGGAAGCTGTTACATAAACCGCTCTTATGTTATTATGAGACGTGTTGGGCTTGGGATTTCCCGCCTCGGCGGGTTCGCAGTCGGCGAAGAGACTCGAAACTCGAGACTTGAAACTTCTTTGCACTGAGAAGGAGGTTTTTTATGTGGAAGAGGGTTAAGAATAATTTCGATTCAGGCATAGAAAAGGTTAAGTGGTTTTCATCAATGCTGGCTGACAGGCTGAAGATCGAGATTTCGATTTTTAAGCTTATGAATGACAGGGGAAAGAAGGAAAAAAACAGGGCGGAAAAACTGAAGCTCATAGGAGAGCGTGTGCTTGAGTTAAGAAGCCATGCGGACAAAAATATATTAAAGGATAAAGATGTGGCGGAATCTATAAAAGAGATAGAAAAGCTTGATGCTGAGATTGAGGATGTAAAGAAAAAGACATCGGAG
>Ga0172371_10008713_pt1 | contig 14133 bp, 16 predicted proteins | sample Lak12m_FD_114543 | JGI IMG/M metagenome (GOLD analysis project Ga0172371, IMG submission 114543) | Freshwater microbial communities from Kabuno Bay, South-Kivu, Congo - kab_022012_12m | ecosystem: Environmental > Aquatic > Freshwater > Lake | place: Democratic Republic of the Congo: South-Kivu... | reverse complement strand
GGAGCAAGCTCTTTCGTCGCAAAGTCCCTGGCGGCCTTTCTTATCAGACGCTGTTCATCGGTTAACTTGAAGTCCATAATGATCTCCCGTATTGGTTCACCGGGCTTCCACGCCTCGGCGTGGCGCGCCCGGTGGGGATGGAGGGGGAGAGGCGGGCCCAGCGGGGTGGAAAAAAGGTCCCACGCGCTTCGCTTTTGGAACGCATTGGCGCCAAGGCCAACCGCGTACTCGTCCGCCCGCTTTCCGCTCTCCACGCGGTCAAGACTGTGTGACCAAGAAACGTTAGAACTGATATAGGTGTTTCCTATCGTCTAATTAACTGCTATGCCGTCAGTCAGTCAATCAAAAATCTCGCGGCAAAGCAACCACTCACTTGCGGAAGGGCGATGTCGGCTCCCTGGTATTGCTAGGAGTGAAACGACAAATCAATCTCAGGGCTTAAGGGCATAGATTGATTCCCCCGCTTTTTAGCTGGGTCGCAATGACAGTCCTTCCCCATGGGTAGGGGAACGGTTATCCGGGCCAAGGCTGTATCCGATTTTGTGGCCGACTGGGAACTCTGCAGGGTCTTTCGTACTCGAAACGAATTTAGGGACCACAAGTTGGGCGCCTCAGCGCATTGGGAGGTGAAAGAATTGGCCGACATTTACAAGGCATTGCGAGCGCTTCAAGAATTTTGCGGAATTGAGGCGCAATACATTGATAATTGGGGCAAAATCCGGTGGACGGACCCAAAGATTGCCGCTCGCATTCTTGAAGCCAAGGGCGTGAGGATCACCTCGGAACGGATGGCCCTGAATCCGCAAGTGCTGGTCGTCTCAATCGACGCGCTTCCTACCCGATGTTCCATGTACTTGGACGAGAAGGTCAGCGAAGAGCTTGTGGCCTCACCCGCGGGGAAAGTCGTGGTATCTGACGTCGGTGGTAGCTTCAGCGATTACGAGTACTCATTCGATGACCAAGCCGCAACCCTGGATCTGGACGACAACACGGGTCTTGTCCGCCTGTCAATTCCCTTTCCAAAAGAACTGGACGTCGGCGAGTACAGAGTTCGAGTGCAGGTTGTGATAGGCAAGGAGACCTATTCGTTTCCGTGCATCTGGATAGTCTGTCCGGCCAAGGCATATCTGTCGCCCGATCTGCAAGTGGGCAGAAGAGTGGCTGGGGTGGGTCTGGCTCTTTATGGTGTTCGTTCGGAAAAGAACTGGGGTGTCGGAGACTTCTCCGACCTCAAGAAGATCATAGATTGGGCGCACGAGGAACTCAACGTGGATTTTATCGGCCTGAACCCCCTCCATGCCCTGTTCAACAAAAGACCTTTGACAAGCAGCCCGTATCTTCCGTCGAGCAGGCTGTTTCACAATTTTATCTATCTGGATGTGCCGGGAATGGAAGATTTCTCAGGTTCCATAAAGGCGCTGACGCTGGCGGAATCGCCGGAGACGCGGCGGAAGATTCACGCGCTCAGGGATGAAAAACAAGTGAACTATGAGGAGATATCCGCGCTCAAGCTGCTCATTCTGAGAGAAGTGTTCGGATATTTCCTGGAGAACCACAAAAAACATGAGGGCGGAACGAAGCGGTGGGACGATTTCACTGACTATATCCGTGCCGAAGGGTTGTACCTCGAACGATATGCAACCTTCTGCGCGCTTCAAGAGCATTTCCAAGAGGAACTCCCTGGGTGGGAAAACTGGAGGACTTGGCCGGCCCCGTTCCACCATCCTGAATCTGAGCAAGTCAAGGATTTCCAAGTACGGCACGAAGAGGACCTCTTGTTCTGGATGTACCTCCAATGGCAGATAGACGAGCAACTCAAGCAAGCGCAGGACTACGCGCTGAGCCGAGGCATGCTCATAGGGCTTTACCACGACGAAGCTCTGGCTGTGGACCGCAATGGAGCTGATTTCTGGGGCTGGCAGGACTTTTTTCACCCCGGTTTCCGAGTAGGCGCGCCGCCGGACGCGTTTGCGCCTGACGGCCAAGACTGGGGCTTCCCCCCCCCCAACAGTCACGAGGCACGAAACTCAGGTTATGCGCTTTTCCTCAAAAAACTTGACGCAAACTGCAAACACGGTGGCGCGTTAAGGATCGATCATGTCATGCAGTTGCACCATCTTTTCTGGATACCTGAGGAAGGCAAACCCGCGGACGGAGTGTACGTACGAGATAATGAAGCGGACCTCCTGAATATACTCGCCCTGGTAAGTCAAAGAAGCCGGACTCTCATTGTCGGAGAGGACCTCGGAACCGTGCCTCCACAGTTCAGGGAAAGACTCATGGCCAAGGGCGTGCTTTCCTACAGGCTGTTCTATTTTGAAAGGGACTTTGAAGGGAACCACCTGCCTTATCACGCTTATCCTGAGGCCGCGCTGGTTTCCATCTCCACGCACGATCTGCCCACCCTGGCCGGGTTCTGGCCTGGGCGTGACATCGAAACGCGGCGAAGCATCGGCCAGCTCTCCGACGAGCAGGCCAAGGCATTCACCGAGGAGCGCGGCCGGAGCAAAGCTAAGATCCTCGATAGGCTGATCCAGGACGGTTTCTTGGACGACCGGAGCGCGCATGACGCGCGGGAATCAGAGCTTCCCACTGATGAGTTGCACGCAGCAATAGTAAGTTTTCTGCTCCATACGCCTTCCAAGCTCGTGATGATCAATCAGGAAGACGTGTTCCTGGATGTCCGGCAGCAGAATTTCCCAGGCACCACATGGGAGCATCCAAACTGGGTGACAAAGATGAGATATTCGGTGGAAGAGTTAAGGAATGATCCGGAGGCGCTACGCTATGCCAAGAAATTCAGAGAACTAGTGGCAAAGTCCGGAAGATCACAGTCGAAAACTTCCTAGGGCTATTGCGGTTCACAATTTTTTTTGTTCGACTGACTGTAGTCCAGTCCGAGCCCTGGAAGGGCGACTGATAATAGCCCGGCGATTTAGGGGCTGTCTCAAAAGTCGAAGACGAGGCCAGATCGCGCCACGATCTCGACCCGACCATGAGTTTTGAGACAGCCTCTTTATCACCGGGTATGGCGGAAAGATAAGAATCGTTTCTTGAAGTCACCCAGGGACGACTGAAGACACCATACATCTGTGCGCGGGAAATGAGCCAGCCTTCGGTAGGGGCGCGCCTGTGCGCCGTACGTTGGCTGCGTTGCACCGTTGAACGCGAATTGATATAGACTACATGGCAGGCGAGAAGACCGCGACCGGTGCGGTTCATTTGATTCACCGCATCCTACACGCTTTATGGCCGCCATCCGCGGACCGCCCACGCCCGCGCAGCCAATGGGATGGAGCCGTCCAGAGCGAACGGCAATCCAGCCCGAATGCGTTCGCGCAAAGCGGCCCGACGCTCCTCACTCAACGACTGTGCGTATCCAGGCGCCGGCCCTTGCCCACCCAGAAACGGGGTCCAATAATCATCAAAATCCCGAAAGTGAGTCGCAATCTCGATGGGTCGAACGTCCACCTGGCTGAGCGCGACACTCTGGAAGAGTTCGCGCAGCGGTTCGGGTTGGCAGATCGGAAACCGGCGACCCTCGTCAAGGGCGGTAGCGGTCGCGTCCAGCGCTGCGGCGGCATTCCAGAAATGGCGCATCAAGTGCATCTTACCGGCATAATCCCAGACATAGGCAGCTACCAGGCCGCCAGGTTTCACGACACGAGCCATCTCCGCGACGGCCCGCTGCGGCTCGGGGACAAAGTTGAGCACCAGACCTGAGACCACAGCATCGCACTCATCCGCTTCGACAGGCAGCGCTTGAGCATCGCCGACTTCAAATTGCGCCCGGCCATCTTGAATGTGTTCACGGGCATAGGCCACGTAATCCTCGGAGAGATCGATCCCTTTCACTCGGTTTGGCGCGGCTTTGTCAAGTATCGTTTGGCTGAGCGCGCCGGTGCCACAGCCGACATCCAGCCAGTAACTATTGAATGGGACATTGAGCCAGCCGAGAAACGCCTGAGCCACTAGCCGACTCCACCGGCCGACGTAAGGTTCATACGCTGCCCCACTGGCCCACGTTTCTTTTTGCGAAGCGTGGTTGTCATCCATAATCATCATCCATTCAAGAAGAACACATTGCCCGACGCAGAGAGCCGAAAGCGAGCCGTGCGTAGGATGTGGTGACCCCGCACTCGATGCGGAGGAACCGCATCTATCGAGGTCTGCTCGCGTGCGATGCAACTCAGATCGTCCCTGTAATCGTTTCAGCAATGACCCGTAAGACCGCGACCGATGCGGTTCATTTCATTCACCGCATCCTACGGTCTTGCCGCTTACATCACTTCTTCTTGCCGCTCTGGGTACGCTGTATGGGTGAACTGCCGCCGGATGTGGCAGGCTGGTTGAATACGCCAATATCTCCTTTGCCAATCCCAACCTTGGGCTTCTTAGGTGGACTGCCGGGGCCTCCAGGCGTTGCAGTACCGCCAGGTTGATTGGGGTCAACGCTCACCGGCCCACGCGGGCCTTGGCCTGTCGGCGGAGTGCTCGTCGCGCCCTTCGGCGATTTTGTCGGGGGGTTTTTGAGACACTCCTCATTTTTCGCCCCGCATGCGGCAACGCAAGACGTATTCTTCCAGCCTCTGGGGTGGTGCTCGTTGCACCAAGTCCAACATTGAGCGTATGACTGGACGCAATCCCCGCGATATCTCGCCGCCCATGCAGAGCTTTCTGTTGGAACAATGACCGCGGCTATCATCCCGATTAGTACCAAAGCGGCTGTCATTCCAAGCGCTAGGGTAATTCCACGTGTACGGTGTTTTCTCATATTTACTCCCGGTCGCCTGTCCGCGACCACGAAATCTCTAACCGAAATAGCAGGTAGGACGGGGTGAACCCGTGTTCGGCGCGGGTCAGCACATCCTAGAACCTCGTCTGTCAGATCACTGTTTCTTGCCCTTCGATCGCTGCATCAGTATCGTACCCCCTCCGGATGTCGATGGCGTGCTCCAGCCTTCCTGGACCTTTTGGACTCCACCTACTTTCCCGACTTTCGTCTTTGGTACTGCGCCACTGCCCGTGATAGGTTGGTCGGTGGGGGCCTTCATCGGGTCTTTCGTGATCCCGCCTGCTTTGCCGATGTTTTGCCCGGCCTTGGTTGGCGCTACAGTAGTGCCAGTCGGCGGTTTTTTCGACTCCTGCAATTCGACTTTATTGCAGTCATTCTTAGAGCCACTGCACGACCCAAGGCATTTCGACAGTCCTCCAGAGGGGTTCGGGACGCTGCCCTTCTCAAAGGAGTCAAAGGCAGCGTGACAAAGGTCAGCACAGTTTTGGTAAGCGCCCATGCAGCTTCTATCGACGACTTTGCTTTTCGACTCCGCCCATGCAGAGCCTTCGTTTCTATCAATGACTGCGGCCATCATCCCGATTGCTACTAAAGCGGCCGTGATCCCAAGTACAAGGGAAATTGCACGCGTATGGTGTTTTCTCATATTTACCTCCCGATCCCGGTTGGTCGCCTCCGCGACCAGAGTATTCTCTAATCCAAACAGATGCCTTTCCAAACGGAAGGATTCATAATTCTTGGGAACGCATTCCTGATATGATGTCTAACCTAGGCTTTCCTAATTGCCTTCCATCCCAGAAAAGGATATTTTCGTGGAAAGAGGCTATGCTCCAGCGACTCGAAGAAGGCAGGAGGGATTCTGTGAACCAAGAGCGTCCAATCATTCCTCATGATTTCATCAAAGACTTTTGCCGACGGCACCATATCAGAAAGCTATCCATCTTTGGGTCGTACTTGCGCGGGGATTTCGGGCCTGAGAGCGACATAGACTTTCTCGTGGAGTTCGATCAAAGACATATCCCAACTCTTTTTGATGTTGCGGGCATGGAGATCGAGCTCTCCGAGATGCTGGGCAGAAAGGTTGATTTGAGGACCGCTGAGGACTTGAGCCGATATTTCCGCGACGAAGTTGTGGCTCAGGCTGAGGTGCAATATGCAGAAGGATGAACTCATCCGCATGCGTCACATGCTGGACGCCGCACGCAACGCTATCGCGTTTGCTGAAGGGAAGAGCCGTGGAGACCTGAATCAGGATACAATGCTCACGTTCGCTCTGGTCAGGGCGGTCGAGGTAATTGGAGAAGCTGCCTCTAAAATCTCACGAAGTTCACAAGAGCGATTCAATGAGATCCCCTGGCCGCAAATCATAGCCATGCGCCATCGTCTCATACATGGATACGATGACATAAACCTGGACGTTCTGTGGGAGACAGTAACTGTCGCTTTGCCGCCGCTGATTCAAACTCTGGAGCGAATAATTGCTTCCGAATCAGGCGACTAGTCAGATCCACAACTCAGTCACAGCACGTAGGATGCGGTGACCAATCCCGCGGGACATCGGTCGAGGTCTGCTTAAGTGCGATGCAACTCGGATCGTTCCCTGTTATCGTTTCAGCAATGACCCGTAAGGCCGCGAACGATGCGGTTCATTTCATTCACCGCGTCCTACGAACTAAAAAAGTTCTATACCGGCGTATGCGCGGCAATGGGCAGGCGTTTCAGCGCGGCGGGGTCGGCCCCGGCGCCAGCCCAGTATCTGGTTATCGTATTCAAATCCTCTCTCCAGCGCTCTATCTTGCGGATCGCCTCAGCTTCCCACGGCAGCCAGATGGATCGTCTCTTGATACGTATGGCCGCTTCCAGTTCGGCAGGGACCGGAGGGAAGAAACATTCCGGATCGTCGTCTTTGATGCGGTTCATGAAATCGTTCAACAGCTTGATCTGCCGCCGGTTGAGCTTGCCTCGGATTCGACAGAGGCGTTTTTCCACCAAATCTTCGAGTTCGTTGGCCGCTGAATCATTCTTATCTCGGCAGTTGATGAGTTCGCTGAGGAATCTGTAGTTTTCTCTGAATTCTGCGGGGATGCTGGACAGTTCGTTGTCCTGGGCGGTTTTGTCCAGTTTCATAAGTGCTCCCTGTCGCTTCCAGGATAAGTCGATCTGGTCGGGCTCGACGGGTACCCGCGTGAAGCGGGCATCGGGGAAGTGGGGTAGCATCTTGCGGACACATTGTCAAGTTATGGTTTTAATATTTTTGACAACATACTGTTTTAATATACTATAAAACTGATAACTATCGACCCTGACCACCATCTCTGTACAATTCCTTATGCTTTTTAAGGATTTCTGGGTCTATCTTAATCTGCCCCTTGAACTTGTCTTGATACTCTTCCAGGCTCCTTCTTTCCTGGTACGAAAAAACTGTGGTTTCGATTATCCCGACGACTTGCTCGCCATAAGGAAGTTCCCTTACCAGGGCCACACCGCTCATGAGAGTGGTTTGGTTCACTCTGCTCGCATGAATGTAGCAGCCGAGCAAAATGCCTATTCCAGCAAGAACGGTAAAATAAATCAGGTACTTCAAGATTCTTAACATGGGATTATCTCCATGAGCACACGGCAGCGACGGCCGTCGGCCCCCTCCTCGTGATTTAATAGGGTTACGCTATCCAATTGAACCCTTACCGCTTACCAATAGATGATGGCGATGCACGCGGCCATCCACAAAATAGCGCACAACAGAAGCGGGGGGTCGGTCAGAAGCAGGGCGGTGGGGGAGCCTCCGTCCTCCTTGTGGTAGATCAGGTAAAGGTATCTGAAAATGCCGTATGTCACGAACGGAATCGTGAACATCATCTTTTCTGACTCAATGCCCGCGGAAGAGTGAGAGCGCACGGAATACAGGCAATAAAAGAGGAAGGTTGAAGTGGTGGCAACTTGCAGGAGTTGGTCAAGAAAAGCCACGCTATAGTTCTCCAGCACGGGTCTGTGGTTCGTTGCATCCTCGCACAGCATCATCACTTCATAGCGTCTCTTGCCTAGCGCCAGAAAGATGGCCACGGAAAAAGTGCATAGAATCAGCCAACTTGACACACCAACCCCAATCACAACGGCGCCTGCCAAGACTCTTAATAGAAAGCCGGCCGCTATGGTCAGCACGTCTACAATGACAATGTCCTTGAGCTTAACAGAATAGACAAGGTGCAATAGCAGATATCCTGCCAAAACCGCAAAGCCCGAACGAGGCGTCCCAATCGCCACGGCCAAAGCCAAAACAACAACAAGCAAGATCCCCATGACAGTAAGCGCTGTTGCGGGCGAAATATCCCCGCGTGCCAGAGGGCGATGCCTTTTCAGGGGGTGGACCTTATCCTGCTCCATGTCGAAATAGTCATTGAGGATGTATGTGGCCGAAGACACCAGGCAGAACATGATGAACATGCCGGCGACCCGTAACACATCTTCCACCGCGAACAATCTTGAGCTAAAGATCAGGGGCATGAAGACGAACCCGTTCTTGATCCACTGGGTCGGCCTCATGAGTTTAAGGGAAGCTCTTAACAAGTTCATTTGCGCGCTTTGACTTCTTTCATTTTCAATTCGCAATGGAACTGCTTTCCTAGCATACCGCCAGGTCGGTGTAAATTAAAACCTCATCTTTGGTGGCAGCATTCACTTACGCGGGGAGGTGGGCGAACACTGTTTCATCGCAGAGGCCGCTGAGATCGCTGACCGTAGGGCCCGGCCGGCCATGCTGGCCGTACCTCATCACTGCGCCCCTCCGCGTTCTGTGCGGTGAAATGTAATTCTGCAAATCCCGCGTAACTCAACCGATGGTCATTGGCGTGTTCCTCTTGAATGTTTTATTCTTCATGTGAGAGGGTTACTGCATGCACAACAAGGACGATCTCATAAGAGAAGAAGACCGACGAATACGCCTGCTGAGAATCGCCTCGGACCTTTTGGTTCACGTGCTGATGACTAGGCCGACAAGTCTATCGGAAGCTGACAGAATGATACAAGGAACCAGGAATCTGGCGCTCAAGCTCTTTCCCGATAAAGGCCATGTTTTCGATCTGATTCATATGCCCCGGTTCAGGCGAGCCCTTCGAGAAGCGGGCGCGCACGATGCGCCGCGCATGCTAAGGATTCTGAGCGGCGGGAAATTGCCCAACACCCCAAAGTGATGTGATATTGTGGCCGAATGCAGGGGGCATGGCGGGTATAGCGCATCCTACGAATAGGAGAAACGCCTCTTGTAGGGCGGCATATGGCAGCCATATCGAGGCGGATGCCAGGCGTGATGTGGGAATTCAGTGTCCTGTTGCCGAAAATTCGACCGCGGTCTGGCGAGAACCCTTGGCACTACCTATAGGCCGTGCTGTCTCTGAAAAGGAAGATCTTGCGAGTTTCGTTGGCGTTCTCACTTGAGATTCCGGTATAGTACGCTGGAGCTAAAATGGAGGATCTAAATTTGATTATTCGGAGGATCGGGGACAATGGCGGATCTTGATCTTATGAGGTCGCTTACACAAGAGGGGAACACAAAAATCGTCTTGCTGGTCATGGACGGACTCGGTGGATTGCCCAAAGAAGTCGGCGGCCCAACGGAGCTGGAAGCCGCGGCCACGCCCAACATGGACACGATGGCTCGGCAAGGAATGCTGGGGCTCATGAACACGGTTGGGATCGGTATCTCCCCTGGGAGCGGCCCCGGACATCTGGGCCTCTTCGGTTACGATCCGCTGAAGTACATTATCGGAAGAGGAGTCCTGGAAGCAGTAGGAATCGGCGAATCTTTGACCGATCGGGATGTGGCAGCGAGGGGGAATTTCTGCACCGTGGATGGTCAAGGAATCATAACGGATCGGCGCGCGGGACGAATATCCACCGAGGAATGCTCGCGCATGGTGGACCTCATCAAGGACATTAAGCTCCCCGGGATTGATGTGGTGGTCAAGCCAGTGCGAGACTATCGTTTTGTGCTTATCCTGCGGGGTGAGGGCTTGTCCCATGCCCTCAACGAAACCGATCCACAAAAAGTCGGCTCTAAGCCGCTGCGAGTGCAAGGTCAAGACGGATCCCCGGAAGCGGCTCATACTGCGGATCTAGTCAATAAGTGGGTAGCAATTGTGGAAGAGCGCATAAAGGACCAGATGCCTGCCAATATGGTCACACTGCGGGGCTGGTCCCGCGAGCCCGGATTGCCCGGCTTTGAAGACGTGTTCAAGCTTAGTGCGGCTGCCTTGGCCGTGTATCCCATGTACAAGGGGCTGGCAAGCTTGGTGGGCATGACCCTTGTAAATGGGCTCAACAACCTTGATGAGCAGTTGGAGGCGCTGAAATCAAATTGGGCTCCTTTTGATTTCTTTTTCGTCCACTACAAGTATACAGACAGCCGCGGCGAAGACGGAGACTTCGATGCCAAGGTCAAGGAGATAGAAAAGGTCGATAAGGTGATCCCTCGCATCCTCCAACTCAACCCCGACGTCGTTGTTATCACAGGGGATCACTCCACTCCTGCGGTGCTGAAAACTCATAGTTGGCACCCCGTGCCCGTGCTGTTCTGGGCTCCGGGCGTGAGTCGCTCAAATCCGGACGTTACAGGCTTCGGTGAAAGTCAGTGCCTTCGCGGAGCCTTGGGCCAGTTCAACGCGGCGGACCTCATGGCGCTGATCACCGCACACGCCAAACGCCAGGCCAAATTCGGAGCTTAGGGGAGGGAGAAGGTTTGCGGACGGAAACTTTTTTGTGCAAGAAAGTTTTCCCCACGCACTTCCCTTCAAGAAACTCCATGCGCCGTGGGCATTGCAGACTCCCTGAGCGGGAGGCTGCAATGCCCACGGAATATAGAAGTTTTCGGACCGGGATGCGAGGAGCCGCATTTTGCCACACTACGGGACGCGTACCTGCCTTTAATTGACTCGGCGCAAGCTCCAAGTAGAATGTGGTGATCTCGTGAGGAAGGCGGGGGAACCGCATCCTATGTGCTCTTCCTGTGTAAAAGATTTGCCCAGGCGGCGGCGCAAGGAACTGCATGTCCTGTCCGTTGATTGTCTTCCGCTGCCGCGGAAGACAATCAACGGACAGCGTATGGGAGTTTTTGGGGAGGGGTCCGGGGAACCCCTTTTTGCAAAAAGGGGTTCCCCGGCAAACTCTTCTAAAAGGGGTTTGCATGGCTGGTTCGGATGTTCATCCCAAGCATCGTTTTGAGGCGTGGCAGGTGTGGCCTGGTTCGTATGATAATCCACCTCCTGATGGATCGTTCCCGCGGCCGGGAAATTTGGATCTGCGAATCAGTCGTTCCACGCCCATCACGTCGATGGGATCATGCTTTGCTCGTGAGATTAAGCAGGTGCTGGTGAGGGAAGGATTCTCGTATGTGACCGAAGAGGTTGACCATCCCGCGACCAAACATGCCGGGGCTGCTTGGGAGAGGCTTTATAACACTTTCTCCATGCGCCAGATTTTCGAGTACAGTTTTGGGGAATGGTCACCGGGTCTGCGATGGTGGAACGCGCCGGTATCTGGCCAGGTTCAGGACCCTTACCGCAGGATAATATTGTATGAAGACCTGAAGACAGCGGAAAAGGATTTTGAAAACCATCGGCAATGCTCTCGGCGCGTGCTGGAGAGGGCCGAGGTACTCATTCTCACGCTGGGTTTAACTGAAATCTGGGAAGATCAAGTGGATGGAGCGGTTATCTGCCTGCCGTCAGGCCCGTACGTGAATGAGGGCGGGGACATGGGCAGATATCGCTTCCGAGTCAGCAGGCACGCGGAAAACCTTGCCAACATGGAACGCATTCATGCAATCATGGCTCGACATAACCCGGCTTGCCGCCTCCTCGTGACTGTTTCGCCGGTTCATTTGTGGGCCACATTCCGGGAAGATGTGGATGTGATTAGCGCCAGCTGCAACTCCAAATCCACTCTCCGCTCGGTCGCTGATGAATTCGCGGGTCGCCATGACAATGTCTACTATTTCCCGGCATTTGAAATGGCAACAATATTTCGGCCGATGATGGGCCAGGAGATATTCGCCGGAGGTAGAGAGAACTTTCACGTGAATCAACAGACTGTAGATTTTATTATGAAGGAGTTCTTTGCGTGGTACGCTGACTTAGCTCAGGGCCGGCTTTAGGGAAAACGGCTCAAAACCGATCCTCAGACCAAAGTCGTGCCACCCAGAAGGCGCTGATCGGGGCAGGCTGGAAGAAACTGTCTCAAAACTCACGATTTCGCCACCCCGTCGGTAGGGGCGGTTCGTGAACCGCCCGAAATCAGGGCGCTTCTCGAAGCGCCCCTACCTGGTAATCCGTCCATTTTAGAGTTTTGAGACAGTTACGGAAAGCCTGCCCCACAAAAGCAAGTCAGGGCCCAAAACGCTGAATGCTTGCGCGAACATTGACAAATTGCTTTAAATATTGATAAAATTATGATGCTGGGGAGGGAAATCCAACGGTATGGATTTCATCCCTATGCCTGCCTTTAAGGAAATGCCCCTTCCGTGCCCTTCTTCGGAGCCGGACCTCGGCGATGGGGTGGGGGTCCGTCGTTTCCTGCCTCTGTCCGCAATCGTAATTTTGTCGTTCCTCCTGTGCTCTTGCACCTTGCTCACCCACTCTCCCTACGTTGCTCAAAGGACGGTCCTCCCGAAAATGGGAGATGATGCCAGCCTTATAACCTCACCTTGCGGTGAGGTGCCATACCAAAGGTGGCAGGTTCCCCCATGGGACGATAATTTCCGATACGTGTGGCTGGCGGGCAGCCACGATTTTAGGCGGTTCGATAATGTGGAAATCATTCTTTTCTTCCACGGCATGCACTCCAAGGATTACTACTCTGCATTCCGCAAGGAACTTGAGCTTCTCGCGCAAAAGAGGCCGAAGGCGCCGTTCCTGTTTGTGGGACTGGTGGACGCTCCATACATTCCGTCCGAATCAAACTCCAGAGACCGCTGGAGCGTGCTTGATGTGAAAGAAGGTGACAGGCCCGAACGCTTGTTCCAGACCATCAATGCAGTTTTCAAGGCCTTTCGCTCCAGATTCCCGAACGTAAAAAAGGAGAAGACCAAGATCGTCCTGGCAGGGTTTTCAGGAGGAGGCCGTGTACTCAACTCCGTAGGCAATTGGCTTGCTCGGAGCAGCAAGGAGGACCCTTACGCGGAGGTCTTCCGATCAAGATTGAGCAAAATCGTCTATTTCGACTGTTGGTTCGATAAGGACGTGGTCGAAACGGTTCCCGCGCTATTAGAACACAATCCCGGCATGAAGATCGTCAGTACGGTGCACATGAAAAAGCCTTTGGAGCTGGCCGCCATCCTTGCCGGCAAGGTCAAGATGAGGCGCCATCAGAGAAGAAACGAGCTGGTGGGACTAGGAGGACGCCTGGTGATCCTTCGCGGGCAATCACATTGGGACGCCATGATTTCAAGGCTGGTGGAGGCGTTCTAGAAACGGCCGTTACGGGGGGAAACTTTTTTTCTGTAAACAGGTTCCCCCGCATTTGTGTTGTTTGACAGCAACCTGCCATCAGGCGCCTTGGCCAGGCAGACTGCTTTCGGAGACTTATTTAATTAATACAACGCGTTATCCGTTAGGCTCGCTTGACGTGGCCCGTAGTGTGTGCTATATGAGCTGATTCCAAACCTCGGAACGGGAATTGGACACAGAGGTTTCCCGTACTACACCATTGTCGCCGTTGGGGGCAATGGTGCAACATCATGGGAGTTTTTGGGGAGGGGTCCGGGGAGGCCCTTTTTGTTTGGCCTCCCCGGCTACTCTTCCAAGAACTCCCAGATTTTGAAACCATTTCTGTGGGGTTGATTAATGGCTGCATCTTCGTTGCGAAGCGCGGAGGAAAAATATGATGAAACTGTGAGGTTTTTGTGCAGTCTCGAACGGTTCGGGATACTCCTGGGTCTGGAGAATATCACCAACCTGCTGGAGAAACTCGGCAATCCGCAGAAGAATTTTCCCGCGGTTCATGTAGCCGGCAGCAATGGCAAAGGATCTACTTCCGCGTTTGTTCACGCAATTGTGCGCGCTGCGGGGCTCAAGGCCGCGCTTTATACGTCCCCACACCTCAATGATTTTCGAGAGCGGATAAGAATAGACGGAGCCCTGGTTTCCAAGGAGGCTCTGGTAGCCTCGACCGAAAAGATACGCCAAATTTACGATCCTGAACGAACCACCTTCTTCGAGTTTACCACAGCAGTTGCTTTTGACTGCATTTCAGACGCGAAACCTGATATAGCGGTCATCGAAGTGGGCCTTGGTGGTCGATTAGACGCCACCAATACGGTTGACCCTGTTGTCACGGTCATCACTGACATC
>Ga0172371_10008712_pt1 | contig 14134 bp, 11 predicted proteins | sample Lak12m_FD_114543 | JGI IMG/M metagenome (GOLD analysis project Ga0172371, IMG submission 114543) | Freshwater microbial communities from Kabuno Bay, South-Kivu, Congo - kab_022012_12m | ecosystem: Environmental > Aquatic > Freshwater > Lake | place: Democratic Republic of the Congo: South-Kivu... | reverse complement strand
TCGGAGGGATCCTGAAAGCTCGTTTCCAATTCCCTCCTCCCACGGGGACAGGGGCAAACTCTATGTTGCTGGATATTCAAAACATTGAAGTGCGGTACAGTGGGGTAATTCTCGTTCTCAAAGGGGTAAGTCTGACTGTGCCAGAAGGCAAAATTGTAGCCCTGCTGGGGGCCAACGGAGCGGGAAAAAGCACTTGTCTCAAGGCTATTTCCGGCCTCTTGGCTACCGAGCTGGGGAAGGATACCGACGGGATGATCTATTTTCAAAAAGAACGCATAGATAACAAGAACCCCCAAGAGATTGTGCAGAAAGGCATTGTCCAAGTCATCGAGGGACGGGCTATTTTCGAGCATCTCACAGTTGAGGAAAACCTGAAAGTCGGGGCTTATCTCAGGCGTAATGGGTTCAACATCGAAGGTGAACTGGAACGGGTATACGAGTATTTTCCGAAACTTAAACACCTCAGACACAAGACCTCCGGTTATCTGTCCGGCGGGGAACAGCAGATGATGGTAATCGGCCGGGCCCTTATGAGCAATCCTCAGCTCATGCTGATCGATGAAGCTTCTCTGGGCCTTGCCCCTCTGCTGGTGGAGGAAATTTTTCATATAATCCAAAACATAAATGCCCTGAACAACACTGCTATCCTGTTGGTGGAGCAAAATGCCTCAACCGCTCTCGATATCTCCCACTACGGTTACGTGATGGAAAACGGAAGAATAGTGCTGGAAGGCTCGAGCGAGGCTCTTAAGAACAACGAGGATATCAAGGAGTTTTACCTGGGACTTACCGAAATCGGAACTAAGAAGAGATATAGGGAGATTAAGCATTACAAAAGACGTAAGAGATGGATGGGGTGAGGAATCGTCCCATACCGAGTAGAAAGGAGGTTCTACAGTGGGCCAAAGATTCATGATCGCTTGTATTATAGGAATGATCGCCATAATGGTTTGCATGGGTTCCGTCGCCTTCAGTGATAAAAAAGAGTCCAAAGCGAAGGAACTTCTACCCGTAACCGTTAAATTGGATGAGCTGACCACTATTCTAGCCGGCAAAGAGGCCATTATAGTGGATATGGTTTTTGCAATAACCAACCCCAATCCGTACTTAGTAACGGTGAAGCAACTGGAATGGACGGTCGGAGTGGAAAAGACGAGACTAGGAACCCTCGCAGTGCCAGAAGCGGTTTGGCTACCTCCCAAGGGTGAGGTTAAGGTGCGAAAGACTTATTTTCTCAATGCCAAGATGGGACCTGTAAACCTATTGCTCGCCGGTGCAGTAATCAACCTGGAACAAGGCGCCAAAGTCTTTGAAGGCATAAGCAAAGCTATCTCCGAAGAAAAGGCGGTTTGGAACCTGGAGGGAACGGCCTACATGGAGGGACAGAATGAAACCAAAGCAGTTCCCTTTAGCATAGAATGGAAGCAGCCGCCGGCTAACTAGGCGGATAGTTCTAGCCCATCTATGGAGAGCGCAGAAAGGCCTCGGCCACAGACATTAATCTATAGTGAAGAGGATTGAGAATTACCATTTGCCGTGTCGTAGTCTCGCGGAACGCGGGACTACTCTCCTCCCTGAAAACCCCCATTGATGCCGAAGGTCTTCACAAGGCCAATAGCGCTTGGTTTGCGGGGGAAGGGGCCTCTGCGCCTCCGATGGTATTGTCCCAAGGGGCTTAACACTGATTTGAATTCTTATTATCAACAGATAGGACGCCTCACGAATGAAAAAGGGACTGTTAATGGTCTACACCGGCCATGGAAAAGGCAAGACCACAGCCGCGCTTGGGCAGGTTTTCAGGGCTCTGGGACAAGGACTGAGGGTATGCTTGATCCAGTTCATCAAGGGCTCGCGGAAGTGCGGCGAACTGGTCGCGGCAAAGCGGCACAAGGATCTATTGGAAGTTCATGTTCTAGGCCGAGGATTTACCTGGGAATCTGCCGATATACAAAAAGATATCGAAGCTGCTCAGCGCGCGTGGAAATTCGCGAAAGAGACAATACAATCGGCAAAATTTCAGCTGGTCGTGCTGGATGAGATTACCTATCTGATGAAATATAAGATTGTTAACGAACAAGAGGTGGTCGATTTCTTGCTCACTCGTCCCGAGAACATGCACGTCATTATAACAGGTCGTGATGCGCCGCGGTCGCTCATTGAAATAGCCGACCTAGTATTGCAAATGAAGTCCATAAGGCATCATTATAGTTCGGGTATCAAGGCTCAGAGAGGGATAGAGTTCTGATACCGGTATGAATTACCAGGGGAATGCCTCAGCGGCGGTACACTCAAGGTCAGGAGGTCGGTCATGGACGATTATGAAAAACTGCGACAGATGCTGCACACTAATCCGGTCGGGGCACCCCGGTCAGAGGCCTTCCAGGAAATTCTACGGATACTGTTTACTCCGGAGGAGGTCCACGTTGCTCTCGCTTTGACGTTTGTCCCCAGAGCTGTGAGGAAAATTGCAAGTGTGTCAGGCCTGTCGCCCGAGAGGGTCGCGGAGCTTTGCGAGTCCATGGCAAATAAGGGCATCGTTTTCTGCAGAGAGAAGAATGCAGAAATGGGTTACGCTCTATTGCCTATAATGCCGGGGCTGTTCGAATTTCCCTTGATGAGCGGAGGGGGTACGGCTACGCACCAGAGGCTGTCAAGGCTTTGGGAGCAATACCGTCGCGAGGCGTTTGGCATTGAGTTTGCGGGGAGTCGGACACCACTACTACGCGTAATCCCAGTGGAGAAAACAATCCAAACCTGCAACGAAGTACTGCCTTACGAGATACTCTCGACAATGATGGAATCTGCAGAAACCTTTGCTCTGGCCCAATGCGCGTGCCGTACCAGCATGGCCGCGTGCGATGCCCCGAGAGATGTGTGCTTGATTTTTGACAAAACAGCTCAGTTTCTGATTGATCGGAAGCTCGCTCGTGAGATAACCAAGCAACGGGCCCAGGATACGCTTTGGCGATCTGAAGAAGCTGGATTGGTCCATACTTGCAATAACAGCCAGGATCGTCTAACGGTGATCTGCAACTGTTGTCCCTGCTGCTGCATGGTGCTCAGGGGACTCACCGATCTCGGAAACCCGAACGCCTTTGCCAAAGGACGTTGGCACGCGCAGGTGGACGAGAGTCTCTGCTCAGGGTGCGCAACCTGCGAAAAGGAGCGCTGTCCAGTTGCTGCCATTGAGGTGCAAGGTAATCGCGCACGTGTCAAGCGGGAACGCTGCATTGGATGCGGTCTCTGCGTGAGTACCTGCTCGACGGACGCACTGAGCATGGTCCCGCGCGCGGATGCCGGAGTCCCACCGAAGACGGTAACGGACCTGGGAATCCGTGTACTGGAGGAAAAAGGCAGACTCAAAGCCTATATCGATTTGAATGAGAATTAGCGGGCTGGCCTTGGGGAAATATATTTGAAGGTGCTGTTGACGCGAATTACCGTCCGGAATGCCCCATTTATTGACAGTTTTTCGACGGTGACATGTGCGGAGCTAATACCATTTCGCCATTCAGTATGGAATTTGATATAGGCTCCCCCACATAGTTTTTGGGGAGGTGTCTGATGGGTGGAGTGACTCGGTGTACGGCGAGTCGCATGCTGCGCTCTCAGTGTAACCGCCAATTTTAGTGCAGTTTACTATAGCATATTGTCCAGGGACATGCTTATGTCGGCAATAACAATTGTCTTAACCGCCTGAAAAATGGTGGCCGAATCTCTCTGTATGCCATCTTCAGGTGCACCTTGGACAAAAAGCTTGACCGCGATCCAAAGGATCGCAGCTCCACAAACAAGTTTGACATAACTCAACAATAGCAGTGCGAAACAAAGAAAGTCATCAGAAAATCCAGACCGAAACCCATATCGGAGAAAGCTCCGAGTTCCATAGTGGACACCTCCTCCGGATCAAGGACTTCCAGCTCAAGAAATTGCCGGCATTGGCGGAAACGGAGGGCCCAGGGCCGGACGCAGCAGGTGAATTAAGATCAAGCCGCTCACACAAAACGCTGGTATTCCGGATAGTACATGATCGTCTTGATGTACGATGGCAAGTCATCTGGCCTGGGATTGGACGCGAGACCTCGCTCGTACGCCACCTCAGCAACCACCGCGGCAATCGACGCGGAAACCTCCCTGATTTTGGGCAGCGCCGGATAGAGGCGCCCCTGAGCGAGATCCGCATATGACACGTGCTCGGCCAAAGTCCGAGCGGCAACCAAAAACATCTCGTTGGTAACGCGTCTTGCTCCGGACGCGATTACTCCCAAGCCTATACCCGGAAAGATATAGACGTTGTTTCCCTGGGCGGGCGTGAACGTCCTGCCATGAACTGTGACCGGGTCAAAGGGGCTGCCGCTAGCAAAAATCGCGCGGCCTTCGGTCCAGGCGTAAGCTTCCTCCGCGGTGCATTCGGTCTTGGAAGTCGGATTGGAAAGAGAGAAAACGATGGGCTTTTCGTTTAACTTCGCCATCGCTTCCAGTACAGGTCGCGTGAAGGTACGATGCTTTCCGGACACGCCTATGATCGCAGTGGGCATCAGGTTTTCGACACAAGCGAGGAACTCGGCGAGGAACTCATGGTCATGGGCATAGGGAAGCTTCCGCTCCCCCAAATCGGTACGGCTTTTCACTACCAGGCCCTTGGAATCCACGAACCAGCATCTCTGACGGGCTCCTTCTTCCGTAAGCCCCTCATCTACCATTGCCGAAACCATCAAATCACCGGTCCCGATTCCAGCCCCGCCCGCGCCGAGAAACAAGAATTTCTGATCCTTGAGATCGCCCCCGGCGATATGCACAGCCGCATAAATACCTGCCAGCGTCACGGAAGCGGTTCCCTGAATGTCGTCATTGAAGCAGCATATACGATTCTGATACTTCTGAAGCAGGCGAAACGCATTGCGATTGGCAAAATCTTCAAATTGGACGAGAGTCCCGGGAAACACCTCCTCCACGGCCGCGATGAATTCGTCTACCAACTCGTCGTACGCATCTCCTCGCAGGCGATGCTGTTTAAGACCTATGTAGAGCGGATCCTTTAGCAGGGCTTCGTTGTCCGTGCCCACATCAAGGGTGACCGGCAGGCCCTGAAATGGATGAATCCCTCCACACGCGGTATAGAGTGCAAGTTTTCCCGACGGGATGCCCATGCCGTCGGCTCCGATGTCTCCAAGCCCGAGAATTCGCTCGCCATCGGTAACCACAATGATGCGAATATCTTGAATACGTGCGTTGTGGAGAAGTTCGACTATTCTGCCTTTGTCTTTTGCCGTAATGAAGATGCCGTGGGGTCTGCGCAGAATATAGCTGTACTCCAGGCAGGCCTGCCCTACCGTAGGAGTGTACACGATGGGCATAAGTTCCTCGATATTCTCCATAATGAGACGATAAAACAATGTCATATTCCGATCTTGAAGACCCGCCAGAAAGATGTATCTATCCAGGTCGGTGGGCTTCCTCCTGGCATTGCCGAGCACCCGGATAAGCTGTTCCTCGATGGTATGGACCCGCGGCGGCAAGAGGCCCTGAATCCCCAATGCCTCACGTTCCTTTTCCGTGAAGGCCGTGCCCTTATTGAAGGCCGGATCTCTCAGTATTGCTACCCCGAGGGGCAAACGTGCCATAAGCTCTTTCTTCTCTCTTTTCCCTGAAACACCAGATTTTGTGCCCTTCTTTTCGGCGGGTCCAACAGTAGCGGAGTCGGAGCATCCCGAAGCGCCGCAGCCTCCCGGCTGCCGTTCATTACACGCTTCCGCGCTATAGTTTGGGTCATCTGTAGGATTGCACATGGCATCGTCCCCTTTTATGCATAAGACTTTAAGATTGATGCGGCTTCAAACCGGTAAGCCCGGAACCGGTGTGGCCTCATCCGAGCATCCATGCCCTTTTAGGGCAAAACGGACCACGGAAGTCCCTGGCTTTGATCGTCGCGGTTCCATGAAGTTTACTATACAGCAATCCGGATTGTCATCATACCCAACTATGGGAGTTGGAATTGCCCGGGTATTGCCCCTTGACCGGGATCGATCTGCGCCACACCAACTATTCATACCGATTAGCGATTCAGTATGGAATTTGATATAAGCTCCCCCACGTAGTTCTATGGGAGGGATGTGATGGGTGGAGTGACGTCGGTGCTGCCACATCTTTCGGAATTCGAGGTATTAATCCGCCTGAGGCCAACGGCTGGAAGAGAACAACGCAGGTGGCTTGTGGTATTGAACGCGTTGGTTGACCCACGTCCGGCCTGGGAAATCGCTATCCATACGGACGTTTCGGTCAGTCACTTGATGCGGTCGAGCAAACTCTTTGCACAGGATTGCGAAATCTGCACGACGATCCGAGTGAGGTCAGTTCAATGACAAACTTCCCCTGTCTGCAGGTTACTTGTTGAAAGGCGACATGGTATAAGCGGCCTATCCCACAGAAGTCTTCCCTCAGGCTCCCGGATTCATCAGTTTCTTTGCCAACTTCTCCACGATCTTGTCCGCAAGCTCGTCCATGAACTTTTCGGCAATTCGGTCTGCCACCTTTTCGGCGATTCGGTCTGCAAGCATTTGAGAAGAGAGATTCTCGATGGCCGAGTCGGAAGCCTCCGTGGTTTCAGGAAAGCCTTCGTACGGCACGGGTTCGAACGCCCCGGAGGCCCTGATGTCAGAGAGATTATTCGACTTCTTGGGAATTTGATTGTTCGGGGCAGGATTTCGAGGCTGATCGAGGACAGGAAAAGGTCTGGTTTTTTCCGCTTCGCTTGCAAGGAGATCTTCGAATTCGGCACTGAGGTCTTCCACATCCGCGTCTAAAATAACCGGCTCTTCCGACGACTCGCTATCTGCAGCAGGTGCCGGCGATTCCGCCGGTTGAGGAATGGAACGTGTAGCGTGAGCTGTCAAGTCTCTGAAGTTGAGGTCCTGGAATTCCCCAAGATCATAACGGAAATCGGTATTGACGAATTTAACCTCACATGAGACACGCTGCCCCGGCATCTTGCAATTGATGGTACCGGGGAGCCGCAAAGTGGAATCAATCGGCACGTCTGTCTGGCACTGGAAATAGTCGCTGATTTTTCGGAGAAGTGTCTCGACCAGAGGAGGATTAGCCACAAAAGTGACTTCGTTCATCAGCCAGTACAGATGCATGCCGCGCCCGGATTCGACGACGATGGACGGAGGAAGAGGAAAGCTCCGCACGGCCTTGGCCGCCTGGGAAGTGCTGAAGAAGTATACGTTTTTGCCAGAATAGCCTTCCGAGCCGAAATCGAGCCCGGCCCATAACGCGTTCAAATAGCGTATGTGAGCCCTCTCCGGCTTCATGGTTTCCCGAGGGCACACTCCGAAGAAGATGTTTTGGTCCTCCAGATACTGCTCCTTGGCCAATATCTCTATATTAGGAAAATATCGGGTGCTCACCTTCCTGTCGAGATGCTTGATAGTTCTGACAATTATAAAACCGTCCCGCTTTTTGAAGTATTCGCTGAAAAGCGCTTCCAGAAACTCTTTGCGGGTAAACCTTGTCATCGGGAAGACCTCTTGGGGATTGAGTCAGTTGCCAATGCCGCTGGTGAGGGTTTACCGGAGGAGGTTTCGGTTTGGAGGGCCCCCCCGGCCGAAAACCCACGCTGACATATTCTATTTGGCGGGAGGGCTGATGTCAACGGAAGCCTCTCCGCGTCGTGGCGGGTTCCCAAGCGGAATTCACGTCCCGGCATAGAATTCCGATCTGGGATCCTTTTGGAGATAGTTGCAGACATAGTCCTGGACAGCATCCTCGAGGGGCATGAACTCGTTGCGAAACCCCGTGAAGCGGAGCTTGTTCATTTGCGCGCAGGTATAGTACTGGTATCTCTTTTCGAGCCCTTCAGGCATATCTATGTACTCGATGTTGGGCTCTAATCTCAGCGCAGAAAACAGAGCGCCGGCGAGGTCGTTGAAGTTTCGAGGCGTGCCTGTGCCCGCGTTGAATATGCCGTTCACCTCAGGCCTTTCCAGGAAATGGAGAGTTATCCTCACAGCGTCTTTCACGTATATGAAATCACGTTGTTGCCCGCCGTGAGCGTATTCCGGGCGGAAGGATTTGAACAGTTTCACCACCTGACTATCGGTGGCTTGAAAGTAGGCTCGAAGAGCGACGCTGCGCATTGAACCCTTGTGATACTCGTTGGGACCGAAGACGTTGAAGTACTTGAGACCTACGGCACTCTTGAGAAAGCCCGTCTTCAATGCCCACATATCGAACAATTGCTTGGAGTATCCGTACATGTTCAGCGGACGCAGAGTCGCTATTGTGGAATGATCGTCGGAATATCCTACGGAACCGTCTCCGTAGGTGGCGGCACTAGATGCATATATGTATCTCAGCCCTGGTTTGGCAGCAAACCTGGTTGCAAGCCGGCGGGAAAACTCGAAGTTGTTCCGCATGAGGTAGTCGCAGTCAGTTTCAGTGGTTGAGCTGCACGCACCCATGTGAAAGACTGCCCACACCCCGTGGTCGAACAGGCCCTTCTCCAGTTTTTCCAGAAAATTATCTTTGTGCTCGTAATCCAGATATTGCAGTTCCACCAGGTTCCGCCACTTTTCTGACATGCCCAAGTGATCAACGATCAATATTTTGTCCTCGCCGGCTTCATTCAAGGCTCTGACTATGTTACTTCCGATGAAGCCTGCGCCTCCCGTGACGATTATCAATAGTCGGCTCCGTCTGTTTCCTTGGATACAGGGCCCGATTCGCCCGATGCCTCGCCCGTGGCCCAGGCAGTTGAACCTGCAGAGCAATAATTACCATGTTCAAAGAGAAAGGCAAGCCAAGTTTTGATTTGAATCCGGTCTCTGGGCCGATGCGGGCTGAAGCGAGGCCGTGCTTTGCTCACTGCATCAGCTGAGAGTGCAGCGAGTACAGGTACTATAGTGTGGTGTCTCTGGCATAATTGTACACACCTGCTGCCGAGAGTGGGTGCACCCTCCGGAGCGCAGTCAGGCCGTGCCGTTCATAGCGGAGGAGGATGCACCCCTCCACTTAGCTCAGCGGCACTGTAAAGAAATTATGAAGACACCGCACTAGTCACCTTAAGTCAATAGGCTTAATTCCCAGTCTGCCACCCGAGAATTCAGTTGCCACGGGAAAGTTTTTTATGTAAAGTAAGTTGCGGCAAATTGTTCACAAATCAGGGTGGGATCGAAGGGGATTTAGTTGGCACTTGAGGAAAGGTGAGTGCACCAGTCATGAAACGCTCGGGCGAGATATTGATCGTCGAAGATAGCGCGCTGCAGGCAAAGCGTCTAAAAAGATTGCTCGAGCAGAATGGTTACGTTGCCCACATCGCCGTTAATGGGCGCGAAGGACTCGCTCTGGCCAAGCTCTATCGTCCATCGCTCGTTGTCAGCGACATCATCATGCCGGTGATGGACGGTTATGAAATGTGCCGCACCCTGAAAAACGACTACGATCTCAGTTACCTTCCCGTAATCCTTCTCACCTCGCTTTCGAACCCTCACGATGTGTTTCTTGGTCTGGAGTCCGGAGCGGACAGCTATGTAAGCAAGCCCTATGATCCGGACAGCCTCTTGGCGCGGATCAGGGCTGTGCTGGACAACGTTCATCTCCCCCAGGAGGATGAGGTCCGGAGAGACCTCGATGTGTTCCTTTCCGGAAAGCGCTATGTGATCAGCTCCAGCCGACGCCAAATACTCAACCTGTTACTGTCAACATACCAGGACGCTGTCGAGCAGAACCAGAAGCTTCGAGAAATGAGGGGCAAGCTGGTGACGCTCAACGAAAAACTGGAAAAACTGGTCGCGGAAAGAACAGCCGCCTTGAGCAGCGAAATCACCGAGCGCAAGCGTATTGAGGAGGCTCTGGCGTCCGAAAAGGAGCGTCTGTCAGTCACTCTGCGTTCCATTGCGGACGGAGTCGTGACCACAAGCACTGATGGTACGGTGATACTTATGAATAGGGCCGCCGAGGATCTAACGGGCTGGCCTGCCGAATACGCTGTGGGCAAATCTGTCGCGACTGTCGTGCATCTAAAGAGAATCGAGCCCAATGGCGGAGGCCATGTGGAGATGAACAGCATCCTCAACGCGGCCGAAATGTTGGGAGTGGACGACCAGATAATGCTGCGTTCCAGAGATGGTTCCGAGCGCATGGTGGATGTGGCTGGCACCCCTGTTCTCGATCAGGCCAATCAGACCGTGGGGATGGTTTTTGTCTTCCGGGACATCACCGAGAAGCGGCGCATGGAAGAGGAGCTTGTCAAGGCCCAAAAGCTCGAGTCTCTTGGGGTATTGGCAGGCGGCATCGCTCATGATTTCAATAACTTGTTGACCGCGATTCTGGGAAATGTCAGCCTGGCCAAGATGCATGTCAGACCGGATGATAAGGGCTTCGGCCGACTGGTGGAGGCGGAAAAGGCCTCGCTCAGAGCCAAGGATCTTACTCAACAGCTCCTGACCTTTTCCAAAGGAGGGGCTCCGGTCAAGAAGATGGCCGCGATCAATGACATACTTAAGGATTCGGCTCGATTTGCTCTTCGAGGTTCAAATGTCCGGTGCGACGTGGCGATAGCAAAGGATCTGTGGCTCGTTGAAATTGATGAGGGCCAGATCAGTCAGGTAATACACAACCTGATCATAAATGCCGATCAGGCCATGCCGGAAGGTGGAGTCATCAGAGTGGTAGCCCAGAACGTTCTTCTGGGACAGGATGGGGATCAGGGGATACCGGTGGAACCGGGAAAATACGTCAAGGTTTCTGTAATGGACAATGGCCATGGAATCGCTCCCGAGAACGTGACCAAGGTATTCGATCCTTACTTCACAACCAAGGCCAAGGGAAGCGGCCTGGGACTGGCCACTTCGTATTCCATTCTAAAGAATCACGATGGGATTATTACGGTCGATTCGGAAATAGGCCGAGGATCGACGTTTCAAGTGTACTTGCCTGCGTCTTCCACCAACCAAGAGGCCCAGGAAAGACCGCAGGAGATGATTCTTCGCGGCAACGGCTCAGTACTGGTGATGGATGACGAAGAGATGCTCAGGGATTTCGTGGGGGATCTTCTGGATTACCTCGGGTACGAGGTCGGTCTCGCGGCAGACGGCCAGGAGACAATCGAGGCTTATTCCAAGGCAAAAGAGGCTGGCAAGCCTTTCGACTGCGTTCTTATGGACCTTACCATACCCGGAGGTATGGGAGGCAAAGAAGCAATACAGATATTGCTGGAAATAGATCCTGAGGTTCGGGCTATTGTTTCCAGCGGCTACTCTGACGATCCGGTCATGGCAGATTACAGGAGATACGGTTTTTGTGGGGTTGTGGCAAAACCGTACGATGCTGAACAGCTCAGAGAGGTGCTCTCCAAAGTGATAAGAGACAAGGGTCAGGCATGCTCGGCCAGCCAAATCGGTGTTCCTTCGGTACCCTCCTCGATCTTCAAAGCACGATGACTTTTTCTGCTTCTGTGCACGGAAAGTGGATACCGCGCACAGCAGCGGGGTGTCGTGTCCCTTCTCCAAATCCTTGCTGAAGATGCATTTGTCCAAACGAGTTGCAAAGCGGTTGCGTAGACACTACATTAGGATACCGAGCTCACTTAAGGGATGTTGGAAGGTGTGCCGAAAAACGTGTCTCGTGGTCTTTCTAATTCTGATAATTGTGCGGCCCTCTGTCGTGGAGGGCGGCGAGATCTTTCGGTTCGCGGTGCTCAGCGATTGCAGGAGTCAGATCTTCACTACAACGTGCACCGATGCCAATGCAGGTGTTTCGCCGGTACTGGGACTGGCGGTGACAGACCTGTTGAAGCGCCACGAATCAAAGCGTATTCAGCTCATGATTGTCCCTGGGGATCTTATCTCAGGATACTTGAAACGAGATAAGGCTTCTGTATCGGAATGCAACCGCGTACAGCTTCTTAAATGGGTCGAGACCGTCAAACCCATTGCCGACAATGGGATCACCGTGCGCGTCACCGTAGGCAACCACGAAGTGGGAGCGGTTCAAGAGGCTTCCGAATACGTGCGGTGCAGCCCACACAACTGGCCCTACATTACGGCCCGTGCCAACTTCGAGGTCTTCCGGGAGGTGATGAAGGATAAGCTCGTGAAGCACAAGTCCGCGCCTCAATCGGACATGGGAGTGACTTACTCGTTTGATCAGGCGGGGTGTCATTTTGCCGTTCTGGCAGCCTACACAATGGAGGAGAACAACTCTTTTTCCGAGGCCACACTCACCTGGCTGGAAAAGGACTTGAAAGCAGCGAACGAGAAGGGCCTGCTGTCATTCGTGGCTGCACATCCGCCCGCGTTCCCGGGCAGCAAGCACATGTGGGATTCACTGCCGTTTTATGATCCGGACTACAGGTGCTCCGGACTCAACGGCATTGATCACAGAAGCGCCAGAGACCGCTTCTGGAATATACTCAAAAAGTACAAGGTCGTGGCCTACTTATGCGGGCACGAGCACAACATTCAGATTCAAGAGGTTGAGGGTGTCTGGCATGTTGTGTCCGGTGGCCTCACTCATAGGCTTTACCCTCTAAACGGCGTGGAGCAGGACCACGGGAAAAGCAACACCATCCTGTACAACGGAGAGTTCCAAAACCCTCGGGCTTCACTGAGATGGCCATGGGACACGTCCAAAGAGTCATACTGGGGGTGGTGCCTGGTGTCAGTGGAAGGAAAGAAGGTGACGCTTGACGTCTACGGCACGGGGAAAGATCCTTGCAACGGAAAAGGTACGGACCCCTGCGAGGGTGCACAGCTTAAGCTGCTCAAGAGTTTTATCTTGCGAGACGCCGAGGCGACACAATGAGCAGAGAGGAATGCAAGTCGAATCACAGTCGGGGAATCCGTGGTCCGCTACTCATCGTCTTCGAAGGGATCGACGGCTCCGGGAAATCCACTCAAGCCCGGATGCTCGCGGACCGTCTGGCAAGAGAAGGGACGGCAGTCGTGCTCACCTGTGAACCATCCGACGGACCCATCGGAGTCCGCATAAGGTCGTTCAAGGCAAGGCCAGGCCCGGAAGAGGAAGCAAGACTGTTCACCGAGGACCGCCGGGATCATGTGGAACGAACTATTCGGCCTGCACTTAGAAATGGTTTTGTAGTGATATGCGACAGGTACATTCACTCCTCCATGGCATACCAGGGCGCTAGGGGGATAGACCCGAAAAAGATACTTTCCGAGAATCTCAAGTTCGCGCCGCCTCCGGACGTCATCTTTCTACTGCTTGTGAGCGTTGACACTGCGCTGACAAGGATCAACGCGTCACAGCGCGGAAGCCTGTCATTGTTCGAAGTCCGGGAGAGCCTTGAGCGAGTGGACGGTATCTACCGGAATCTGGATGACCCGGCGATAAGGCGCCTGGACGGATCGCTATCGCCTGAAGAGAACCACACGCAGGTGGTTGAATTTTTGCTGGCCCTCGAGAGGAACACGCACAGTGCGAAACTCATTGCGAATGAAAACACTGCATAACACTATAAATATAATAATATGAATTGTATAAAGTAATAAACAAGGAGAGTCAGACGAGATAACTTATTGACACGAATGGGCTTTATCTGATATTATTCTTGTGAGTCTGGTTTGAGTTGGCTTTAAAAGGAGAAACCATGCTCTCAACTCGTTGCACAGCGGCTCTTGTCTTGAGTGTCGCGCTGGCCTTAGCCTGTGTCTCCATCTCCGCCGCCGCGGATTATGATGCCCGGTTTATGCGAAACTACCCTCCAGGCTATTACGGAATGTGGTACTACGCGGACAGGTTCACAGAGAAAGAGGTGCCGGACAAAGTCCCGGAGGAGTTGTGGAGGTGGGACAAGTACATGACAAGGATCACGGAATTGCAGTTCCCGTTTTTCCCGATTCCGTACGATTGGGAATACGGGACGGGGCGGACATTCCATCTTCCCGACTACAATGCCAATAACTGGCCGTATTAAGTATGTGAATTAACCACTAGCCCTGCTGCCGGGTTCGCCTTGGCCAGAGCCAGGTCCGGCAGGTCGCTCGGTTAGAGGCAGGACCGGAACGTATGACGCGTGCCCGGGCTTCGGCAAACGTAAGCTCTACTTTTCGGGCCTACGTGCAGTTTGTGCGGGTCCAATATTCTCTTCCCGTGGCGGAGAGAGAGGGATTCG
>Ga0172371_10008710_pt1 | contig 14138 bp, 11 predicted proteins | sample Lak12m_FD_114543 | JGI IMG/M metagenome (GOLD analysis project Ga0172371, IMG submission 114543) | Freshwater microbial communities from Kabuno Bay, South-Kivu, Congo - kab_022012_12m | ecosystem: Environmental > Aquatic > Freshwater > Lake | place: Democratic Republic of the Congo: South-Kivu... | reverse complement strand
TTTTATTATTTCAAAGAACAACTAAGATCTTTTTATAAGGCTAAAAACAGGGAAGAAGCTTTTGTTTTACTCTCCAGAATTATTTTAAACATGGAATGCAGCGATGACGCGGCTATCAATCAATGGGCCAGAACCTTAAAGCGTTGGCGAACATATATTTTAAATTATTTTATTAGCAAGACCACTAATGCTTTTACCGAAGGGGCTCACACAAAAATTAAAATGATTAAACGGCTAAGTTATGGCTTTCGCAATGTTCAGATTTATATTAGAAAAATGATGTTGGCTTTTATCCCCATTAGTTTATTAGGAGGCTTAATTTGGCACACTTTTTGTTAATGAGCCGGCAAAATTGATGGTGCAGATTGAAAGTTCGACTTTCACTTGACGCCAACGGTGTTTGCGATTGTTAAAAAGGGGTTCTCTAATTTTCGCCAATTTCTTAAATCTCAAATTACGCTAATTGCCGTTATCGCCAATAACGCTAATTAACGCTAAACTTTCTCTAATAATACGCGATCATTGGGGTCAATTAGCGGATTTGCGAAACTGGTAATTAGCGTAAATTAGCGCCTAACAAAATTAGCGAGCTCGCCTCTTCGCTGCAATCAAAGTATTCTTCAACAGCATGGCAATAGTCATGGGCCCTACTCCGCCGGGAACCGGCGTGATATACGAGGCTTTTTCTTTGGCTGATTCAAATTCAACATCGCCGCAAAGCTTTTCTTTAAGACGATTCATGCCCACATCAATAACAATAGCGCCTTTTTTGATCATGTCGCCTTTAATTAAATTAGGACTGCCGACAGCGGCAATTAAAATGTCTGCCCGTCGACAAGTTTCAGCCAAATCCTTTGTCCTGGAGTGACAAATAGTGACGGTAGCGTGCTGATGCAGGAGCAAAAAAGCCACGGGTTTGCCGACGATATTGCTGCGTCCGACGACAACCGCTTCTTTGCCTTTAATGTCCACGCCTGTGGATAACAAAAGCTGCATAATGCCCTGCGGCGTGCAGGCAGTAAACAGCGGGTTTTCGTCTTTTAACAGCTTGCCCAGGTTAAGCGGATGCAGGCCGTCAACATCTTTTTCAGGAATTATTTCGTCTAATACTTTTTTCGCGTCAAAATGTTTTGGCAATGGCAATTGCACTAAAACCCCGTCAACATCTGCTTGTTTATTTAGGCTTCTGACCAGGTCAATCAACGATTTTTCGCTTGCTGACGCGGAAATTCGATGTGTCTCGCCTATCATGCCGGCTTTTTCACAGGCAATTTCCTTATTGCGGACATAAACTTGAGAACCAGGATCTTCGCCAACCAAAACAACGGACAATTTTGGAATAATTCCTTTGCCGGCCTTTAATTTTTTCACTTCCTCTGCGATTTCTTCCCTGATCTGCAGAGCTATTTCTTTTCCATTAATTATTTGTGCCATAAGTTATCCACATCCTTATCCACAGGCTTGCACCGAGCGAAGTCGAGGTTCCCCCTAGCCTGTAATTATTTGCCTATACAAAATCTGCTAAAAATACCATTAATAACCTCTTCTGATACTTGTTCTCCGGTTATTTCGCCCAGGGATATTATAGCATCTTTTAGGTCCAAAGCAAGGCATTCAACACTAGCAGAGGCAGGCATCCTGTCCAATGCCTCCATAGCCCGTAATAAACACCCCCTATGGCGCTCATTAACCACAATTGGGGAGTTGCCAGCCAGCCTAGCCGACTTGCTGATAAGGCCATATAAGGTGGTTTTAAGGGCTTCCATGGCCTGCCCTGTTTTAGCAGAAACAAAACAAATAGGCCTGCCTTTTAAAAGCTGTTTGAGCTTCTTGCGATCCAGCTTTGCCTTAAGGTCTACCTTATTAATTATTGCCAAGCCCAACTTTGGGCTGGCCTTATCAATAACCATCCTGTCCCAATCATCCAACGGCCGGCTATTATCAAAAACCATTAAGGCCAGATCTGCCGTAGCAACTTCGTTGACAGTGCGCTCCACCCCAAACTTTTCAGCTTTATCTTTGGGATGGCGGATGCCGGCAGTATCAATAATCTTTAATGGTATGCCTTTTAAATTTACAACCTCTTCAATGCTGTCCCGCGTGGTTCCAGGCAAGCTGGTGACAATGGCGCGCTCTTCGCCAAGCAGCTGATTTAATAAGCTGGATTTGCCAACATTGGGCTTGCCAATAATAACAGTGGCAAGTCCTTGCCTAAAAATTTTGCCCTGTTTTTCTGTTTCAACCAACCGCAGAATTTCTTTTTTAATTTTATTTATTTTTTTAGCATCAATAATTTTTTTGGTTGGTTTTAGCTCATCTTCAAAATCAATATAAGCTTCGATTTTTGTCAGCTCTTCAAGCAGAATTTTTCGCATAATATCAGCAAATTTTGACAAACGGCCTTGCAGCTGATTTACGGCAAATCCAGCGCTTTTTTCTGTTTGCGCTGAAACTAAATCCACAATAGCTTCTGCCTTGGTTAAATCAATTTTCTTGTTTAAAAATGCCCGCTTTGTAAACTCTCCTGGCTCTGCTTGCCTGGCTCCTTTTTTTATAATCAGGCCAACAATGCTTTCTAAAACCGCCAGGCCGCTGTGGCAAAAAATTTCAACTACATCTTCGCCAGTAAAACTCTTGGGCGCTTTCATATAATAGAAAACTATTTCATCAATGGGTTTTTTATTTTGAAAAATCCAACGAAGGTAGACTTTGCGGGGCTCAATTTTTTTGGGAAAATCCTTAATAAGTTCTTCTGCTATTCTAATGCTCTGATCCCCTGATATCCTGACCACCCCCACCCCGCCTACCCCAAGCGGAGAAGCAATTGCCGTAATAGTATCACTCAAAGAATGTTTCACGTGAAACATTTTAGCTGGGCTTTACAATCAATTTGCGGTCAGCGCCTTCGCCTACGCTTTCTGTTGCAATGCCTTTTTGATCTTTTAAAAACATATGCACTGTCCTGCGATCCCTGGCATCTAAATACGGCATTGCTTTTTCTTGCCCTGTCTTAACCACCTCGTCTGCCACATCTTTTGCCAGCCGCTCAAGCGCTTGCTTTCTTTTTTCCCTATAATCCCCAGCATCAATGCCAACTTTTACTCTTTCATTATATAAGTTGCTGGCCATGCTGCCAACCAGGAGCTCCAAGGATCTTAAGGTTGCGCCCTCTTTGCCAATAACCCGGCCCAGATCCTCGCCTTTAACTGAAAGCTCAACCCTGTCGCCCTCTTCTTTTGCATCAACAATGGCTATAAAGCCCATCTTGTCCAGGATCTCTTGCAAAATCTGCTGGGTATCAATCTTTTTGCCTTCTTTTAATATAACCTCAACTTCTGCCTCTTCGCTGCCAATCATGCCTAACATGCCTGACTTGCCTTTTGACAACACAATCACCTTGGCATTAGCCTCATCTCCGCCCAAGACCTTTAACCCAGCCTCTGTAGCATCTTCTACGTTTTTTCCCTTCATTATCGCTTTTTTCATACATTAACCTCCTATAAATTATCGCCTTTTTCTTCTTTAGGCGACCCTCTCATGATATAAAACTGCTGTATTGCGCCAATACCGTTAGACACAATCCAGTAGATTTGCACGCCAGCCGGAAAATTAAAGCTTATAAACATAATAAATAATGGCATCATCCACATCATCAGCTTAGCCTGGTCGCCAGTAGCTGGCATTGATTTTTGCATTAAATATGTAGTAAGCCCAATTAAAACAGGCAAGATCTTTAATGGGTCTGGCTTAGTAATGTCTGCCAGCCAGAGGAACCCAATGTTTTCGCCGGTCGCTGTAATCAAGGCAGTGAATTCCTTGCTATATAAAGCCCAAAACAAGGCCAAAAAGAAAGGAATCTTTAATAAAACCGGCAAACAACCGCCAAGAGGATTAACGCCTTCAGACTTATAAAGATCCATGATCTCTTTTTGCATTTCTTGGGGCTTATCTTTAAGCTTTTCTTGCAGCTTCTTTAGTTTGGGCTGGATCCTGTTCATGGCTGCCATCTGCTTAACCGAGGAAAGGGTGAGGGGGTAGAGGGCCATGTTGACCGCAATAGTCAACCAAATAATAGCTAGCCCATAATTATGGCCGCCGATCGCATAAAAGAATTGCAAAATATCTAACATCATTTTTGATAAAAAATTCATAGATCCTCCTTTGCAACATCGCATTCTTGTAGCGGCAGCCTTTAGGCTGCCGTTTAGAAATGGCGAACTAAAGTTCGCCGCTACATTAGCCCCTTAATCTTCAACAATGTTTCACGTGAAACATTTGGCCTAATTTTTGGCTCTATTATGCCAAAAATAAATTTCGACTTTCAAATTCAAGGTACTGGGTCGTACCCGCCAGGAAACAACTGATTACACTTAATTAGGCGTTTTAACGCCAAAAAACCACCACTGATGACCCCGTGCCTCATAACCGCCTCTTCAGCATAGTGGGAACAGCTGGGATAATGCCGGCAACATTTAGGGAAAATGTTCAATTTTCGGTATAAAATCAACAAATATTTAATGAGAAGCCGCATTTATGGAATCCTTTTAATAACAAGGCGGAGATTTCTGCTGGTTTCTTGTCTGCTATTTCTTTTTGTGGGTAGATTACTACATCCACGCCTTGAGTTAATTTTGTCAACCTAAAGCCTTCAACAACCAATCTGCGGATCCGGTTTCTTAAAACTGCCTTGCCCAGTTTTTTGCTGGTCACAACCACCATCCTTGGGCAGCCTTCTGTGTTTTCACGTGCCATAAAAGAGAGTAGGGCGCTGTTGTGTTTGTGTTGTCGGTGTTTTGCAACTGCTTTTATATCACGGGATTTTCTAAGGCGGTTCTCTTTAGGGAGCAAGCCTTTTTCTTCCCTTGTGCATTCGACTTTTTAAAACCCGCCTGCCGCCTTTGGTTTTTTTTCTCCGGCGGTAGCCGTGTACTTTTTTCCTGTGTCTTTTATGCGGCTGAAATGTCCTTTTAACCATGATTGTTTCCTTTCGAAGTTACTATTATACTTTACGACAGAGGTGATGTCAACCAGGGTTAAACAACAAGAACCAAACACTAAACAGCAAACAATACCAAAATTATAATAATAAATGTTTTAAGTTTTGATATTGGATCCTTTGGAATTGTTTGTTGTTTATAGTTTGCTGTTTGGTGCTTAATTTTGGCCTTGCATTTCCATCCCAACCTGCTATAATATTTAAACTTAGCTTATAAGATGCTTTATCCACAATATTTTTACCATGTGGATATCCTGTTGATAAGTTAAATTTTCAGCTTTATTATGAGCATATTTTTGGTCTGCTTATAATAAATAGTTTTATATGGGTTGTTAACAACCAAGCTTGTGGATAACTTATTATGAGTTTAAATCAAAATTGGAACGAGGCTTTGCCTGCTCTTGAAAAGAGTTTTAATCGCCCGGTCTTTGAGGCGCTGATCTCTTCAACCAAGCCGCTTGAGGTTGAAGCAGGGGTTGCCACAATCGCTGTTCCCAACGATGTGTTAAAAGATTGGCTCTCAAAACATTGCGTTACCTTGCTTGAACAAGAATTAAGGGTTCGTGACGAGTCTATAAAATCAGTCCGCTTTGTTGTCGGGTCACAAGATCTTTTTATCACGCCGCCGCTGGAAAGCATTGGCAAAAAAGAAGAGATCATGGTTACCTCTGCTTCGCCGTCTTTTTTAAACCAGCGTTATGTTTTTGATACTTTTGTGGTAGGGCAGGGCAACCGTTTTGCTCACGCCGCATCGCTGGCTGTGGCCGAAGCGCCAGCCAAAGCTTACAACCCGCTCTTTTTATACGGCGGGGTGGGCTTAGGGAAAACCCATCTTATGCAAGCTATTGGCCACCGTGTCATCCAGGCAAACTCCAACGCCAAAATACTTTATATTACCACTGAAACCTTTACCAACGAATTGATTAATTCCATCCGCGACGACCGCATGCTTAAATTTAAAAATAAATACCGCAACATTGATATTTTGATGGTGGATGACATCCAGTTTTTGGCTGGCAAAGAAAGGACCCAGGAAGAATTCTTCCATACTTTTAATACCCTGTTTGAGGCTGGCAAGCAGATTGTCTTAAGCTCTGACCGGCCGCCCAAAGATATTCCAACACTGGAAGAGCGGCTAAGGTCCAGGTTTGAATGGGGGCTAACCGCCGATATCCAGGCTCCTGATTTTGAAACCCGCGTAGCTATTTTAAAGAAAAAGGCCGAGCTTAGCGGCATTACTATTAGCGACGATATTTTAACTTATGTTGCCGAGAGAATTTCCTCAAACATCCGCGAGCTGGAAGGCGCGCTGATCCGGGTGGTGGCTTATTCTTCGCTCACCGCAAAAGAAATAAACCTTGAGCTGGTAGACCATGTTTTAAAAGACATTTTAAAGACCAAGGCCAGCCCGCCCGCTGCCATTAACTTTGAAATCATTAAAAAAGCAACTGCCGAATACTTTAACATCCGCGTTGATGACCTGGCTGCAAAAGTGCGCACCCAGGAGATTGCTTTGGCCAGGCAAATTGCCATGTTTTTGGTCAGGCAGTTAACCGGCGCTTCGTTTCCTAAGATCGGCAGTGATTTTGGGGGCAGGGACCATACCACCGTGCTTCACGCGGTAGAAAAAATCTCCTCCCAAAAATCAAATAAAGATGTCCAGGAAGCAATTAAAAACATAACAAAAAAAATCAAGAGTTATACACAATGAGCCGTTGGCTAAACACGATAAAAAATATTATACACGGTTTATCCACTAGTGGTGTGGATAAAAAAAATGGTTTTTTTGTTTTAAAACGGATTATTTGGGACTTATCAACAAATCCACAACCCTCTACTATTACTAGTTTATATATATTATAATAGTAAGAAGGCAAAAACAGTTGATAAGTAGGTTTCGAAAAGCAGGGAAGCAAGGAGGATTAGCCAATGGAATTTTTATGTGAAAAAAACGATCTTCAAGAAAGCGTGTCTTTAGTAGAAAGAATTGTAGCTACCCGCAGCACGCTTCCAATTATTGGAAATATTTTAGTTGAAACGGAAAAAAACGGGATTAAGCTATCAGCCAATAATTTGGAAATGGCATTGCAGCTTTTAATAAAAGCCAAGGTTGTTAAAGCCGGGGCAGCCTTGCTGCCGGCTAAAACATTGGCTGGTATTGTGTCTAAGCTGCCCAACACCCAGATTGGTTTTAAGTTAAGCGAAAAAGGCACTATTAGAATTAATTATGATAAATCAAATTTTAGCGTACATACTTTGCCGCCGGACGAATTTCCAGTGCTGCCTAAAATAAAAGACGGCAAATCATTTTCTATAAACGCTGATTTATTTAAAAAAATGATCAGCAAGACAATTTTTTCAGTGTCTAACAGTGAGGATAAATATATTTTGACCGGCGTATTAATGGAAATAGGAAAAACCAGCGACGATGGCAACATGCGCATGGTGGCTACTGACGGATACAGGCTGGCAAAAGCCGCTGCCACAGTTAAACTGGATAAAGACATAAAAGCCAGCGTTATTGTCCCGGCCAAAGCATTACAAGAAATGTTAAGGATTTTAGAAAGAGGGTCGGGCGAAGATGTTGCGGTTAATGTGGCCAGCGACCAGATTGCCTTTAGTTATGCGGATGTGTATTTGGTTTCAAGGTTGATTCAAGGGCAATTTCCTGATTATAAACAAGTTATCCCCAAAAAAAACCCAATTAAAATACTGGTAGATACCAGGGCGCTGTTTGATTCTTCCAGCCGTGCCGCGGTGATTGCTTCCGGCTCTGCTAATGTGGTGAGGCTGGAAATAAAAGGCAAGAAAATTCAATTGTCTGCGCAAACGCCTGATGTGGGAACCATTGACGAAGTGTTGGATGCAGAGATAAAAGGCGGGGACAAGCTGCAGATTGCTTTTAATGTCAGGCTGATAACCGATGTTTTAAAAGTAGTTGAAAAACCAAATGTGGTTTTGGAATTTAGCGAATCATTGGGCCCGGGGATTATAAAAGAAGAAGGGAACGAAGATTTCCTGTATATTGTCATGCCGATTCGCACCCAGGAATCTGCTTAATGGAACAAAAGCTGGTTGATATTTTAAGCTCATTAAACACAAAGGCCATAAAAGCCTGCGGCTTGCTGGCCATTTGGGACCGGGTGGTGGATGAGCGGGTCAGAAAACATACAGAGCCAATAAAAATAACCAATAGAAAGCTTTATGTTACCACCTCTTCGTCTGCCTGGGCGCAAGAGCTGACCTTTTTAAAAACAGAAATTATAGAAAAATTTAATTCTACGGCCGGCGAAGAAGCAATAAGCGATATCAGGTTTTCCGCCAGCTAAAGGATCAGGAGGTTTTTAATGGCCGAGAAAAAAACAGCGGATTATGATGCGTCTAAAATTAAGATATTGGGCGGGATTGAGGCGGTTAGAAAAAGGCCGGCTATGTATATTGGCTCAACCAGCAAGGCGGGCCTGCACCATTTAATTTATGAAGTAGTGGACAACTCGATTGACGAAGCTTTGGCCGGCCACTGTAATGAAATAATTGTAACCGTGCATAAAGGCGACTCCGTAACAGTGGAGGACAATGGCCGCGGCATCCCCTTTGACATACACAAAGAAACCAAGCGGCCGGCAGCGGAAGTGGTTTTAACCACCCTGCACGCGGGCGGCAAATTTGGCGATTCAGTTTACAAAGTTTCCGGCGGGCTTCACGGGGTGGGGGTTTCCTGCGTTAACGCGCTGTCTGAATGGATGGACGTGGAGATATATCGCGAGGGAGAATGTTATCAGCAAAGATTTACCCGGGGAAAGCCAGGCAAAGAAAAAATCTCCAAAATTTCGCAAAAAGAAAAGCAAGGCACAATTATTACTTTTCAGCCGGACCCGGAAATATTTACGGAAACAGAGTTTGACCATAAAACCGTTGTGCATCGGCTAAGGGAGCTGGCCTTTTTAAATAAAGGCGTGAAAATTGTTTTTATTGACGAAAAAGAAAAAGACAAAGACAAGCAAAAAGAGGCTTATCAATATGAAGGCGGGATTGTCTCTTTTGTGGAGCATTTAAACGAAAAAAAAGAAAGATTGTACAAGCCGCCGGTGTTTTTTGCCGCGGAAAAACAACACATTTATGTTGAAATTGCCATGCAGCACTGCAAAGAATATTATGACGAGAATATTTTTTCTTATGTCAACTGTATCAAGACCAAGGAAGGCGGCACCCACGAAGTCGGCTTTAAATCCGCGCTGACCAAGGCGATTAATAATTATGCCAAGAAAAATAATCTGTCCAAAGAAAACGAAGCCTTATCCGGCGACGATGTCAGGGAAGGGCTGACGACGGTTATTAACCTAAGGATCCACGACCCGCAATTTGAAGGCCAAACCAAGACCAAGCTGGGCAACAGCGAGGTCAAAGGCCTGATTGACTCCATTGTTATTGATAATTTAAACGCTTACCTGGACAAGAACCCTGCGGCGGCCAAAGCAATTATTGAAAAATCATTAATGGCTTATCGCGTAAGGGCTGCGGCCAGAAAAGCCCAGGAATTGGAAAGGAAAAAATCCGCGCTTGATACTGCGCTTTTGCCGGGCAAGCTGGCGGACTGCTCGGAAACCAACGCGGAAAAATGTGAGCTGTATCTTGTGGAAGGCGATTCCGCCGGAGGATGTTTTTCCGGAGAAACAAAAGTGGCACTAGCGGATGGCAGGGACCTAAGCTTTAAAGAGTTAGTAAAGGAAGCCGAAGCAGGAAGAAAAAACTATTGTTATACAATCCGCGCCGACCAGTCAATCGGCTTTGAACAAATAAAAAATGCAAGAATCACAAAAAGGAACGCCAAAATAATAAGAGTTGTTTTAGATAATGACGAAGAAATTTTATGTACTCCAGACCACAAATTCATGCTTAGGGATGGATTTTATGTGGAAGCGCATGAACTTATGCCGAACATGAGCCTTATGCCTTTGCGGAAAAAAATATCGAAAAAGGAAGGCAGAATAACTATTGAAGGCTATGAAATGGTGCTCAACCCAAAAACGCATAAATGGATTTTCACGCATCTTTTGGCAGACGAATATAATTTGTTAAATTGCAGATACGCAAAAAATGGCGGGGCGCAAAAACACCACAGAGACTTCAATAAGCTGAATAATAATCCGGATAATCTTCAAAGGATGTCGCCAGAAGAACACCTTGGGCTGCGCGGAAAATTGTTGCAATTTACATTACACCGGCCCGACGTAAAGAAAAAATCCGCTGAAGCCAAAAGAACTGTTTTGTTTAGGCAAAAAGCAAGAGAAAAAAGCTTGGAAAAGAAAGAGCTTTTTAGCAAAAACGCGAAAAAACAATGGCAGAACAAAAACTATAAAGAGCACATGCTTAAAAAGTTTTTGGAGTTTTATAATGCCAACGAAGCTTATAGGAATGAAAGTTTAGGCCGGCTAAACGAAGCTCAAAAGTTATATTGGTCTGACCAGGAAAACAAAACAAAGCAGTCTAACAGAGTAAAAGAATATTTTAAAACGCACCCCGAAACCAAAAGATGGCTGTCTGAAATAGCCAAAGAGCAATGGAGCAACAAAGAGCTTTTGTCTTGGCGCGCAGAGACGACAAAAAAACAATGGACCAATGATTTTCGGGCAGCCAGAAAAAAAGCATACAATAAGATATATTTAGACAAAAGCCTGTATTTTTTAAGGCAGGTGTTGGAACAACGCGGGGAAGCTTTTTTTTATGATTGGGAGAGAAAAGCCCTAAAGCCAAAAGACACAAATTTACTTAGTTTTAAAGCGCTGAAAGAGCGATTTTTTAATAATTCCGAAGAAGCTCTTGTTGAAGCGGCGCAGAACTACAATCATAAGATCAAAAAAATTGAAAAAGTCGAAGAAACAATGGATGTTTATGATATTGAAATCCCTCATACCCATAATTTTGCGTTAGCCAGTGGAATTTTTGTTCATAATAGTGCCAAACAAGGCCGCGACCGCAGGTTCCAGGCGATCCTGCCATTGCGCGGGAAAATTCTCAATGTTGAAAAAGCCAGAATTGATAAGATTTTAACTTCCCAGGAAATTCGCACCATGATCACAGCCATCGGGGCAGGGGTGATTTCCGGACTGGGCGGGGAGCAAAAAGAAAACAACGAAAAATCAGACGAAGAAATTTTAAAGAGCTTAAACTATCACAAAATTATTATTATGACCGACGCAGATGTTGACGGCGCGCATATCAGGACCTTATTGCTCACTTTCTTTTTCCGTTATGCCAGGAAACTAATTGAAAACGGCAAGCTGTATATTGCCCAGCCGCCGCTGTATTTAGTGAAAAAAGGCAAAGAGCAAAAATATGTTTATAATGAAAAAGATTTGGAAAAAACCATAAAAACACTGGGCAAAGAAGGTACGCATATCCAGCGCTATAAAGGCTTGGGAGAAATGAACCCGGAACAACTTTGGGAAACCACCATGAACCCGGAAACCCGGACATTGTTAAGGGTGGACCTGGACGACGCTGAAAACGCCGACGAGATATTTAAAATTTTAATGGGTTCAGAAGTTGAGCCAAGAAGGCAGTTTATCCAAGAAAACGCTAAATTAGTAAAAAGACTGGATGTTTGAGGGAAGGAGTCGAGATGAGCGCAGAGAAAAAAGACAAAGAAATTAAAAAGACTAGAGGGAAAAGCCTGCCCAAGGAAAACGAAAACAGCATTGTGTCGGCCATACTGGAAAAAGAGATGAAAACCTCTTACATTGATTATTCCATGAGTGTAATTATTGGCCGCGCTTTGCCGGATGTTAGGGACGGGTTAAAGCCGGTCCACCGAAGAATTTTATATGCCATGGACGAGTTGGGGCTGCAGCCGGGAAAACCCTACAAAAAATCCGCGCGCATCGTCGGTGAAGTTTTGGGTAAATACCACCCTCACGGCGACTCGGCGGTTTATGAGTCCATGGTTAGGATGGCGCAGGATTTTTCTTTGCGCTATCTTTTGGTTGATGGACAAGGCAACTTTGGCAGCGTTGACGGCGATTCCGCCGCTGCCATGCGTTATACCGAAGTTCGGCTGCATAAGCACGCGGTTGAATTGTTGTTGGACATTGATAAAGACACTGTTGATTTTGGCCCCAACTTTGACGATTCATTAAAAGAACCGCTGGTCCTGCCGGCAAAAATACCCAACCTTTTGATCAATGGCTCCTCTGGCATTGCCGTTGGTATGGCGACCAATATTCCTCCCCACAACCTGGAAGAAGTTTGTGCTGGCGCAGAAGCGCTGATTGATAATCCGGAAATTACTATTGCCGAACTTGGCAAAATCATCAAAGGCCCGGACTTCCCCACTGGCGCGTTTATCTGCGGCCGGGCGGGCATTAGACAGGCTTATGAAACCGGCCGGGGCATTATTACTTTAAGGGCAAAAGTTGAAGAAGAAGAAGTAAAAGGCGGCAAACAAGCCATTATTGTTACAGAGCTGCCTTACCAAGTGAACAAGGCAACTTTAATTGAAAATATTGCCGAGCAGGTAAAAGACAAAAAAATAAAAGGCATTTCTGACCTGCGCGATGAATCTGACCGCGACGGCATGCGTATTTATATTGAGATTAAAAGAGACTCCAACGCGGAAATTATTTTAAACCAATTGTATAAGCGGACCGAGCTGCAGACCACTTTTGGCATTAACATGGTGGCTCTTGTCGACGGGACTCCGCTGCTGCTCAACCTAAAACAGATCCTGGAAGAATATGTAAAACACCGCGAGAATGTGGTGACGAGAAGGGCAAAATTTGAACTAAGAAAAGCAGAAGAACAAGCCCATCTTTTAGAAGGCTTATTAATCGCGCTGCAGGATATTGACGGCGTGGTTAAATTAATTAAAAAATCAAAATCAGTTGATGAGGCCAGGGCTGGCTTGATGAAAAAATATAAGTTAAGCCAAGTCCAGGCCCAAGCCATCCTGGACATGAAACTGCAAAAACTGACCCAGCTGGAAACGCAAAAAATCGAAGAAGAGCATAAGGCTTTAAAAAAGAGGATCGCGGAACTAAAAGACCTGCTGTCCAGCAAAAAGAAAATTTTAGGCGCGATTAAGTCCGAGCTGGGAGAAATGGCCAAAAAATTCAGCGGCGGCAGAAAGACCAATATGGCAGGGGAAGCAGAAGAAATAGACGAAGAAGAGCTGATCGAAGATTCAGAAGTGTCAGTTCTTATTACCCGCGACGGCTATGTAAAGCGTATGCCGATTAATGCTTTTCGCGCGCAGAAAAGGGGCGGCAAGGGTGTGGCAGGCATGGCTACCAGTGAAGAAGACGAGATCGAGAAAATCTTTACCTGCTCCACGCTGGCCAACCTGCTTTTCTTTACCAACAAAGGCAAGGTTTATAAAGTAAAAACCTATGAACTGCCGGAAACATCCAGGGCAGGCAAAGGCCAGTCGCTGGCCAACTTCCTGGAGCTGTCCATGGGCGAAGTGGTAACCGAAGCCGTGGCAGTAAAAGAGTTTACCAAAGACTGCTTCCTGGCCATGGCCACGAAAAACGGCATGATTAAAAAAGTTACCCTGGAAGATTTTGGCAATATTCGCAGGACTGGAATTATTGCTATTAAACTAAAAGACAAAGACGAGCTGCGCTGGGTCAGAAAAACCAACGGCAAGCAGGAAATTATCATGTGCACGAAAAAAGGCTTGTTAATCAGGTTTGCGGAAAAATTGGTGCGGCCAATGGGCCGGGCAGCCTCCGGCGTTAGAGGTATCAGGCTGGCCAAGGATGACAATGTTGTTTGCATGGATATCGTAGAGCCAACCCAGGACCTGCTGGCTGTTTCTTCCGATGGATATGGCAAGCGCATGCCCATCAAGGATTTTGGCGCGCAGAGCCGCGGCGGCAAAGGCCATATAGCCATGAAACTGCGCCAGGGCGATGAAGTAGCTAAAATGATGTTCATCCACAAGGATGATGAGCTTCTCTTTGTAACCGGCAAAGGCACCATGATGCGGCAGGAGGCCAAGGGCATCTCAACCCAGGGCCGCTATGCCAAAGGCGTCAGGCTGGTTAAGTTGGAGCAGGGCGACTATATTGTTGACCTGGCCAGCGTGGTGAAGGAAGAAGAGCAGGTTTAAATCCTTGTTAGTTCGGTAACGCAGAGCAATCGG
>Ga0172371_10008707_pt1 | contig 14140 bp, 7 predicted proteins | sample Lak12m_FD_114543 | JGI IMG/M metagenome (GOLD analysis project Ga0172371, IMG submission 114543) | Freshwater microbial communities from Kabuno Bay, South-Kivu, Congo - kab_022012_12m | ecosystem: Environmental > Aquatic > Freshwater > Lake | place: Democratic Republic of the Congo: South-Kivu... | reverse complement strand
AAGCGGGTATACATATAATAATGTCTGTACTGTCCCTCTGCCTCCGAACGGGTCAAATAATATTACCTCTAATCCAAACTTTATAAATATAACACCGGGTTCAGAAGATTATCATCTGCAGGTGGGTTCTCCTTGTATAGATGCCGGGTTAAATGAAGACTGGATGGCAACCGTTACCGACCTTGATGGCAACACCCGGATTGAAAACGGAACAGTAGACATGGGCCCGTATGAAACAGTAGCCGCTCCGATAGATACCGATGGTGATGGAGTTGCCGATGTGGATGATGATTATCCAACTGACCCCACACGTGCCTTCAACAATTATTACCCTGCACCTGGAAATGGAACACTCGCCTTCGAAGATCTCTGGCCAGGGAAAGGAGATTATGACTTTAATGACCTGGTATGCGATTACCGGTTTAAAACGGTCACAAATGCGTCAAACAAGGTAGTGGAAATCTTTGCCACCTTTATCATTAAAGCATTTGGCGCCAGTTTACATAACGGATTTGGTTTTCAATTCGTTAATGATAACGTAAACCAGGCGCATTTAGAGGCATCCGGCTATAATATTAGTGCAGGGAGTTACATTAGTCTCGCAGCGAATGGCCTGGAATCGGGTCAAATCCGGCCTACGGTTATCGTTTGGGACGATGCATTCAGGCTAATGCAATGGCCGGGTAACGGTATCGGTGTGAATACTGATCCCGCTGCACCATACGTAACGCCTGTTGTGCTCGATATTTACATTGAATTCACATCCCTTACCTATACAATAGCTGAAGTAGGGATCGATCAGTTCAATCCATTTCTGATCGTTGATCTTAACCGGGATGTAGAAGTACATCTTCCGGATAATCCTCCGACCACCCTGGCAGATCAAACCCTCTTCGGAACCGGACAAGACAACAGTAATCCGGCAACAGCAAGATATTACAAAACCGCTAACAACCTGCCCTGGGCGATCAATATCTATGAAAGCTTTGCCTATCCCAAAGAGAAAATAGAGATTGTAGATGCGTATAATCACTTCGTGGAATGGGCTGAAAGCAATGGCTCTCTTTATCCCGACTGGTATCAGGATAAACCCGGGTATCGGAATGTTTCCAACATTTATTAAGGACTTTTGGCCGAATCATTACCATTCCACTTCCCTGTTGTCAAAACCGGTCAACCCCATGTAACTTCTGGAACTGATTTTATAACCGGAAAGCGGTTGGCAGCAGCATATTTCACAGGATGAACTTCGCGCAATCATCCGGAAATGAGTATAAGGCAGATATCTGCTATAACCCTACGACTCTTTGTTCATAGCTATCTACTATAACCAGTAGAATCAGAAACTCCCCTTTGTCTAAAATGATCGAAGCTTAAACAATCCCGACAACTGACAAATAACTTCTCCCGGATATAATGACAGCCCGAATCTGTCAATTCCTGAACCAAACGTTATTATAAATCATGAAAAACAATCCGGAGCTGTGGTTTGGCGGGCAGAAAGATCAAACGGAAACGGGGATTGCACTTTTGTGTATTAATACCGGTTTCCGATTTTCGGAATCCGATTACGGAATCCCGCAATATAAAATGAGGAAAGTTTATTTAGAAAGTACAATTATTTTATAATACGTTTGTAACAATATAATCCCAAACCGGTCCAATCTCCACCTGTTTGAAACAAGTCAAACACCATGAAAAAAGTTTTCTTTCTCTCTCTGATCCTTTTACTCGGTTACGAAGCAAATTCACAGCAAACCTTCGGTGCAGGGGGTTTGTTGCCGATAAATCCAAGCAGATCGGTGCTGTTTGGGAAAGATATTGTAATAAGCAATATTCCTGAACAGGATCAAAGAACTGTTGCAATTTGCTCGGCTTTCAACGGATGGTTATATGCTTTATATTCATATAAAGAATCAATATATTGTAATGCATCTCTTTTTAAATCAACTGATAATGGGCTAACCTGGAATCTTTTACATGATGGTTATGTAGCTATATCTGCTCCTACAATCATGACAAATATTTCGATTATTTCAACCGGAAATTCCTTGGAGAACTTTAAATTGTTTTTCGGGTTTGTACTCTATGATACCATTCATGATTATTGCTATACTCAATTTATGAGATATAATGGTGAACCATTTATTGCTGAGCAAACATTCATTGATATGATTACGACAGGAAGACATGATCTTGTTCTTGCCAATGACGGTCTATTATCAACAGGCAAATCTTCGGCGGGAAGCATCGCAGCTTTATTCTCAAAAAACGGCCCAAAAGATTCTGTGATTTTTTATAGTTCAATTGACGGGGGAATGACTTTTAATAACCGGCAACCGATCTTTACAACATCCAAACATGTCACAAAACTGGATTTATGATACGGAACAAGTACCCAATGGAACGAGGGGAGATATTATGCAATCTGGGATGAAAAGGAGAGTTCCAATCCAAACACGGGACATATTTATACCGCCCATTCAGAGTCAGGTGTCAACAGCCCTTTTACACAGCCGATATGTTTAGATAGCCTGATATCATCAGACATTAACCTTTGCAGCAATCCCGTAATTTCTTGTCAGTATGGTAATGTTGATAATGACAGCGTAAACATCACATCAGTTATTTTATTTGAGAAATATAATTCCTCGAATCAACAATCCGACGTGAAGGGATATTATAACCGACAATCTACAATTTCGGATTATTTTAATCCCTTTTCTTTCACTAATCCCAATAATAATAACCTTCAGCCAGATCTAATTTATAATCCGTACGATTCTATCTTTTTAGCGACATGGTATGACGCAACTTTAAAAAAGCTTCCTTGTGTCAAAAACGATTTCAACCTTTCACAACCTGATTCCTGGAATATTCTGAGCAACGGATACAATGATCTTGAAAACATCACGGATCCTAATCCAAAAATCTGTATAAATGTCAGCGAGGAGAAGGCGGCCAATGTCTGGATTTCGGAAGTATCCGGAGGTAATGGTGTTGGATTATTTGATGCCCAATATAGCACGTACACGGGTATTTCAACTATCACTCATAATGGATTAAGGTCACGGATCTTTCCAAATCCGTGTACTGATTTTTCCACAATTGAATTTACTATTCCCAAAAGATCCACTGTTAACATTTCAATTTATGGTCCAAACGGAAAAAGAACCGCTTCAGTTGTTGATAAAGAATTCCTAGCTGGGGAGCATAGAGTTAGAATAGACACCAGAAATTTTTCAGCGGGAATATACTCCTGTGTCATGCAAACAGAAAGTGACTTGGTGATTGAAAACATTTCGATAATACATTGAATATTATTTACAGATAAAATAATAGAGTTATGAAAAAATATAATGTTTTACCCTTTAACCCAATTTTAAGATCATTATTATTTGTGATTTCTTCCTTTTGTACAGTTACTCAATTACAATCTCAATCAAATCCAATTATAATCAGTAGGAATGGGAACTATGTTGAATCAACATTTTTGTTTGAAACAATAAATTCAATGGTACTAAAAGGAAAGATTCTTGTCATCTTAATCATGTTGGGAATTTGTTTAACCGGTTGTAAAAAGGAGGCTAACAGATATTTGATAACTGATGAATTTAAAGAATGGACGGTTTTTAAAATTGGTAGTTACTGGTTATACAAGAATGAAACTTCGTTGAAAATCGATAGCTCATATGTAACGACAGTACCTGTTTCTAATTTACCAAATTTGGAAAACACTCCGTCGGATGAAGTTTTTTTTGAAATCATGAATTATTCCCTCCAAGGTCCATTCTTTGGTACTTTTCAGATAGATTCAAGAAGCGCATGTGTATATGTAATAAATTCGACGAAATTTTACTATGTACCTGTACTGGTATATTTTTATTCGACCGGTTTTGAAATGGTTGAATTCATCCCGGATATTAAAATTAATGACATTAACTTTAAGAACGTTATACACACCCGGCATTATGATTACCGTTCAATTTCTACAGACAGCGTGCCTTTAAATGATACGGTAACAATTGATTCATATTTTGTTAAAAATGTAGGAATAATAAAATATATTCAAAAAATCGGGAAGTCGGATACAACATGGACTCTTTTGAGGTACCACTGCATCCAGTGAATTTTTGATAGAAATCCATTTTATTGACATTTTTAACGGTTGAATTGCTAAAAGAGATTTGAAAGGTTTAGTTCTATCAGTATTTGAATTAATTGTAGCAACTAATCCGCGAACGAATAATTTTTCATTACAAAACTTTTCTTAACTTTGGGCTATCCTATACCCAATTCCCATGATCAATGTTTTCATGATTGACGATCATTTTGCCATAATCCAGGGGTTGGAATTTTCGTTTTCCGATTGCCCGGAAGGTATTCGCATGACCGGCTCGTCGCTCAATCTTCAAGAGGCCCTGACAAGAATCCCCTCCCTCGATGTTCAGGTCATTCTTCTTGACCTCTTTCTCGAAAAGGAGAAGAATCCGGTTGATAATGTCCGCAAACTCAAGGCAGCCTTTCCCGCTATTCCCATTATAATTTATTCTGCGGAAAATTCGGTCTTCTGGAAACTGAAAATGTATGAGGAAGGCGTCAGCGGGTTTCTGTACAAAGGCTCTGACCTGAACACGGTTTTCTGTACCATACAGTTGGTTATGGAAGGAAATATCATGATCTCACCCGAATTGTTGAAAATGGTGTCAGCAGGTTCAGATGAGACCTCCTTCGTTTACCTTACAACGAATGAACTCAGGGTCGGCCAATATATAGCCGATGGATTGACTTTGAAAGAGATCGCCGGTAAAGAGGGCAAATCGGTCTCGGCCATTGAAAAATGTAGCCGGCAAATCCGCAAAAAAACCGCCACAAAGACCCTGCCGGAGAGCATAAAGAAACTGATCACTTACAATCAGTTATCGGTAAACTGAAATCAGACTAGACAACAAGTCAAAAACACTCCTCCTTGCTTGTTAAGTAACAACTTCCCTCAGCGGCGTAAGATTGTATTAACAAATAAAGTCAGTTTCCTAAAAACATAACTCACGTCAAGTATTCTTGACTCTATTGTCACTCCTGCATTTGTAAAATTCTCATAAACCCAACGTTACTTGGCTGTCTAATTATGATTCTACCTACCAGATCACGGTGACGAAACATATAATTGGCTCTACGTCTTTTAATGAATTTAATAAGGCAGTAAGGCATTCTTGAGTCTCTTCTTTTATAATGGAAAGTTCCAAACAAAATCATCTTAAAAGTGTAATACTTCCGTGTGCCTTTTGTTCAATGTTGGGAGAATCTTCCGTTTCATATGTACTTATAAACACATATACACCTTCAGGGCATAAAGCACCATTGAATGTTCCGTCCCAGCCAGGTTCTATTGAGTTTGATTCGAATAATCGTTCACCCCATCGATTGTAAATGGTTATATGGTACTTGTCTATTCCTGTTGCAAGAGGATGAAAGGTGTCATTAAGACCATCGCTGTTTGGAGTAAAAACATTAGGAAACCAAATTGACGAACCACATTCCCCAAAATGTATGCTATCAGTTTTAGAACAACCGTCTTTTGTCACTTTGACCCAATATTTGCCGGGCTTAAAGACTGCATACGTTGAATCAGTGGATCCGTCCTGCCAAAGAAATGTAGCCTGAGATACATGAGTCCATAAAACATATGGCCACCCAGAACATATAGTAGTGTCATTACCAAGGGCTAACGGAATATCCGGTTTGAAGTTCAAAATTGTTTTAACGATAGTATCACCTATACATTCAATCGATGAATTTATGGTGTCATAATAAATTCCCGGTGTGGTTCTCCACTCTCCACCTGCAAAGTAGGGAACACCGAAACATAGTAATGTATCAATTTCGGTAATAAAAGCAGGATTTTTCTCATAAACGGTAATTTGTTTACAAAGGCTGACTTGATTAAATTGTCCTTCATTGATAAGGAGCCTAACATTATAAGTACCAGGTTGGTTATAAACATATGGCGGAGGGGAGTATAAAGCAGAAGAAGGAACTGAAGCATTATTACAAGGAGGGAAAAACAATTGTGTATAAGTATTTGATCCTCTGTTTGTCACGTATGTAATTAGAGTATCTCTTTCTCTAAAAATTTCACTTATTGTATGCGGTTTGTCAAGATCTCCAAGATTCCCAACAATTGTGCCAATAATATTGCCAGATATTCCATTCGGAAATGATAATTTACCTATCAATCCTGGAGACTGGTATTTAGTAAAATATCCTGAGATTGAATTACAATCTTGGATTATTGAAAAACCACCGGGATTTTGTAAAAATCCTACATTTCCTAAATTCTTACCTAATGGATTGTTTAAAAAAGAAGATCCAAAAGAAATTCGACAAAGGGTTGCATTTCCAGAACTGAGCAGAAGAATATAGGATGAATCTTCCTCAACAATCGGAACAAACTGACCAGGATTTACAAATCCTGCTAAGTTCCCCAAATCAATAAAAACCGGATCATTTGATAAATTGGTTCCAAAGTTTAAACGAATAAGGTTATTGCTGAACGATCCACTTAAAAATCCAATCCATATACCATTTTCATTCAGAATTCTTACACAGTGTGCTAGATTTACAGGCAACGGACCTAATTTTTGCGCAAAGGGTGTTTTATTTGATAGTGAATTCCCAAAAATAAGACGAATAATGTTATTGTCACATGCGATAAAACCATACCATATACCTTTGTCGTTTAAGATTTGCAATCCCTCCATATTTGAGGTGATCATTCCTCCAAAGTTGCCTAGTATTTCACCATAAATAGGATTATTCTTATAACTTGCACCGTGGTAATATCGAACTAACCCAGGGATCCCTTGATTACTTACAAAAGAAAAACAGCTATCCTTATCCTTTATAAGTGTTACATAAGTTGGAATGTTTAAGAGGTTATAAAAATTTCCAATGTTAATTCCTACTGGACTTGTATTTGCATCACCACTACAAAAATTCCAGTAAAATGAATTGCCACCAGTTGTAATGTTTGAAATAAACACTGTCTCACCTACACATATTGACGTTGGAAGTATGAAATCAGCATTAATGTCTTGACCATAAATTAAAAAATTCTTAAAAGTCAAAATAAAAAGAAAGGGTAGTAATATTTTGTAAGAATTCATTCTTAAGCTAAGATGATAATAGATTAATCTTTTATACACCTGACTGGAAATGCATTTGATTTGCTCGATTCATATTTTGAAACGCTTTGATTCCACTCATTAAGACCACGGGTTATTATTTTATTTGCTGAACCGGGGGTTGAGGTCCAGAAGAAAGTCCCTGATGGAAATTCTGATAACTTGAATGACCATCTTGTATTTAAATAACCCATTCCCATTAAGATTGCTTCAAATCCTTTAGGTATTAGATACATGTCTCTGAGAAAAAAACCAGCTAATCCATCCCCCAAGTTTCCGTCGATAAGAACTTGAAAATCCCCGAAAGAGGGAATATGCCAACCGGGAGGACAAATTCCTTGATAATCTGGACTTTCCGTGACTCCATATTGAATTAATTCATCCCATTGATAGAATGCTCCGGCCATATTACAATTACCGAGACTATTATCCACACAATATTTTTCTGGGATACAATTATCTGTTTGATAAGTTGTTGAGGGGATTATTGTTCCATAATTGAGATTTGCTCTCATCCAACATTTTGAACCAACTTGAATTGTAGGATATGGCTGATTATCTCTTATATCGACAAAATTATTACCACAATTGAATGATTGGGTATTTTGCACCATGATACTGCTTGTTTTACTTGCTCGACAATGATAAGTATTAGTATATGAATAAGTTATTATTTTTGTCCCGATTCCAGCAAGAGAAGGATTGAATATTCCTGTTATTGAATCAACTCCAGGTCCAGAATAGGTACCTCCCAGTGGGAGTCCATATTTAAGTGTGAAAGGTTTTGCATTAACAACTGTAATGCTATCAAAACATCGGAAGAAATGTACATCTGGCACCGCCAAGGCATCCATTACAATAGAATTCGAACTAACTGGATTATTTAAAATGCACATTTGACTAGAAGTCATCAGACAACGAATTTCATCACCTTGGATCGGAAAATGAGAATAATATGGAGAGTTATTCCCAGTATCGATATCATTTACTTTCCACTGATAAAAAGGATTGTTCCCACCATTGAATGATGTCGCAATATATTGAATTTCACTACCTGAGCAAAAAGGATTTGAAGAAGCTGCTATCATTATTTCAGCAACAGAAAATTCAATTACTGACATAGTTACAGGTGAGCTGATTACAGGATTTTCTGTAGTACAATATTCGGAAGATTGCAATTCACAAGTTACTATATCTCCATTATTTGGGATAAAAGAAAATGTTGGACTATTCGTACCAACATTAAAACCATTAACCCTCCATTGAAAAACGGGTGTTGTCCCTCCATTTGACCATATTGCAGTATAGGTAACAGAAGTACCATCACATACAGGATTTACCTCAGTAACAAAAGAAATACTGACTGCTAAATACGGATTTACAGTTATCGCAATAACATTTGATGTATCTGGATTATTCATGATACAAGTTGAACTTGAGGAATTCAGGACGCATGAAACGTAATCAGAGTTATTTGGAATGAATGTAAAAACTGGACTATTATTACCAACAGGACTTCCGTTTACGAACCAAGAAAAAATTGGATCTGTTCCTCCATTGTCATAAAATGCTGAGAAAGATACTTCGTCTCCTTCACAAATGGTGTCCTTCGATGAAGTTATTGAAATGAAAACAGTGTTAAGTGGATTAACGTAAACGACAAAATCAACACTTGGTCCCACGCAGTTGCCTTTTTTTGCCCAGATATGGTAAATGACAACACCCGGGGTAGCAAGCGGGTTATTGAGAATCTGATTTATGATCAATCCAGAATCTGGAAAGAACCCAGTTACATTTCCAGAACTTAATGAGGCAGTCCAGTGAAAATTTACTCCTATTTCATTAGAAGAAAGCAAGATATTAGTTGACTCTTGGGAGCAAATGTTTTTTTCAGTTGGAAATGTAGTTACCAAAGGAGTTGGATTAACGAAAAGTTGAATGGTATCTTTACTCGTACATCCATCATCATTTGTAACAGTTACCATATATTCTCCCGCAGTACCTGTTGAATATGTCTGACCGTTTCCAATATTTATTTGTCCTGTCGTGAGATTTGCCCAGAGATATGTACAATTAAAGCATATTCCTGCATTAAACGTAATAATATTTCCAGAACAAATAGTTGTATCTGGCCCAAGATTTACTAAAGGGGCAGGTTTTGAACTTATCAAAATAGTATCAAAACCTGTACATCCCCAGCGAGATACCTGTACCCAGTATATACCTGCCTGAGAAACAGAAATGGTCCTGGTAGTATTACCGGTCGACCAAAGATAGGTTGAAAAACCTGCTCCAGCATCAAGAGTGAGTACTATTCCCGGACAAATCGCGGTATCTGGTCCTAAGTCGACTTCGGGAGGGTTCATGACCACAATTTGTTTGCAAAGAACTTCTTGTGTTGATAGCCCTTCGTCTACGATCAGCCTTACATTATAAGTTCCTACGTTGTTATATGAAAAAGGTGGAGGATTATATTCAGTTGAAGATGCTACGGATGCATTGTTACAAGGAGGGAAAGTTAATCTGGTCAATGTTCCATTTCCACGATTTGTGATATAGGCATATAAACTATCATTTATCCGGAAAATTTCGGAAAAACAATGTGGTTTATTTAAGCCTCCAATGTTACCTAGAATTTGGCCTGTAACCGAACCAGAAACACCGTTTGGAAAATTCAATTTGCCAAGTTGGCCATTAACTAGATAATTACAAAAATACCCACTAGTAATCTGACAGTCTCTGATAACAGTCAATGCACTCTGAATGTTAAAACCACCAGGATTTCCTAGATTTTCACCAGTAGGAAAATTAAGTAAGGAGTTACCAAAATTTAACCTTGAAAGAGTATTAGCGCCAGCATTCATAAGCATGTACCATGATGAGTCCTCTTCCACAAGACAAATTTGACCTGGAGTAATAAATCCTCCAGGGTTACCAAGATCTTCAAGGGCAGGATCACTGCTTAGCGTCGAACCAAAATTAAGTCTAAAAAGCTTATTCCCATTAGAGTCAGTGATAAAACCAATCCAAGTGTTATTTTCTTTAATGATAATTAATCCATGTGCGAATACAAAGGGAGGATTAATATTAAGATCATCGGCGGTTGGGCTGTTCCATAAAGAATTACCGAAGGTTAGTCTAACAACTGTACTATAGCTACAAACGAATCCATACCATTGCCCATTATCATTGACTACTTGAATGCCTTCTTGATTAAAACTAATGATGCCAAAAGTACCTAGATTTGTCCAACTGAGTGGATTGTTTTTAAAACTCCCACCATGATAGTATTGTACAACTCCAACTCCCTGACAGCTTATAAATGAAAAACATTCATTCTCCTCTTTAACAAGTGTTATATATGTTGGAATACTAAGAAGGTTTCCTGGATTACCTATATTAATCCCGGATGGATCGAAATTTGCATTTCCAGAACAGAAATTCCAGTAATAAGTTGTACCTCCTGTAGTTGTATTCTCAATATTAATAGTGTGATTCACACATGTAGTGTCTGGTGCATTAAATCCAATAACAACTTGACTTGGTAAAGAGATAGAAATTGTATCATGAGAAAAGCTATGACCAGTTTTATTTTCGACTTTAATAATTCCCGTATTTAATAAACGCAAGAATATGTTATGGTTATCATTTTCATTATTGTTTTGGCCAAATAAATCAATGCATTTTACAAAAGCAAGGAAAATAATGAAAATTAATTTTAGAGGTGAAAATTCAGTTTTAATTTGTGTAAGTAAGAGTTTCATTTATTGTAAAACTGAGAATATAAAATTACAAAAATTCTATACATCAAGAATATTGTATTGGAATATCATTTAAAGAGTGTAAATATAACAGATAATATAAAAAAATAAACCCGTGAAACGCGTGTTAATAGGCACATTTCAGAGGTTTTTTGTGGAGTTGGAGGGATTCGAACCCTCGTCCAGACAGGCAGTAAAATCGCTTTCTACATGCTTAATCCCTGGTTGATTGTCGGTATCCGGCTGGTCAGAGACAAACCCACCGGAAACTTATTCCCTTTATTTTCGCCCGGAAACCGGGAATGATCCCTGGCTATCTCAACCTTTTCGATGCCTCATCCGGAACACTGTTGAGAAGAGTTTTCCGGGAGACAAGACGCGCTTAATTTCTAAAATTAAGCAGCCAGTCTGTAAGAATAATTGTCGCCATTTATAGGCTATGAGAACTGACTTTTAACGAGATCCGTTCACGAATCCTCGGCATGCTTACCATTCCACTTCCCTGTTGTCAAAACCGGTCAACCCCATGTAACTTCTGGAACTGATTATATCCCAGGCTTTAGCCTGGAGTTTGTCAACCCTGTGGAAATTGATTGCAAAGATACGAAAAAATCAGGGTTCTTCACTATTCAGGATATTATTGACGAAAGCGGAACTATCATATTTGCTGTTGAATATCCGGTAAAGTTCAGCAATAATAGGAAATTGTTGTTCCACATTCATTTTTTTTGAGATCTCTTCATAAAAAATATTAAGAGCGGTACGGCCTTCCAACACAAGTTCATGGGAAACATGTTCGGTAAAAAAGCCTTTCCCAATCAACAATCCCAAAGTCCTGTTACGGCTCAGGTCGTTCAAGGCAGTCAGAGTGAAATCGCCGTAACCGCAATAATTGAATAAAGTATCTTCCACACCACCAAAATAAATCAACACACGCCGCATCTCACGGAATGCTTTGGTTAAAACCAGGAACCGCAGGTTCGGTGAATTGAAATGAGCATCGACAATACCCAGAGCCACGGCAAATATGTTTTTCAGAATACTAAGGATTTCCACACCCAGGATATCGTTGGTAAAGTCCAGGTGGATATTGGTCCCTTTAAACAAGTCAGCAATACGGTCGGGAACAGGCGATCTGTTCAGAGCAATTAAAGGATCTCTGCTCAACTTGTGTATGGAAGACTCAAATGTTTCACTTTCATAGCCAAGGGTAAATCCGGTTGGCAACCGGTTGATTATTTCTCTTGCAAAACTCGGACCTTTAAGCGTACAAACCGGATTAGGAAAATTTTCTTTCAGGCATTCGATAATGGTTTTATGCTCCATGCCGAAACCTTTGGCCAGGTTGACCAGAATGGCTTTAGGAGGAATATGCTGATGGATTTCCTTTAGATACTCGAGGAGCACGACTGAAGGGATTGCCAGAAAAATGATGTCAGAAGTATGTATCCTGCGATGATCAGTCGTAGCTTTCAGTGACTGATGAAGGTGGAGAGTAGGAAAATATTTAGAATTGATATGTGTTTCACAAATGGATTTAACGGCACCTTTTTCTATCGAATGAAGTAAAATATTTCCAGAATCATTTTCTGCAAGGATGTTTCCAAGCGCAGTACCAATCATGCCTGCCCCAATGAAGGTTATATTTACTTTTTCTTTCATATCAAGCTAATTTTCATCATAGTAAGGATTTAATAAGTATCTTTTTATGATGTTCTACTTAGGGGTTCAGGAACATTCGAAAAAATCAAATTAAAACTTGCTCCCTGCCGGTTTTCAATTTCTAACTGTGCTTCAATCTGGTTGACCAGGATCCGGATGATCTGGGATCCCATGCCTGATTTCGGATCCATGGTAAAAAATTCAGGTAACCCGATCCCATCATCACTAACAGTCAATTTCCAAAGGGTTTCTTCTGGAATTTGATCTTTTTCTTTGTCAGTTGATGGCTGCAAAGTTACCTGAATATTCCCTGACATATTACCGGGGAATGCATATTTAAAAGCATTTGTAAGCAATTCATTAACAATTAGCCCTAAGGGTAAAGCCAATTCAATATCCGTTAAACATTCCTTGATGTTGGTATTAAGTGTTATATTATTTTTTTCATAAGCATTGGAAATTATATTCACAAGAGTCAAAAGATATTGACCAAGCTGAACCTTTCGGATATTATCGGTAAAGTAAAGCTGTTCATGAACAAGCGACATGGTACGAACCCGTAATTGGAGGTCGGTAAGCGACTGGTTCAATATTTTTTCATGATCAATTTCCTTTTGGATGTCCATTAAACTGATGAGAACAGCAAAGTTGTTTTTTACACGATGATGAATTTCCCTAAGTAAAATTTCTTTTTGACGTGCATTTTCTGCTATTGCTACCTCATGATATTTCCGCTCAGAAATGTTTCGGAGAACCGATAAAAATTCTTTCAATTCACCGGTTTGTGGATCGAAAATTGGATTGACATTAGTTTCAATCCATATTTTCTTGCCATCCTTTCGTATTACCCTATATGTTAAATGCCCTGGTTTCTTTGATCTGATCATGGATTTCAGGGTTGCCCTCACTGATTCGTGATCTTGTGGATCGATGATATTAAAAGGATTCTGATTCAACAATTCATGGAATTCATATCCAAACAAATTTTTACAGGAAGGAGAAATATATTTCCTATGAAGATTATTGTCAATGTGCGATATCACATCTACTGAATGTTCTGCAAGAAACCGATACAATTCTTCGCTTTCGCGGAGTTTTGTTTCTGCCCGGATCCTCTCTTCAATGTCAAGTTTCAACTGGTTATTTAACGCAAGTAGTTCCAACCGGGATTTAATAGTTTTTTTTCGCAGAACATAAATAAAAAACACAATTGAAATGGCGAAAAGGAATGAAATTTCCAGTAAAATTGTCTGTAACCTTCGGTTATGATATTGTAACCGCTGAACCTCATTTTCCTTCTTAAGTAATTCGGTTCGAATTTCTACTTCTCTGATCTTACGACTGGCTTCAAGTTTTTTAATCTCATTATTGTTCTGATCTTCTATGAGTTTGCGATGATAATCGATATACTGAATATAATTCTGCAATGCTTCTTTCTGATTTCCCATTTCCATATGAAAAGCATATAATTCCTGGTAAGCATGTTCCAGAAGAAAACTCTTGTTTCCTGGTTTTGCCAAAGCAATCCCTTTT
>Ga0172371_10008704_pt1 | contig 14141 bp, 14 predicted proteins | sample Lak12m_FD_114543 | JGI IMG/M metagenome (GOLD analysis project Ga0172371, IMG submission 114543) | Freshwater microbial communities from Kabuno Bay, South-Kivu, Congo - kab_022012_12m | ecosystem: Environmental > Aquatic > Freshwater > Lake | place: Democratic Republic of the Congo: South-Kivu... | reverse complement strand
GGCAGTGGGGCGCCTTCGGGGTTACCACCTTCGAAGTTAATGGGGTTACCCATGATGAACAGGTAAATCAGTACCGCCAGAACAAATGCAAAGATAATGGCACCTGTCGTGAAAATAGACCTTAAAGCGTCACCTAATCCTGCTCCGCTTTGTTTATTCTTCTTGCTCATTTTAGAAACTTTTAAGTTGATAAATTATTGATTATTTGATTTCTTCCATAATTAAAGGAACGGCAAATTTATAAAAAATTTTACAATGCAAGCAGATTATTTGACCACCCGCTTGAGAGCTTCGACCATTTGCTTGGCTTTCTCGTTTTCTGGATCAATAGCCAGCACATCATTGTTGAATTTCAGCGATTCCCTTGCAAGATCTAGATTTTTTTTATCGAGCACATACTGGTGATAGTAATAGTAGGCAAGGTAATAATAGGCTTCAAGACGTTGTTTGTCGTATTTCACTGTATCTTCCAATGTGATCACAAGGATTTGCTCATATACCGGTTTCGCAAGCCCTGCATCACTTTCAGGATCCAGGTTGAACAACGTTCTGGCCCACCAGGTAAATCCGGGCACATAATTCGGCTGAGCCTGGCAAAACCGTTCAAACAGAACTGCGGCATCGGTGTAGACCTGGATGTTGTAATATGCCTTGGCCCAGTTATACACATCCAGAACATTTGCTTCGTTGATGGAATCTTTCAGGGTGTATATCCTGATAGCATTTCCATAGTCCTTGTACTTGATATAACTCATCGCCACTTCCGACAGGAGATCTATCTTGGACGTATCCAACTCCCATGCCTGATATAACATTACTGCAGCCAAAGAGTCCATGTCATTCTTGGCGAGCAGCCGTCCATAATAAGTAAAGTCAGTCGACCGGATTTTATCCTTGGGTGATCGGTCAAAGAATTTTTCGATTGCCACCAGCCCGGCGGCGTACTCTTCATTCTCATACAGCGCGTAGGCACGGGCGCGGTAAAGATCAATAATGGTGGAATCCATTTCCATGACGGCCGAGATCTCAGTCAAGGCCTCAGGATAGTCCTGGAGTTCCATCAGTGTATTGATGAACTGAAGCCTGGCCGGAATGTTTCCTGCAGAGAGCTCAAGAAATTTCCGGAACATCTTTTTCGCATCAGCATAGCGCCCGGCTTTGGACAACAGGAACCCCAATTCGCGGTAAGCGGGTGCAAATGTAGAGTCTATCTTCACTCCCTCTTCATAATAATTGAGTGCCATCTGGTACTGTTTCGCCCTCATCCAAAGCTGGCCGATCCTTAGATTGGCCATGGAAGAGCTGGGATTCAGGGATTGCCCGATATTGTAATTGGAGATTGCATTTGAACCGTCGTTCAGCAGGAAGATATAGGCATCTCCCCTGACGAGATAGATATCCACATCTTTGGGGTTAACTTTCTCCGCTTCCCGCAGGTAAGCGAAAATCTGGGCCGTATCTTTCACTTTAGCCATCACAAATGCATCTGCCATTTTTACGAGGCTATGGGCATGCCTTTCCGGCGTCATGTCAATTTTATTTTTTTTTGTAGGCAGCAGGGAATATGCTTTATCCAGGTATTGCTGCGCTTCTGCCGGATTCTTCATCAGCAACGCCACTTCCGCCAATCCGGCATAATTGATGGGATTCGACGGCTCCTGCTGAACGCCTTTGGTAAAAAGGGTTTTGGCCTGTTCAGCCATCTCTGTTAATGATGTGTTCAGGGTGTCGGCAAAATAGCGTTTCAGATAATTATCCCCGTAAAAGAAATAAGCATCCCCGTCTGAAGGATTGGCAGTGAGGATTGAACTGAATAGCTTCTCTGCAGCGTTAAACTGCTCACTCCTTGTAAGTTTGATAGCTTCGGAAAGATCCTGAGATTGGGACATCCGGATGAACGGGAAAAAAATCATCAGGAGCGCCAGAATGCCATACCTCATAGCAATGCGTGTCATAAGTATATCATTTAATCGTTTAGTTTTTGATTTCCACAATTCTGATAGGTTGCGTTGCAGGCACCAGTCCTGAATGCAATATAATAAGCTGCCCTTTATCACTGGCTACGTATGCTGAAAGACCAAAGGCAAGTCCCCTGTATGTTTGCCTGTTTATACAATACACCTCCCGGATAAACGGGTACAGTCCTTCTGCAATATAAGCCTGGTAAGGCTTATAAAAGTTGGCTGAAGGATCCGTATCACCTGGTGGGCTGATGCCCACTACGCTGATCCTGTTCAGGAAGTCGTTTGAGACAGAGTCCCTCTTATCGCTGATCCAGTTGACACTGATCACTCCCAGTGCACTCCTGTTGTTTTCAACATAATTGATCACTTCATTGTTGGATTGGACAGCATAACAGTTTTCAGGAAGCGAGTCGAGTTCAAATTTCTCTTTGAAATACCTTGGATTTCCGGATTTATAGTGATCGAAAACAACCCGTATATCTCCCAGTTGAGACGAAGGATTGATTTCACTCCACAAGGTGATCTTGCCTGAAAAAATATCTGCGATCCTGTCGTATGGAATCCTGGAATCAGGATTTTCGTTGTTCACGATCAGCGCTATGGCATCATATGCCAGGAGAGTTGTTTTGGGAACAATCAGATGGGATGTGAGAATCTCGTTTTCCTGATCGGTCAGCTTCCTGTTTACAATGATCAGCGGAACACTGTCGTTCATAAAGTTTGCAAATACGTCTGTCTCCGTGGCATAAATGGTATCGATCTTCGAATATTTATAGATGGCTTCGAAGGTGTATATCTCTGAATCCATAAACAACCTGTAGGAGTCGTCTATGGCAACCTTGATAACTCCCCGTGTTGGAGTGTCACGCTGTTTAAGCGGATCACCGCCGCATCCAGTAAGGATCATAACGAAAAGGCTTCCCAGCAACAGGAGCATTTTCTTTCCGGAAGAATAGGATTTCATAAGGCCTATATTGCTTAAACCACTGGTTTTCTTTATCAAGGAAGACAAAGGTAGTAATTTTCCATAACGAATAGAAAATTTACTTAGCGAAATTACTGAAAATGACCGCAGTTATTCCTCTTCGTTATCCCTTCTTTTGCGTTTGGTCAGGACCCTCAGGATCCTGAACGTGCCATAGAGGTAAAGAAATACCGAAAAAATCACACGGATCTCCATGCTAAGATAAGAAAATGAAGGACTTACCAGCAGGTATGTGGCCAGGAAAAAAAATCCCAGCACGATCAGAAGTGAAAAATACAGGTTAAACTTTTCCATGTCATTTTAACGGGGAACCTGCCAGTAAGGTATCCCGGTATCAGCTTTTTTTTGCTCCCAGAAAGCAGCTGTTACGATTTCGCCATCTTTTCTGAATAACTTTTGCTGGTAAACAACAATGACAGGATTGAAAAGGATATCGGTCACCCCGATAATAAATGTATCCAGCTCATTCCCCGCTTTATCTTTCTCCTTTTCACTTCTAACTTCCAGGCCATTGTATGACAGGAGATCCGTGAGAAAGTCCACCCGTTCCCTGCCAATCCCGCTTTCAACCACGGAACAGCGGATTCCGCCGATCTCTGCTATGTTGTGTTTTCCTTTTAAAGCCATTGTCATAGGGTATTTTCCGGCTCTTAATAGATACCGAAGGTAAACTGATTGATGAATTCATATACCGGGCTATAAAGACCAATGATGACCAGGCCGGCTACACAGATTGCAAGTCCCAGCCTCGAATACCCGTCACTCTTGAAATAGGCTATCGGCCGGTCGCTCCGGTTCAGGAACATTGCCTTCACAACCAGGAGATAATAATACAGGGAGATAATCGTGTTCAATACAGCTACCAGGACAAGAATGTACAGTCCCTGGTCAGCGGCAGCGGCAAAGAGGAAGAACTTCCCGAAGAAACCTGCCACCGGAGGAATTCCGGCAAGTGAAAACAGGGCCAGCATCATGGTAAGGCTGAGCAATGGATTGGTCCGGTACAGCCCGTCATAATCGTTGATAGTCTCTTTTCCGGTGCGGTTGGCAATCACAGACACAACCCCGAATGCTCCAAGGTTTGAGAAAATGTATACGAGGACAAAATAGATGACCGTTGTCATGCCAAGCTGACTTTGCCCGATAATCCCCAGAAAGATAAAACCAGCCTGGGCGATGGATGAGAATGCCAGGAACCGCTTGAGATTTTGCTGGCGCAAGGCAAACAAGTTCCCGATGGTCATGGTGAGGATAGAGGTCACATAGATCACATCCTTCCACATGATGGTGATGTTGGAGAACACGGTATATAACAAGATAGTGAAGACCATAACGGCTGCGCCTTTCGAGATCACCGAAAGATAGGAAGTGATGTTGATCGGCGCCCCTTCATAAACATCCGCTGTCCAGAGATGGAATGGCACGATAGAGATTTTGAAAGCCATGCCGGCAAAGAAAAAGATAAATGCAAGGATTTGGAGGGGGGCTCCATTAATCCCGTTCACCACTTCGTCAAAATACATAGTGCCTACTGTTCCATAGATCATCGAAAGGCCGTACAGCAGAATGCCGGAGGAGAGGGCAGAGGTGAAGATCAGCTTAACCCCTGCTTCGGCCGATTTCTCCTTGAACCGTTCAAAAGCCGCCAGTGCTGCAAGAGGAATGGTAGCTAATTCCAGCCCGATATAAAACATCAGGAAATCACCCGAAGAGAGCATGTATTCCATCCCGATCAGGGTGGAGATCAGCAACAGGTAAAATTCGCTGATTTTCCCGCGGTTCTCTTCCTTTTTCAGCCAATCAACCGACTGCAGGAAAACAATGAATACCCCGATAGTCAAGATGTTTTTCATCAGCACGGTCAGGGGGGTGGTGATGTACATTCCGCCAAAAAGGCTTCCCGTAGGGCCCGGGATAAATCCCAGAACCATCACTGCACCAAAAAGGATGAGGGAGGGCAGAATGATCTTCTGCTTACGGTCGGCCGGCAGGAATATCTCAACCAACAATAGAATCACTGTGATCAGCACCAGCAGCAATTCGTGTCTCATGATCAGCATCAGCATGTTGTCTGAATTTTATATAGTCTTGTACTCTTTTTTCTCAATCTGTCAATTCACGGAAAGGAGCAGCTTCTGGATCACCGGCCCCAATCCGGCTGTAATCATATCTGACAACCACAATGGTGCAATACCGATGGCTGTAATACCAAAAATTAGGGTTGCCGTACTCAGTCGTTCATACCATTTGGCATCTGTAATTTGTTCGTATTCCGGGTTCGTGATCTTTCCATAGAGCATCATGCCTACAACCCGGAGTATGTATACGGCTGTCGCCACGATGGATGATGCAGCAATAATTGTCGCTACCCTGTGAAAGGTATCGGGATGCATGAAAGCGCCCACGAAGATGGTCATCTCAGCCACAAATCCGCTGAAACCTGGAAGTCCGAGGGAAGCCAAACCACCAATCACATAGGCAACCGCCAGGAAGGGCATCACCTTCATCAGACCACTCATTTCATTGACATACCGTGTATGGGTACGTCCGTAGATCATCCCGATCAGGGCAAAGAAGAGGGCCGTCATGATGCCGTGAGAGATCATCTGCATGATGGCACCGTTCATCGCCGTTTCGTTGAACATCAGGATGGCAAAGAGAACCAGCGCGCAATGGCTCACGGAGGAGTATGCATTGATATACTTGAGGTCTTTCTGCCAGATAGCGCCCAATGCTCCGTAGATGACCCCGATGGCGGTCAGGATAATGAAAATCCAGGCCATCTCATGTGCAGCTTGAGGAAGGAGGAAAACAGCTACGCGATAACATCCGTATCCGCCAAGTTTCATAAGTACGCCGGCATGAAGCATGGATACCGCTGTCGGCGCCGAGGCATGACCATCGGGCGACCAGGTGTGGAACGGGAAGAGAGCTCCCAGTACCCCGAAACCAATAAACAGGAAAGGAAAGAAAAACAGCTGGGAGTTCAGCGGGATCTGAACCTTGGAAATCTCCAGGATATCAAATGTCAATGGCCCTCCTGACGGGTTGGAGTTAAAATATAGTCCAAGCAACCCTACAAGGATCAGAGCGGAGCCCCCCATCAGCATCAGGGTCAGCTTCATGGCACTGTAATGCCTCGGGCCGGTTCCCCAGATCCCGATTAGCAGGTACATCGGGATCACGGCAATTTCATAGAACAGGAACATAGTAAACAGGTCGAGTGAGATGAAGAACCCGAATACGCCGCTCGACAGGAGGATCAGCGAGGTGAAGAACTCCTTCGGCAGGTCGTCGACGTCCCAGGAGGCAAAAATGCCTGCAAAGATCACGATGGACGTTAGCCCGATCATGGCCACGGAAACTCCGTCGACACCAATGTAAAAATGTATATTGAGGGTCTCATACCAGACATAGTTGCTGGCAAAAAGGATCTCAGCAGTGTTTCCGGCATTCCGTTCAGCCAGGTACCAAAGGATGATGATGGCTGAAGTGATCAGCTGGAATGTCATCCCGATGGCGGAGACAACACGAACCTGCTTGTTGTCCCGGGTAAACAGAATTCCGATGATCGTCAGGATCGGAATAATGATCAGTAGCAGTAATATATTCATTCTTCAGCTGTTTATTAAGTCCATAAATAGATGAATACCAGTGCAAGAGCTACCGCTCCCGAGACAAAGACCATCGCGTATTGCTGCAGTTGTCCCGACTGGAATCCCTTGATCCGGTCAGAAGCCTGGTTTGTAACATACGAAAGTCCGTTCATGGATCCGTCAACAATGTGGCGGTCAAACCATGCAATCGGCCTGGAGATATGATTGAAGATGATCTTCTTGGTGATAAACAGGTAGACCTGGTCAATGTAAAATTTGTTGTAGGCTGCAGTGTAGAAACCCTGGAGGGCATGTGCGATCTTTTTCGGAATTTCAGTGGGCTTCAGATACATTACATAAGCCACGGCTATTCCGATGACGGCGATGGCAATAGAAGGGATTGCAACGATCCATTCGGTTTCTATTTCGAACATTGCCCTGTCGGAGGTGACCAGGTGCGAGAAAGGCACAAATCCGGCAAACATCGCTCCCAGAGCAAGGAACATCAGCGGGATCGTCATCGATAAAGGAGCCTCATGAGGGGTATGGTGATAATCCTGCTTTTTCCCCCAGAAAATCCCGAAATAGAGCCTGAACATATAAAAGGCAGTAAGCCCGGCAACGATATATTCAATTGCGAAAAGAGCTGTGTCATGATGATAGGCGGCTACCAGGATCTCATCCTTGCTGAAGAATCCGGCAAAGGGCGGGATCCCGGCAATGGCCAGGCATGCTATCAGGAAGGTGAGGTGTGTGATAGGCAGGAATTTCCTGAGCCCACCCATTTCATACATATAGTTGCTGTGCACGGCATGGATGATGGCTCCGGCACATAGGAAGAGAAGGGCTTTGAAGAAAGCGTGGGTAAAGAGGTGAAACATGGAAGCCATGTATCCAAGTCCTTCATGACCCCCCATCCCTGAAACCCCCAGGGCACACATCATATACCCGATCTGCGACATGGTGGAGTATGCCAGCACACGTTTGATATCATATTGCGTGCAGGCGATAACCGCAGCGAACAGGGAAGAGAAAGCCCCTACCCAGGCCACCACCTGCAGGGCAACAGGTTCCGTGACATATACCGGGAAGAGCCTTGCTACCAGGTAAACCCCGGCAACCACCATGGTGGCCGCATGGATAAGCGCTGAAACCGGTGTAGGACCTTCCATGGCGTCGGGCAGCCAGATATGGAGCGGGAACATGGCCGATTTTCCGGCGCCTCCCATGAAGATCAGGATGAGTGCCCAGGTAAGTACTGACATCCCCATGAATGTCGCGGCGGGAGGTGTGGCAATTGCCGGCCCGGCAGGACTTGTGAGCGCAAGGAAATCAAAGGTTCCGGTATAGTAAGAGAGCAACAGGATGCCTATCAGGAAACCCAGGTCGGCAAACCGTGTCACAATGAAGGCTTTTTTGGAAGCAGCAACCGCAGAGGGCCTCTCGTAATAGAATCCGATCAACAGGTAGGATGATACGCCCACAAGTTCCCAGAAAATATACATCTGGAAAATGTTTGTTGCTACAACCAGCCCAAGCATGGCAAAGGTAAACAGAGATAGTGAGGCATAAAAACGCATAAATCCCTTTTCACCTTTCAGATATCCTGTGGAATAGATGTGGGCCATCAGGGAAACAGTAGTGACAACGATCAGCATCATCACCGAGATCGGATCAATCAGCACGCCCATATGTATCTGAAGCGTATCGGTAAACTGGAGCCACAAGGTGTTGTACCCTATGATCTGCTGGTAAACATCATCCACTTTCCCTACGACAAAGAAATACTTGTAGGCTGTATAGATGGAGAGGATCCATGAGGTGAAAAGGCCCGCAGACCCGACGATCCCCGAAACGACAGGTTTGAATTTATTGCCCCAGAAACCGATCAGGATGAAAAGGAAGAACGGTATCAGAAGGATCCAGATGGTGTACGTGAACATATGTTAAAATTTACAGTTTACAATTTACAATTTACAATTTACAATTTACGAATGCCTCTTTTGCTTTACCAGTCACCAGTCACATTAGTATTTCATTTCATTCATTTTCTCCACATCAATATTGACTATGCGCCGGTAAATATTGATGATGATGGCTATCGCCACGGATGCTTCGGCAGCAGCCACGGCGATGATGAATATGGTAAAAAACATCCCTTCCATATGGTCCGGGAAGAGGATCTTGTTGAATGCCACAAAATTGATGCAGACCGAATTGAGGATCAGCTCGATCGACATAAGCATGGTGATCAGGTTTTTTCTCACCAGAAATCCGTATACACCGATGAAGAACATGATGGTGCTCAGGACTAAAAACCAGGTTAATGGAACTCCTTCAAACATATTATTGTTCTTTAGCTGTTAATCTTTACGTTTCTTTGCCAGTACGATGGCCCCGATCATGGCTGCAAGCAGCAACACGCTGATGACCTCGAAGGGCAATGCATATCCGTACTTCTCGTAGTTGATCAGGCTGTTCCCTATTTCGGTCACACTCACAAGGCTCGTATCGCCCAGTGATCCGGGGAAATTGTACTGCAGGATGACTGTGATACAAAGAGCTGCCCCGATCAATGCCACCAGGGCGGAAGGCCATTTTTTCATCAGTCCGGCCGTTGGCAGCTTTTCGGCGATGTGGCTGGTGAGCAGGATCGAGAAGATGATCAGCACAACAATCCCGCCAGCATATACAATCAGCTGAATGGCAGCAAGGAAGTTGTACTTCAGCAGGAAATAGAGGCCGGCAGTGGAGACCAGTACGAACAGCAGGAAGGTAGCTGCACGCAGAATCCTTCTGCTGGTCACGGTGAGGATAGAAAAGATCACGATGACCGCCGAAAAGAGTAGAAACATGAATTGATTGCTCGTCATTATTCTATGTCTTTAATAATGGATGATCCGGGTTTATTTAAAATTTTCGTCAGCTTGGCCCGGTCAAATACCGCGTGTTCGAATGTCTGATCCCAGGCAAGGGCTTCAGAGGGGCAGGTCTTGACACAAAGGCTGCAGAAGGTGCACATAGACAGGTGGTAAATGTGCTTGCCGATGATGCGCTTCTTTTTGCCATCGGGGAGTTCTATCCTGTCAGAGATCACCTCGATGGATCCGTTCGGACAATTGGTTTCACAGATCCCGCAGCCGGTGCAACGATGCTGGTTGTTAGCGTCGTGCGGCATCATCAGGTCACCCTTGAAACGGTCAAACATTTTCAGTTTTTTCCGGTTCTCAGGATATTGCTGAGTGACGATTTGTCCGGGACTGAAAAAGTATCTTCCGGTCACCGACATGCCGATGAGCAGGGATTTGACTCCCCGGAAGATATCTGCAAAGTATGTATAAATACTGTTCATAATCTTAGAAATGCCAACCCATTAATACGATAAAAGCCATGATGAGGATATTGACCAGGTTGATCGGGAGGAGGTATTTCCACTCCAGATTCAGGAGTTGGTCGATTCTTAACCGGGGGAATGTCCATTTGAATAACATCATCAGCCAGATGATAAAGGCGGTTTTGCCAATGTACCAGACAAAGGGCGGGATAAAGTCCATCACATGGTTGAACCCTTCCAGGCCCGAAATGTGGAACGGCATCCAGCCACCAAGAAATACCGTAGCTGCGATAGAGGCAACAATAAACATGTTCATATATTCAGCGAGGAAAAAGAAAGCGAACTTGATCCCCGAATACTCCGTGTGGAATCCTGCAGTGAGCTCCGATTCAGCTTCAGCCAGGTCGAAAGGTCCGCGGTTTGTCTCTGCTGTGCTGGCAATCAGAAAGACGATGAATGCAATGACGGCCGGGATATGGCCTTTGAAGATGAACCAGCCGGTTGATTGCATCTCAACAACCTGCGAGAATTGCATCGAGCCTGCCAGCACAATGATGGTCAGAAGGGAAAGCCCAACCGAAAGCTCGTAGCTGATGATCTGGGCCCCGCTGCGCATGGCACCGATCAGTGAATATTTGTTGTTGCTGGACCATCCGGCAAGCAACACACCTACCACACCCAAAGAGGAAACGGCAACTACATACATGATCCCGATATCAAAGTCGATGGCATGCAGTCCTTTGGCAAATGGAATGGCGGCGATGGCCATGAACGAAGCGATGATCACAATGAACGGAGCAATGTTGAAGAGCAGTTTATCAGAGTTTTTGATGTAGACCAGCTCTTTCATCAACAGCTTGATGAAGTCGGCAATCGTCTGAAAAATCCCATAGGGGCCCACCCGGTTGGGGCCGATCCGGTTTTGCATGAACGCGCAAACCTTTCGTTCGGCATACACCAGAAGCAGGCCAACGATTGCATAGGCGAGCAGGAAGACCAACCCGATGATGGTCATTTCCACGATCAGCGCCCAGAAAGGTGGCAGCCACTCATAGAGTGCTTCGTCGATCGACTGGTTGAATGACGTAAAGTCGTAAATGTTGAAAGCCATGTTGAATGGTGTTATCTGTCAATATCCGGAATTACTAAATCGAGAGAAGCGCCGATGGCAACCAGGTCGGCAATCTTCATGTCGCGGCTGATTTTATCAAGCACACCCAGGTTCACAAAACTGGGAGTACGGAATTTAAACCGTACCGGGGTTTTATTTCCATCGGAGATACAATAGATGCCCAGTTCACCCCTGGCTGATTCCACCCGCTGGTAATACTCCCCTGCAGGCAATTTGATGATAGGTTTCATTTTTGCTGAGTAGTCTCCTTCAGGAATGTTGTCAATCAGTTGTTCTATGATCTTCATTGACTCCCTCATCTCGTCAAGCCTCGCCATATATCGGCCGTAAGTGTCCCCATCGGTGCGAAAGACCTCTTTAAAATCCACCTTGTCATACACGCCATACGGGAATTTTTTACGAATGTCGCAAACCCACCCGGAGGCACGTCCCGACGGGCCTGTCACTCCGTAGTTAATGGCTACCTCTTTTGACATCACCCCGATGCCCTTGCTGCGGTTCTCAAAAATTACATTCCCGCTGAGAATCCGGTCATAATCTTTGATTTTCTTGCGGAAGTACTTGATAAAATCCTTTGTCCGTTTCTGGAAATTGGGATGGATATCCTGCATCAACCCTCCGGGTGTGTAATAGCTATGCAGCAAGCGTGAGCCAAACGATTCTTCGAAGATGTCGAGAATACGTTCCCGGTCACGCAGGCCGTAGAAGAAGCAGGTAAGCCCGCCGAGGTCCATCCCGAAGCTGCACCACCAAAGCTGATGGGAGGCAATCCGGTTCAGTTCATCTATGATTGTGCGGATGTATTTGACACGTTCGGGAACTTCTACTTCGAGGGCTCCTTCAACCAGCAGGCAGACCGCATGGTTGTTGATGTGGGCGGAGAGGTAATCCATCCGGTCTGTGAGGTGAATGATCTGCTGGTAGGTATCCTTTTCGCACATCTTCTCAATTCCGCGATGGATGTATCCGCAATGAGGCTGAACTTTCTTTACTGTTTCCCCCTGCAAGGTGACGACCAACCGGAGTACACCGTGTGTGGAAGGGTGCTGGGGACCCATATTGATATGGTACTCCTCCTCCTCGATGCTTTGTACAGGCAGGTTAATGATCTCTTTCATACTTACAATTCTACGATGTTAACTTCGTCCGTATAATCTTTCCGCATGGGATATCCCACCCAGTTTTCCTCCAGGAAGATCCGGCGCATATCGGGATGACCTGTAAAACGTATTCCGAAAAGGTCCCAGACTTCGCGCTCAAAAAATTCAGCTGCCTTCCACAGGTCGGCTACGGTGTCAAACTCAGGATTTTCCCGGTTTTCGGTCTTCACCTTAAGTTCTACGGAATGGTTGAGGAAGGAAGATGTGAAATGGTAAACAACACCCACCTCTGTTCCCCAGTCAACTCCGGTCAGGCAGAAGAGGTAATCGAAATCAAGCTCTTTCTCCTCCTTCAACTTGACCGCCAGGGATTTGAACTTCCCTGATGGAACAAGGAATGTTGGAAACTGCTTGTTCTCCTCCAACTGGGCTTCAGGAACAATTTCCAGAATTTTTTCTATTAGTTTTTCAGCTTCCATAATTCAACTGGTGAAATGGTGAGATGGTGAAATGGTGCCGTGGTGCATTCCTGCATTCCTGCATTCCTGCATTGTTGCAATGATAAACCCGTGCCCTCTGCCTCATGCCTTACGCCTTCTTTTTTGCGATGGTTTCAAGCTTGATCTTCCGCTGCAGCTGCATGACGCCATAGAGAAGTGCTTCAGGGCGAGGCGGACAACCGGGAATGTAAACATCAACCGGGATGACATGATCAACACCACGAATCACATGGTAGGTGTTGTAAAAGAATGGTCCTCCGGAAACGGCACAGGCTCCCATGGCAATGACATATTTGGGCTCCGACATCTGGTCATACAGACGTTTCAGCACGGGCGCCATCTTGTTGACGATCGTTCCCGCCACCACAATCACATCGGCCTGACGGGGGGATGCGCGGTAGACTTCAATCCCGAAGCGTGCGAAGTCGTGCCTGGATGCTCCAGTAGCCATCATTTCGATTCCACAGCAGCTCGTAGCAAAAGTCAGGGGCCAGATGGAATTGGACCGGCCCCAGTCGATGATGTCATCAATGGTGGTCATCAGGATATTTCCTCCGGTTTTCTCGAACAACTCAAGGGTTTCGTTGTCCTGAAAATCGGAATATTTCATATTCTTGATCTTTACTCCCATTTCAACGCTCCTTTCTTCCAGGCGTAAAGCAGGCCCAAACCTAGGACAAAGAAAAAGATGACGATCTCGATGAAACCGGTTATTCCTGCCGTTTTCATAACAACGGCCCAGGGGTAGATGAAGACCGTTTCAACGTCAAAGATCAGGAAGATGATCGCGAAAAGGTAGTACCCCACGTTGAACTGAAGCCAGGTGAGCCCCTCGGTGGGGATCCCGCATTCATACGCTTCGGCTTTCTGGGGATTGGTTGAAGTGGGAGGTACGATGCTGGAGAATAGCAACGCTACACCAACAAGAAATGCCCCCACGATGAAGAAGAGGATCAGACTTTCAGCACTCATATCGTGAATCGATTAACAAACAGGCGCAAATATAGAAATATTCTTATTGACCGAAAAAGCATGATTTACAATAGTATATATACAAAATCATTAATTCGTTGATAGCGTGAGAGGTACTATCTTTTATATGACAAATGTCAGAGAGAGAGTTGATTTATGTCAATGCAGTAATGCTGGAATGCTGGGTGTTCACCCCAACCTGAATACCTCCTTCAACTCCTTATTCGACAGCTCTCCGATCCATTTTTCACCGGAAGCAACGGTGAGGTTGGCAAGGGCTTTTTTGGATTTCAGCATGTCATCGATTTTCTCCTCGAAGGTGCCCTGGGTCAGCAGGCGATTGACCATCACGTTTTTGGTCTGACCAATCCGGTAAGCGCGGTCAGTGGCCTGCGCCTCCACAGCCGGGTTCCACCATAGGTCGTGATGGATCACATGGCCGGCAGCGGTGAGGTTAAGACCGGTTCCGCCCGCTTTAAGTGACAGGATGAAAATCCACCGGTTGCGATGTTCATGAAACTCCTCCACATACAAATCACGTTGTTTCCGTTGAGTTCC
>Ga0172371_10008700_pt1 | contig 14143 bp, 16 predicted proteins | sample Lak12m_FD_114543 | JGI IMG/M metagenome (GOLD analysis project Ga0172371, IMG submission 114543) | Freshwater microbial communities from Kabuno Bay, South-Kivu, Congo - kab_022012_12m | ecosystem: Environmental > Aquatic > Freshwater > Lake | place: Democratic Republic of the Congo: South-Kivu... | reverse complement strand
TTCATAAAATCATTTGGAAAGTTTTAATCGCTACCGGGGACGTTATCTTTGACGGTAATAGTAAATGATATCTAGGGAAGTTTGTCAAGAGGGAAGACACCCACTGCCCCGGGGCGCCTTCCCGAGTGACACTATACCATATTCTAGGTAAAAGAAAAGCCCCCTCAATCATCTAGACTTGTGGGGGCTTACTGGATCTTTGCAAAACTGGTGGGCCTTCGGAGGTCAAAGTGATGATCTTTAGTTTGGATCACCTCCCTTCTCTCCTCGGGCCCTTTCTGACAATTCCGACGATTGACGATCAATTTTCGCTGGCGTCTCCGAGGGTCTATTTGACCGCACGCCAAAAAGGACGTACCGCTGCAGATCTTTGACCTGTGTTCAGCGGGTGGCGTAAGAGTCATCCTTTGACTCTTGCAACGTCCTCATCCGGGCGGTGCGGGTCGATTTGTTGACCGCGCGCCAGCGTTCTTACCGAATGCCTCTCCCTCGACAGTGATTCCTGTTGGTCACGGGGTGGAATCAACCCCGGTTTGTTATGCGGCTCGTCCGGTTTCTGCGTTCCCGGCCACGAGCTGGCTACAAATCCTCATTGTTGTCTGCGCCTCCTTTGCGCCTCCTTGGCCGATTCTATCGGCGGAAGAACAGGTCAGTCACTCGTCCGCTTACCGCATTGCTACTGACCTTTCGACGACGCACACCACAAAAAACGTGTGCTTCTTTACGGACGAAGGTAGCGACCACAAATTCGGTGATCACCACTTTTGCCCGCAAAGCCACTCAAAGTGCAGATTTACTTAGCTAACTAACTTCGAGATTGTAGCAAAAGACACTTACCTTTGTCAAACAAAAAAAGAACCGAGGGGTTGGCTTAAAAAAGCTGGCCCCTCGTGGTTTGTCCCTTATTCCCTGTGCGATGTCGCAACGTAGTGAAGCACGTCGCCCATCAGCTATCAAGAAACAAGGAACAGTCTCGGTAAGCCGGTGGCACTACACCTCTAAGGAGAGTTATGGTAAACTTCCTTCGCGGTCAGTACTCTAACGTATCACTAAACCACCGTCTTACCGAGATTTGGAACAATCTGTCTCTCCTCTTCGGTAGGAGCCTTTATAGCATATTTTAATTTTTTGTCAAGGGGAAAAATCTTTTTTTACCGCAGCGCGCACATGTTCCACCATCCACATTCTCACCAAAGTCGAAGGTGAAAGACCTTGGCTAGTAGCAAGCGCACTCACTTGTTTTTTAAGATCTGTATCCAGCCGCACCGCCAAAGTGTCTTCTTTTTTATTCGGTTTGTAAATTAATTTGACCGGGGTCCAACTATCCCAGTAATCTGCAAGGCTGTGGGTATCCCACCACTCGGCTTCTTCGGCGTAATTTTTAAATTTTGGAATTTTTGCTATTTTTTTCTTCATAGTTCTCACCTCTATAAATCCGCCGTTCTTGTTTGTCGGCATCTCTGGCAGTTACTACATAAAATTTGTCAGTTTTCTCCTTTGCCAAAACGACCGAAATTATTCGTGAACCGGCTCTACCCGTAACCATTATTCGACCAGTGTGCGCATCTCTTTCGCGCGCATTAGGATCGGAGATAACTAAATCAATATCTGACGGCGTCACACTGTGCCTAGCAGTATGCCGGACGTTAACATCGTCCCAAACCAAATCTTCAACTTCTATTTCGACCATAAATCAACTTTACCACTTTTCTGATCTAATTTATTGTATAACAATGTAATACATTTGTCAAGATAGAACAGAAAGGTAATTGGGTTATAATGTATACTACTTGTTTGACGGGGGCTCGTAGCTCAGCGGTAGAGCACTTCTCTGATAAAGAAGGGGTGGATAGTCCGACTCTATCCGAGCCCACCAGATTTAATTTTTAATTTAATTAAGGAAAACTAAAAGGGAGCCAAGAACCTGCCCAATTCATGGCCCCCTTCTAATCTCCAACACTTAAACCTATTTTGACAATACCGCCTTGACGAGCAAACGCTGACTATAGCTATGAGTTGTGTAATTCCAAACGCCGCCGCAAGTGACGAGAATGAGACCGGGACCGCCTAAATCCTCTTGCAGAGCCTCGCTAGTGCCATCTAGGATGGAAACTTTGCCAATAACCGTATAGTTGAAAACCCGGTGGCCATCACTAACAGTAATAACATCCCCGGCGGATAATTGGCTGATCTTATAAAAAGCCGCCGGCCGACCAGAATTGTCGTCAAGGTGACCAACAATAATCATATTACCCTCTTCACCGGCTCGACTACTCCCCACGTAATAACCAACCCCTTGCCAATCGCTAGGAACGCCAATGCGATTATTGACCACCCCCAACTCCTCGATGGACTTGTCAAGATTTATTTTTACGATCTGTAAAGAAGTGGGAGCCAGAAATACCGGCTTTAAAAGACCGGTGAAACTGGGCTCATTAAGTTTCTGGAAGCGGCTGTAGGACAGGCCAGTATTAGGCTCGCTGGTTGCCACTTCGGCCTTGGCCGAAATAACCCCTCCCCTCCCTGCCACCATTATAATCCCTAATAACCCTACAAAAGTCCCCAAAAATATAATTACCGAAGTTTTGTTAAGCACGGAGGCATTATAGTAAAAATACTAGGAGATGTCAAAGAGAGGGTTGTTTAAAAACCCAAAATTTAAAGAGAGGGAAGTTGTTAGCCACAATCACAAACATTATTAAGACTTTGGCCAAACGAAAGTCAATGCCAATTAGGTTGACCATCAAACTTAAACCGACCGTCGTAATTAGATTGTTCTCCAAAATTAAGACGACATAGCGAAGTAACATCGCTTTGGTCCACTGCCGGCTTCTAAAAGTAAAGTATTTTTGGACCGAAAAAGCGTAAGTTAGGACAATCGGCATTCCTACCCAAGCAGTTAAGGCCGGCGTGATGTGGAGGTAAGTAACTAGTAGATAGTAGACAGTAAAATCGACGATGAAGGCGCTAAACCCGCCGACTAGGTAACGAATCAACTGCCACGGGTCGGAGAGGATAGCTAGGGCAATTTTGACGAAAGGGCGCAGAGGCTTTGGAAAGTTGCTGGGGTTTATTGTGAAAGTCATAAAAGTCCCACCATTTTATCATTAAGACCCTGCCAAGGAAACTTATTTGGTATTTTGTATTTTGTAATTGGTATACGTTAATTATTTAAATTGGTAAATACAAAATTCCAAATACCAAATACTAAATAACAAACTTATAACTATTTATGACAATTCAACAATTAGACAATTCGACAATGTATTACGCTCCTCTCCTTCTCATAGTCTTCTCTTGACATTTACCCTCTAGTGTGTTATTTTGCCGACTATGAACAATATGAATCCTCAAACCGCGAAGATCATTAGTATCGTTGTCCCCGTGGCCCTAGCCGTTTTATTGGCCGGAGGTCTCTCCTGGGCTCTTGGGCTCTGGAACGCCCCCAAGCCTCAAGATGACCAAAAGGCTAACGAAGCAGTAACAGACGTCGTTAATAAAATCCAAGGCGTTAATAACCCAAGTTTAGCTGGCCCTAAAGCCGGTTTAGCTTACGGTTATAAAGGAGCTCCGGCTAGCTATGTTGCCAAAAATGACACGGTAACCATCAAAGTTGACTTTGCCAACCCCAACGTCGCCGAAACGTTGACCAGAAATCTTGAGGTCCGAGTCTACAAATTCACCAAAATTGTAACTCCAACCGCCGACCTCTCTAAAGGCGGGGCTTTTGACGAAACGACACTGCGCTCCGTTTTTGAGAAGAAACTGGGCGTTTTTGAGCTTGAAGTCTACCCAATCTTCTCTAAAGAGTTTAAAGGAGTTACTTTAGCTCCGAATGTAACGAGAACGCTAGAAGCCAGCTTACGCCAAACGACAATGGCTATTATGCCGTCATTTTTGCGGAAGCCGGTTATTTTGATAGCAACACCGGCGATAAAGCCACCGCATTCATTAAAGTCGGCGGGGAAACGCTAGGTCAGACCGCGGTTAAAGCGGTGACGCCACAGGCCACTAGCGGAGCGTTACCAAAGACCGGAGGCGAGGCCGAAATCGCGACAGTACTAGCTAGCATTATGGGAATAGTGGGCATTACCTTAAAAAAGCGCAGTAAGTGACCCCGCGAAAGGCGGAGGTCCACTCGAAAGAGTCTAAGAAAAAGCTCCGAGCATACCGGGGCTTTTTCTTTTTTAATAAAAAAATCCGCCAGAGGCGGATTGATGGCTCCTAAGCTCGCTTCGCTTGCAAAGTAGCCAATCAAAAAGAGGCTGGGATGTGCTTAATAAGCCACATACCAACCTCTTGTAGAACTAGCTGACTTTAAGGCCTAGTTAAAATCCTCACCGAGGACCCAAGCCTGTTTGCCACTACATTCGGAACCGGAGCTGAAATTAATTTCGATCCAGCCCTTGGTTCCGATCGCCGCTATCACGCCTGTGTCTTTCACGTGATAACGACAGACAAAGACAGCGGCATCTTGAGATGGCGGGTCAATGCGCGCCCGGTCCCAAGCATCTCCGGCCGAGACGGCGGTGATGGCCTGCCTCACTTCAAACCCTGCACCCTTGTAGATGACAGGGAGACCTATCTTGAAAGACAGGACTGGGGCCAACTTGAAATCCTCGGAGAGGACCCACCCGACCTTGCCACTGCAGTCAGTCCCGGAGCCAAAGGTCACTTTGATCCAGCCCTTAAGCCCGACAAGATCGACTGTGCCTCTGTCGCCTTCGTGGTAACGACACACGAACGTGGCGCCGGCCGTGCCGTGAGGCAACGTCCAGGCATCTCCCCCCGCCGTCGCCACCAGCTGGTCGCCCGCCACAACCTGCGGCGTTTGCGCCAACGCTGGTGTGACAAGCGTCACCACCAACATCAAAACCGACCCTATCACCCCTATTGTCTTCATTTTCCTTTTTTCTCCTTTTGAGTTTGATTGCTTACCTAACTCCCTCAATTATACCATACTACAGGATATAGTACAAGAGGGTGGGGAAACAGAAAAACCCCGGCCTAAACCGAGGTTTTCTGCAGAAGGACTATCATTTAGCCTTCCGACGAACGACCAAGCCACTAATCGCGCTAATAAGACCAGTTACCGTCATTACTAACGTTTCAATAGGACCTGTTTCCGGGAGTTTAGTGGCACCCAAGACGCCATTTCCCCAGCAAACTACGGCCGTATCGCTTAACTCTTTGTCATTGAACTTTAGAGTAGCTCGGTTAATGACGCACTTTCCAGCTTTGCCATCACCAAACTCACTATCTTTAACAGTCGCGGTCACAAAAAATTTCTTAGATTCGTTAACCTTAAGTGTGTCAATCGTAAAAGCTAAACTGTCGTTTGACACTAACTCACTTGGTAACAAATCGTTGACTTTTAAATCACGTAATTCAGTATCACCGGTATTTCTAACAGTGATCCGAAACTCAACCTTTTCGCCCTTTTTAACATCTTTGGCTTTCCAGTCGAATTTGCCATTTGGGAGTTTTCGCACATCTTTAGTAATTTCCGCTGAGACACCCTTCCGGATCACCGGATGAGAGCTAGTCTCCGAAGCCATTACCGAAGTAGTTGCAAAAACCAGCCCACAGGCTAGAATAAGGTTAGTAAAAATGACCTTACTGATGGTATTCATATACCGCCTCCTTTTAATTGGTAGCGGGGACAAGAATTGGTCTTGGGCCTTAAATAAAAGGCTTATCCTCGCTAACTGAAGAGAATTATAACATTTATTATAGGCTCTGTCAATAGTATGGACTTTCTTACCTATTTAGTCAATAACTTCAATCAATACCCCGATAGTTACAAATTCTTGATGACCGCCCGCTTTTTTATAGAGGGTACGGCTTATGAGGCGATTCAGACCTCTCTCTTCTACAAATGGCTCTACCCCGCCATAATCGCAGTTCTAACGAAGGTCAGCGGACTTAATTTGATGACCTCCGCCCACCTAATAGCGCAGACTAGCGGGCTTTTAGCGGTCCTTTTGACAGGGATCATTGTGACGAAGCTATTTAAATCATGGCGGTTAGGGATTATAGCCAGCCTTCTTTTACTGATGTCAGGGGCCAGGCTTTACTGGAGCAGTATTATCAACCCCGAACCCTTAAACCTGCTTCTGGAAGCGGTAATTGTTTTCTTAGCGATGACGAAACCGAATCCCTTCCTCTTAGGAGGCGTTTTGACGTTAGCGACGCTTAACAAACCGGAAGATATTATTTGGCTCTTCCCGGTGGTCTTTTTTACCAAGGATAAGAAAGTTTTATTGGCGACGCTAGGGCTAGTGACAATCGCCTATTTGACGATTTGGGTAGCGATTAAACCAAACCCCTTATCAATCGCCACGGGCAGTGTGGCGTTGACCAACCTGCAAACGCTACTGACGAACAACTTTATTGTCAGCAACTTTAAGACCGATTTTGTCCTGCTGTTACTTGGCCTACCGGGGTTGGTCTATTTGACGATTAAAGAGCGACGACTGGGAATCTTTCTTGGCCTACTATTCTTAGGACCGCTACTCGTTTATTTAATGTTTAACTTGACACTGGAGAAGTACTTGGTCAACTTACTGCTGCCGTTGACGATCGGGGCTAGTTATTTAATTTCTAGACCACGAATCCGGCCGGTCCTTGTGGGAGCAATTTTGACCAGTCTTCTAATCTGGCAGACCGTCAACTTTGTTCGAGCTGACCTGCCCCGACTTGACTATGAACAAGATTCAGCCAAAACAATTCAAGCTTTTTTGGCGAGTCGTAGAGATGTCAAACCAACAACTTTAGTGACGGCTAGATTTGAGCCCTACGAGCTAGCAACAAATATCACCGGCAGTGAACCGTCAAAAGACGTTCGACCAAATACTCTAGCCATTATCGACGAAGCCACGAGACTGCGTTTCCCGGACTTTACCAATCAAGTTTTGATGAACCCGAAGATGAAACAGTTGACGACGTTTAATCCGACTGGCGATTTTATCCTTTCGGGGGCTAAATATAATCCCACTAAGCCGGTTGCGGTTTTCTATCTAGAGCCGTAACATTAACTTAATGTTCCCCAAACCCAGCAAACGGAAATTACCTCTTAAAAGATTTATTTTGGCTTTAACAGTCGGGATTTTGGTGATAGGTCTCGCCGGAATTCGTAATTTGTGGTTTCCGGGGTTTGTGTTTACCAGTGAAGTTCAGGATTTTTTTCCCGGTGATCGGATTAAAAACGGTCAAGCGACCGGTCCGATTTATTTTAATTTACCAAAGCCCTTGTTTAGAGTTCCGGCTGACGCCAAAGTTAAAATCAGTGTCGATTTTCTAAATGACAGAAACCTCTATATATCAACGACGAACAACAGGCTAAAAAACTTTAACTGGGAGCCCATCTATATTAAGGGTTTAAGCGACTCACAAAAAATCGGCCCGCTTTTTGGCTACAACATCTACGCTCTTGGCAGTCACGACTTTGGGCAGTTGATGGGTGGAGCCAGTTTAACGGATTGGATCTACCGCAACTTGCCACTTGGTTCTCAAATTGCCAGTAACGACCCCAATTTTTATAACCAACTTTTCTGGAGCCGCTCTATTAGAAGTACTTGGGGAACCGGTCAAACCGACGTTCCCAAGCTATCGGTGGTTAAAGACGTTACGCTGCTGACGTTTCTAAATAAGGATTTCAAGTTGACAGCCACTAAAGATTTGGGATCAACCATCAAAATAAGTTTAGTTGATGAGGCCGGTAACGAGACTTACGCCAAGACTTTTGATGACGATACCGAAATTGTCAAAATCGATAAGGGTGGTCTACCAAAAGGCTACTATCAAATACTAGTTACCGACCCCACCAAACGCTGGAACAGCAACTTACTTAACTGGTCGTTAAATAGCGGTCAAGCGGTAGCTTTAACGACTAAAGGTATTAGCGAACTAGCAGTTGGCTCTTTCTTTGAACCGCTAGCTTTCTTTTTGACGAGTAACATCAGTAACGCCGATTATTATTTCAGCACCGATTTAAATTTTACGGAGGGTGTGAAGATTTTCCGATTGGCCGATTTGGCAACAACAGACCCTGTAATCGCTTTAAACAGCGACTCTGGGCAATTTACTATTAAAAAAGTCACTGTGGAGATTAGCCAATGAACCGCTTTTTAGATTATTTTGATGACATCGTAATAGTAATAGCTAGTCTTCTCTACCCGCTAATCTTGGTGGTGGAGATTTTTACCACTGGCTTTTTTAGCCGGTATTTATTTTTGCCGGCTCTAGGAGTTTTGGGACTAGCTAATTTCTTGCTTCGAACAAAAACCAATAGACATTTGCCAACCTCTAACAAGCAACTGTTAATTATTTGGGTAACTTTAGTAATCAATTTAAGCTTGGAAAGCCAACTTGTAGCTGTAAATTTGTTTCAGAAGATTTTGTTGACTGGTTTTTTGATAAGTCTGGCCAGTCTAGCCGGCTGGTTATTTTTTAAACACACTGTTGACGAATTACCAACCGCTAGCCTTGGCCACCAACACCAGAAATTATTAACGTGGCTGGTGACGCTGACGATTTTAACCTTCGTGTTAGTTCAACTAATTCTCTCCCAAAGCTATATCGGAGCCGACGAAGGCTCATACGTCTACGATTTAAAATTGATAAGAGATGGCGCCACCCCCATCAAAGATTTCGCGGCGAGAGCCTTGCCAATCCTGTATCTATATGACGTTTTGACGAGGCTTATCGGCCTTAGCCTAAATAATTTGAAGCTGATCAACGCCATTTTTTGCGGTTTAACGGCTTTAGGGATTTATAAAATTGGTAGCTTTGTGAAAAATAAAGAGTTTGGGGCCTTAGCGCTGGGACTGTATTTGACCACCCCCCTCGTCTGGATTTTAAACTTGGTGACGACGACGGTTTTAATTGACACGGCAATTTTAACCTGGGCCGGTTTCTTTTTTATTAAAAGTCTCCACCCGCCAAAAGTTTATTTAAAGTTGGTCTTAAGCGCCGGGCTACTTTCCATCGGAGTTTTAATAAGACGTGTTCCGTTACTGTTCTTGGGAGTCTTAGGACTCTACCTATTGTGGCAAATTTACAAAGCCAAGGGGAAGGGCGGCAGTGTTTTAAAGAGCGTAGCCTTCGCCATTGGCGGACTAATTCCCCTTGGAATTGTGTTGGCGTTTTTAAGTTATCATCTAGGGTTTGCCAAAGCGGTTCTGGAAGTTTTTGCCGGTAATGTATTAATGAAAGAAACACAGCTTGGCTTAGCTAACTCCGTCAACAACATCATTTTGGGGACGACACTAGCGATGGGGGTTTTGGGCGGTAGTTTGCTAAGAAATGCCCAGTTTGGTCACCGAGAAAAACGGCTGCTTAAGTTATTCGCTTTAGGACCACTGATTCTTTACGGAATTTATATTTTTAAGCGGGGCTTTTTGCCAATTTACTTTGGCGAGTCACTACCGTTTTTAACACTCCTGGCCGCCATCGGCTTATTTCAAATTTGGGCCCGCTGGAAAGCGCTTGTGATGGCTCTCATCATCTTGCCGTGGGTGACGTTGGTGCCAGCGGTGTGGGCGACGAGACTCGATGACGTGGTGGGTTCGGGGTTTAATAGTCAGGAGGTGAGTGACGTCAATTACCTAGTTAATCAAGCCTTCTTAGAAAGTTCCGGAAGCGCCAGAGTTCTCCTTGGCGGCAGTCTCAACTGGGCCGGAGATAATAACGCCACTCAATTTTTGAACCTCTCGCACCCGTTGATGTACGAAGGTGAGGCCACGGTTTATAAACTATATAGAGCCCCGGAACCGGAAGCTTTAAAGCAACTATTTATAGACGCTGGGGTTCCGGTGGTCGTGTGGGATCATCATTTTGATTTGGCATTCCCGTGGTTAACGGATGATGTTTTAAATCGGTATCAAAAAGTAGGGGAAACGAAGAATGTGGAAGTTTATAAGTTAAAGAATTAATAAACGTCGTCGTGTCCGCCAATAGCGATTAAATATAGCCCCACAAGCATATAGGTAAACAAAACCCGCAAATCACTAGTTACAGAGATACTCCAAACCGCGGTATCTTTACCGGTTAATTTATGAAGTCTAAGGCTTGGATGATTTTTGTTGGTAATAAGAAGTTCCAGCTTGGTCTCAATTTTAGAAGCTAGACGGCTATCATTACGAGTTAATTTCTTTAAATCCCGCTTAAACTTTGGAGAGAGAAAGAGATTCAACTTGTTCCGCCTTTCCCGCTTTAAAATCCGCTAAAGCTTTATTGACGATTTTCTCTATTTTAGCAGTCATCGGCTTACACTCTTCTGCTTCTTCAAATTGATCGAAGGCCTCGCGAGTCAGTAAAAACTTGGCGTATTTGGTAACGTCAAAACCAAGCCTTGTTGCCTTCTTTTGAAGCAAATCATGCTCTTTGGTGGTGATAGTAATTTGAAGTTTGGTATTAGACATAATGTAATTGTATTTAGAAGTCAATGATTTGTCAATGACTAAAAACTAGGCGTCCGTTTAAAGCTAGAAGCTTCAAAACGAACGCCCGTTGGGGTTGGGTCAGTAGCCAAAGGTTCTACCTAATACCCACCCCGTCTGCCAAAATGTGAACTGTCCGGTTGACTTGTTGACGCCATCACACGATCTGAATAATTGGCAGGTGTTGACAGTAACCAGTAACCAACCCTTCTCGGCCGCCAACTGCGCCAACCCCGGATCGGCAATCGGCAACACTTGCGCCCCGGCTCCGGCGTGGACTCGGCAGATGAGCCCAGCCTGCGCCCGCCAAGAGTCATCAAAGCGGGGCAGAGTCCACAGGTCGTTGGCCCGAACCGCCACCATTTGACAACTTCCCGGACAAGCGGCCGCAGAACCAAAAGACAGTAGCGGCGTGACGACCAGAATCAACACAAACAACCCGACAGCCACAACTCTCCAAGCTCTCATTTTGAGACCTCCTTTCTCTTTTAATGAGTTTGGAACTACTTTATATAGTGTATCAAAACTATGGGAAAACAAAAAGGCGCCTACAGTCTTGAGATAGATTCATCTCTTAGACTATAGACGCCTTAGTAATTGCACCGTCGAAATCGAGCTTCGTTCTTCTTTGAACGCCTCTAACTTCGACGGGTAGATTTGTAGTTGGCCAAGTGTTAACGAAAATTGCCTGTCATCAACACCCAGCCTTGAGTTCCGGTCGGACAGGTTCCCGACGAGACGACTGTGACCTGCGCCCATCCCTTCGACCCGTCAGCGATCTTAGTGACGGTGTCACCGGAATGGAGGCCGCACAGCTCTTTGGTAACCGCGCGAGCTTTGTCGTCGACGCGGGCCACCGTCCAAACGGAGAAACCTCTGCCCGCGGTGAATTGACCTGCGCCACCAACTGCCACCGGCGCCACTGCCGCAGGGGCGACCAAGGCCGGAGCGACGGGCGCAGTAGCCGCCATTTGGACCGGCTGACCACCGCAGGGCACGCGCTGGAATTGGACATAATAACTCACATGCCAATTCTTAGCACGCTCACTTTTTCCCGGGTAGAGCTCGCCGTTGTTCGGATCCCGAACGCGGCCAAGACCCATCCCATAGACGACTTCTGAAGTCGCCCCAGCGTCCAGCACTTCTACGCTGTAGGCATTGCCTGCGTTGACCATACCAAGATTCGCGCATGGCTCGCCTGCAGGCTTATCCGGAGCTACGAGGACATGTTCATTCTTGGACTGCCCCGAACCCCAGAAAAAATTTACCATCTGGCCTTGAGGCGTTAACCTCTGACCAGCTTCATCTACGAGGTCGACGAAGACATGCTCCTTACCTCTCATCTCGTAGGGGGCTAGACCGTTTGCCACCGCGGCGGCGTAGTTCTGCTTGTTCCAGTCGGTGTTGTCGTTGTTGTCGAAGAACCAAATCCCGACAACACGCCAACAGAAACCAGACGTGCAGGAGGTTTCCCTGTAACCAACACCCAGCAACCCGAGATCGGGGTGCAGGACGCGGTTGATCGCCGGCGGAGCCACTGCTACGACCGGCTGCTCGATCACAGGCACCGCAGTCGGCTTGGCGGCGACGGGAGCCTTCTTGATGACAGGCTTTTCCGCTACCACGACTTTGTCAGCCTGGACCGGCTGAGTCCCCCCAGGCCGAACAAGTTCCACTTCGCTCTCTCTATTAGCGATCGCGACGACCAACTTCCCCGCAATGTTCCGGGGGATTTCGACCGCGCACCGCTCGGGACCGACACACCGTTTGGTGTTGTGTCCCAAGATCGCGAAAATGGTGCCGTCCGCCGTCCGAGCGTAGGCACTGTCCACCCAAACCTTCGAATGGGCGGACGCGCGAGTCGTCGCCCAAAAGATCGCCGTATCGGGCGATTCGGGCGTCCAGCCGACCCATACGAGCGGAGCCGCGTTGGCTTCCGCGCGCAGAACCAGAACCCCGCCGTCATCCGAGATGACGCGGAACGGATCCTGGGTCACCAAACATTCTCTCGGTGACGGGCCTTCCCAGCGATCCAACCGGCCCATGGCGGCGCAGTACGTGCCGTCCGGGTCCGTCAGAAAGAAGGCGGGAATGTGATCCACACCAACCCCTGTGAACAGGGTCGGCGTAGCCGCGATTGACGTTTCCAGCAGTTGCACGGAAAACGTCGGCTGCGGGGTCCGCGTCGCCGGCGGCGGCAACACTTTCGCCCCGCTGACGACACCCCCGACCTGCTGCCCGGCAAAAATCAGGCCGGACAGGCAGAGGAAAAACGCCAACAAAAACGCACCAGCCATGGTCAAAATCCTCAAAGTCTTCCCTAACGTCCTCATTTCTTCCTCCCGAGCTTTTCAGCTCTACTATATGTTTTTGACGATTGACACAACCAACTACCGACCCGAGAACCCTGCCCAAAACTCCTGCAGGGCGTTGCTCCTCTTCTTTTCGGGCGCCGCAGGAACCGGCTGGGCGACGATCGGACGGACCTCGAGGTCCGAATCCGGCTCGACCGCGGCGGGAGCAGGAGCCTTAGCCGCCTTCGCCCGCTCGAGAATCCTTTGAGCCGCCAACAAATCCGCGTTCAGGCGGACCGTGTTGACTGCGAACGTAGACTCTTCCGTGGCAACGGCCTCCACATGCCGAACTTTTTCGGCGAAGATTTCCCGCATTGCATCCTCGACCTGCTTTAGCTCGGCGTCAAATTCCCGAATTTTCGCTACTTTTTTACTCATTCCACACCTCCTCATGTGTGTTAAAAATTGACAATTTGATTTTCAAGGTGCACCAATTTGCGCCTTTCGTTAAAACTTCTAAACCCAGTTAGAAGCTCTAACCAAAGCGCAAGGGGATATATAAAACTTTAGACTGGAATTTGACTTGACCTGTCGGAAGAAAGGTACGATTTGACCCTGTCCTAGAAGGTCTTTTGTATCTTTGGTCAGTATACTATAGGAGAGTACGGATGTCAAGTACCCAAATCTATTTCGGGTTCGAAATGACTTTCCATACCTTTCCGTATCTTTATTAATTATACTATAAACTCTATCGCTTGTCAATAGCTATGGGATATAAGATATGAAAGGAGTGGGCTCGTAGGGGCTTGATTCATCAAGCCCTAAGTTTTAAATGTTAAAATAAAGCCCATGGAAATAGATCCAAAAGACCTCAAAACCGACGAAATCTGCAATCTCTCTCGAGCGCGGCCTTATATAAAGAGAAATGCGGTCTTACTCAAGTCCTTCTAGCCCCTCTAATCCTTCTAGTTCTCCAAATTAACCCTGTCTTGACACTCTCTTTTGCTTACCACTACAACATAAAAACTGTTTTGATGTTTCTCGATGCCCGTTTTATGTTGCAACCGTCATGCGGGAATTTAATTCGGCACCTCTCTTCGAAACAGGACAAACTATGACACCTCTCTCGGAGCCCATTTTTGCTAAAATTCGCAAAATAATTAATCTTATTTTCCTCTTCTATCCCCCATATTCTCCTTATTTCCAAGGCTTCCAAGATAACCCCATAGCTTATTTTGGATTTCCGGAAGCGATGTCGTTAATCTAATTAGGTGTACTTTTAGGCACGTCGTTAATCATACATTTCCCGCAAATAGGGTTTGGGAGTGTGGGGATTAAGGAGTTAGGGAGTTAAATGTGGAAAACTTGCTAACGTTTGTGACTAACTAAATAAGAAATTAAACCACC
>Ga0172371_10008699_pt1 | contig 14145 bp, 16 predicted proteins | sample Lak12m_FD_114543 | JGI IMG/M metagenome (GOLD analysis project Ga0172371, IMG submission 114543) | Freshwater microbial communities from Kabuno Bay, South-Kivu, Congo - kab_022012_12m | ecosystem: Environmental > Aquatic > Freshwater > Lake | place: Democratic Republic of the Congo: South-Kivu... | reverse complement strand
TAACCGACCTAAGCTGCCGGCGCCAGCCGGAATAACTCTGATTGAAACATTAGCCGCCATCGGCATTATCGCTCTGATGGCCGCTTTAGCCGTACCTTTCTATCGATCCGTCAGTTTGAATCTTAACCTGAATGCGGCCGGCCGGGACCTGGCCTCTAATTTGCGTTACGCCCAGCAGCTGGCCGTAACAACCCAGGCCAGCCACCAAGTCATTTTCAATCTGGCCGGCAATTCTTATGCGATCAAAAACGCCGCGACCGGCGCCATAATCAAATCACGAACCATTAACTCCTCAATCGCCATCGAAACGATTACCGGCTTGCCCGACGACACTGTTATTTTCAACCCGACCGGCGCCGTTGCCGACGCCGGCTCGATCAGCTTATCCAATCCCGACAATCGGGAGTTCATCATTAATATCAAACCCTCCGGCTATGTCAAAGCGCAATGAAGTTGACCAGCGAGGCGTCAGTCTCATCGAAGCATTGTTGGCCGTCGCCGTTCTGATGATTGGTGTTTTAGCGACCATCAATATTTTCCCGGCCGCGCTCAAAATTTCCAGAACCGCCGAACAAAGGACTATTGCCGCCAATTTGGCTCAAGCCGCCATTGAGCAGGCCTTCCAAACCGGTTTTGACAATATCGCCGTCGGAGTGATCGAATCGAAACACCGCCTGTCAGCCGACAGCGCCAACCCCTTCTACGATTACCAGCGGGAAACGACCGCCGCTTATGTTGATGGCGATTTGAATGTTTCCGTCGCCGCCACCGGCCTGAAAAAAATCACCGCCATCGTCTTTTGGGACTCGGCGCCTCTCGGCCTGGAAAAGTCGCTGCCGGTCTCTATTTTAATCAGTCAAAAATAATCATGGCCACCGAATCGACGGCCGCATTAAGCGGCGACAAAAACGGCTTCACCTTGATCGAGGTCATCATCTCGCTCAGCATTTCAACGTTGATTTTCTTGCTCTTGACTCAGATTTACCTGATGGCGCAAACGACTTTTGCGTCGACTGATTCTCAATCGGAAATCACGCAAAACGGCCGAGTGATCCTGGATCGCTTGGTCAGGGAAATCAGGCAAACGCCGGATATCGTCACCCAACTGCCGGCCGACACCGCCGATCCGGAAATCCTGCCCTCGGAAATCATGTTCCAAGACGGGCATAACCTGTCGCAGATAAAATATATCCGCTACTATCTCAGCGGCGCCAATATCAATCGCCAAGAGATTGTTTACTATTTTCCATCCGAACCGGATTATTACGTCTATTATTACGACACCGACAAAGACGCGCCGCATAATCCGCCGATCATGCAGTTATTGGAAGACAAAGTGATCGGCGAATACGCCGCCGATTTGGAATTTTGGGGCAGCCAGCTGCTGAATATCAACCTTTATTTGTCAAAAAACAGCCAATCCATGATAATCAACACCGCAGTTTATGGCCGCAACCTCTGATCAGCGCGGTTTTGTCTTAGTAACCGCGATCTTTATTATGCTTTTGATGCTCTCTCTGGGGCTCTACGCCTCGTCTTTTGTTATGACTGAAATGAAAATTTCTTCCAGCCAAGCGGAGTCCGTCCGCGCTTATTATTTAGCCGAGTCCGGCGTTGCCGAGGCGATTTGGAAAATAAAAAACGACGCCGCTTGGAAGACCGGCTTCGAAACCGATGCCGGCTGGACCATGTACTACACCAGTAACTCCGCTCTCAATCCCGGCGATTCCTATCGGATCCAAATTGCCAATTCCGCCAAAGCCCGAGGCGACATCACGGTTACCGCTAAGCTCGACTCTAATGGCAATACCGCCCAAAGAGTCATCAAAACCAGTGTTTACAAAGCCGTGGGCGAAAGCGTCATCGGCCGAAATGGGCAATACGCCGACGGTAACATCGACATGTCCGGCTCAGTCCTTAATGTGTTCAATGGCGGCTTCTTTTCCAACAATAACATCATCATCAATTACTGGAGCGTCATCAATGCCACCGGCGACGTGGCAGCCGTCGGCAATATCAATCTCAATCAAAGCTCCCACATCACCGCCTCTTCCACTCGCGATTCTAAGAGTACTCCCCCGCCCGTCCCCATCCCGATGCCGCCGGTCTCCTTCGATGATGCCGGCGACCCCGACTCTTACAAGGCGCGCGCCGACCAAATCTACACCGAATCCCAATTCAGCGATCTGCTCTACGCCAACCGCGGTCAAACCTTGACACTGAACGGCATCACCTATGTCACCGGCGCTATCGATATTTACGGCAGCAACGATCTAGCCATCAACGGCGCGCTCGTGGCCGACGGCAATATCACTGTCGGAAAAAATACTTTGTTCTGCTGTTGGGGAATCGATTGCTTAAACCGGTCAGAAATAATCATTGCCAATCCCGGATCTGAAGCGCCGTCCGGCTTGCTCAGCAAAGGCCGAATCGACTTCGAACTCTGCTTAAGCAGCTTCAACGGCGCCGGCTTGATTTATGCCAATGATAAGATCAACGTCTTGAGTTTGCCCAACAGCATTAATGTCACCGGCGCTCTCATTTCCAGAAAACTGACCTTGACCAGCTTATGGCAAGGCGTCAACATTACCTACGACAATGCCATCGTCAATAACGGCTTGGGCTCATCGACTTTTTCCCCGGTCGTGACTGTCGACCATTGGGAGGAAGAATATTAAAAATAATTTTTAATTTTATAATTTTCAATTTTTAATAAAAAAAATTCCATTATCTTATTATTCGTGTTATAATACGTACTGAATTAAGATATCATCACTTGACTCACAATTCATAATTCACCCGCCTGCAACGCTTTGCCAACAATGCGGGCAGGTAATTCATAATTCATAAAATGTCTTTTTTCTCTACGGCGGAAACCGCTTTCGGCTTGGATATTTCCGACCAATCGCTGAGATTGATCCAAATAGCCAAAGCCGGCCGGCGCCTTAAAATAAAATCTTACAATGAGATTAAGCTGCCGGCCGGCTGCTTGATTAAGGGCGAGATCAATCAGCCGGAAATCCTGGCTAAAAATTTGGAAAAGCTGATTAAAACCAAATTCGGCCGCGGCGAACTGAGCCGGGAAGCGATTATCGCTCTGCCGGAGACCGAAACCTTTTTGAAAACACTGGAGATTGAAGCGGAAAGATCTGAAGAGTTGCCGGACAAGATCAAACAGATTTTGCCGCAAAGCTTGCCGCTGAACCTCGACGAGCTTTATTGGGATTGGCAGATTGCCGCGCCTCAGGGCAGCGGCTATCAGATCATTGTCGGCGCTTCGCCGAAAAAAATCGTCGACGACTACCTGAAGATTTTTACCGAGGCCGGCCTGATTCCGACAGTTTTAGAAATAGAAGCGGCGGCCATCAGCCGCTTGCTGATCGAATGCAATCAGGAAGAGGCGCCGCAAATAATTATTGACATCGGCCAAAGCCGGACCGGCCTGTTCCTTTACGATAACGGGATCAAATTCACAGTTTCTTTGCCGATTTCCGGCGGACAAATCAATGAGACCATCTCCCAGGCGCTTGATCTGAGTCCGGAACAAGCCGAGGCCGCCAAAATCACCTGCGGCTTGGACGAAAGAAAATGCGAGGGAGCGATTCTGGAACTTTTAACACCGGCCATCAGCGAACTCTCCAAACAGATATTGAACGCCGTCAACTTTTATTACGAGAATTATCCGTCTCCCAATGAAATAAAAAAAATCATCCTGGGCGGCGGCGGAGCCAACACTATTAATATCGCCAATGTCCTGGAACGAGCCACGGCTATCAAAACCTCCGTCAGCGAACCGTTCAAGACGATCAAAAACCCCAATCCTAAATTTTTTACTCCGGAAAAATCCCAATCGTTCATCACGGCTATCGGTTTGGGCCTAAGAGGTATCGACCCTGATAATTTTTATGATCACCCTTAATTTAATACCCGAACAGCAAAAAACCCGCTTGAAAAACGCCCGGCTTTACGCCACCTGCAAAGAAGCGGCGACTTTATTATTCCTGTTTGCCGCCATCATCTCCATTCTGCTCTGGATTTCCCGCTACTATCTGGAGCGCGATTTGGCCGATCTGGTCATCGCCAATGCCGGCAGCATCGAATCCAATGAGGCGGCCAATCAACGGATCATCGCCATCAACCAAAAGATAAGATTAACTGACGGCCTCGGCGGCAATTTCATTCCCGCCCGCCGAATCATCGAGGCGGCGGCGAAAGCCGTACCGGAAAACATCGCGCTGGACACAATTGATTTCTATCGCCAGCAAGCCATGCTCGAAATCACCGGCACCGCTAAAACCAGAAACGGCTTATTGCAATTCAAAAACATCCTATCGGCCGAGCCCTGGATCAAAAGCGTCGATTTGCCGATGATCAACCTGATTGATAAGGAGAACAACCGCTTCACCATTAAACTGGAAATCAACCTCGATCGCCTATGAAACGGCTTAAAAACAGCCATTACCGCCTCAGCTTATTCGTCTTCATGTTTGCGCTTTTAGCCGCCATGGGCGCTTTTGTGATTTATCCGGCTCTCAGCAAAATAATCACCATTAAGAATGAGATTGCCAAAGAAAAAGCCGATTTGGAAAAAAAGCTTGATTTGGGGCTGAACGCCCAAAAAATCAAAGACGACTTGAAATCAATCGAGGCCGAATTGGCAACTTTGGATTCGTTTTTCATTCCGGCCGGCGGCGAATTGGCGCTTTTGGAAAAAATCGAGGCCTTGGCCGCTAAAAACAGCCTCACCGTCACGCTCAAACCGGATTTCAACGGCGCCAACTTGGGCGCCGGCATCACTAAAAATTCTCTTGGCTTAGCCGCGCAAGGAACCTTCAAGAACTTGATGTCTTTTTTAAATGAACTGGATAGCGCTGATTTTCTGCTGGTTAGCGATCAGATCGGCCTGGCCAACGCCGATCAGGGCAATCTTAATTTGAATGTTTCCAGCCAATTTTATCTCAAAACCGCTGAAAAAACCCAATAATTATGTCGGACGAAACGATAAAAATCAATCCGGAACTTTCCGGCCAAGCGTCTTTAACCGCCTCGGCCGAACCGGCTGAGCCGAAACAAAAAAAACAACCCGGCTTTGATTTAGCCCGTCTTTGGGGACGGCCTCGAAAATCTCCCGGCGATTTTCATTTTGCCCGACTGGCTAAATACATTTTTTCCTTGACCATCGCCGTTATCGTCGCAGTCCTGGCCTGGGTCATGTTTTTCCTCTACAATAATGTCTATCTGACCATGACCCAGGCGGAAATCGTCAGCAGTTTGAAATCAAAAGTCATCGAAGAGAGCGTCGATTACGGCCGCTTCAATAAAATCTTAGAAAAAATCAACTGGAAAAAAGAGTTGGCTGATTGGCCGTATCTTGATTATCTGACCAGTCCCTTCGCTTTTGGCCCGCGAACGCCATACCCGATTTCAACCTTGCCGCCAGCCGCCGCTTCCTCAACCTCAATCCGAACAGCGACTTCCAGCGCTCCGGCAAGCACGACTGATGATGCCAAAAACGACTAGCATCCGATTTCGGCGCCAGTCGTTTGGATCGATTATTCATCTTAAATCATCTGCAATGATATTACACCTTAAGCGGCGACATTGAACGCAATTTTCTGACTATCGGCGGCAGGGCCCTGATCAGGGCGTCAAGGTCGCTTTTTTTATTCTGCCGGCCCAATGTAATCCTCAATGAGCCGTGCGCCGCTTCCGCCGGCAGGCCGATTGCCAAAAGCACATGCGACGGATCGAGCGATCCGCTCGAGCAAGCCGAACCGGTCGAGGCCATAATCCCCTGCTGCGACAGCCTCAGGATGACGCTTTCGCCTTCGACGCCCTCCAGCCGAAAATTGATATTGTTGGGCAAACGCCGCTGCAGATCGCCGTTAACGCCGGACTTGGGAATTGACTTTAAAATCGATTCGACGCAATAGTCCCGCAACTCGGCCAATCTCTTAGCGGTCTTGACTCGTTCAGCCGGCTGGCTTATTAATTCAATCGCTCGGCCGAAACCGGCGATGCCGGCCACATTATAAGTGCCGGAACGGATTTTCTTTTCCTGGCCGCCGCCGTAAAACAGCGGCTGAAGCGGCGTGCCTCGCCTGACAAAAAGCGCGCCGACGCCTTTCGGGCCGTAAATCTTATGCGCCGATAATGATAGCAGGTCGGCTTGGAATTTTTCAACGTCGCAATCGATGTAAGCCGGCGCCTGAGTGGCGTCGGTATGGAAATAAATTTTCTGCCGCCGGCCGGCATTAGCCGCCGCAATAATCCGGCCGATTGCCGCCATCGGCTGGATTGCGCCGATCTCATTATTGGCCGTCATCACCGAGACCAGAACCGTATTCGGCTTGATCAACTTCTCCAATTGCTCCGGATCGACAACGCCCGAGCTGCCGACTCCCAAATAATCCAGCTCGGCTCGGCCCGCCTTGACTAAGGCGCGAGCCGGCTCCAAAACCGCCTCATGTTCGATGGCAGAGACGATTAAATGTGGCTTAAAGCCCGGCTGAGCGGCCAGAATAGCATTAATCGCGCCGGAAACGGCCAGATTATCGCTCTCCGTCGCGCCGGAAGTGAAATACAGCTCATCCGGTTGGCAATTCAAAAAAGCCGCGATTTTAGCCCTGGCCGCCGTAACGGCCTTCATCGCTTCCGAACCGGCCTGATGGATTGACGAAGCATTGCCAAATTTCTCCGTCAAAAACGGCAGCATCGTTTCCAAAACCCGGCTGTCCAACGGCGTAGTGGCGGAGTTATCCAAATAAATCTGTTTCATAAAATTGGCTTAATCTAATTAATGAAAAAAAAAATCAGCAGCTTAAACAGCCGCGATTTCTTTAACTTCCGGAATATTATCTTTGATCAGCTGTCCGATGCCTTGCTGCAGAGTCATTTGCGACATCGGACAGCCGACGCAGGCGCCTTGGAGTTTCAGTTTCAAGACCCCGGTGCTCTCCTCAAAGGCGACAAATTCCACGTTGCCGCCGTCCAATTGCAATTGTGGCCGGATTTTCTCCAATTGTTCTTTGATTCTTTCCTCGATCATATATAATTGATTATTTTTGATGGCGATAATTCTCAACGGCCGCGGCCAAAGCATCATGAGCCAGGATCGAACAATGGAGCTTGGCCTCGGGCAAGCCGCCCAGCTCCTTGGCAATATCCAATTTCTCAATCTTCAGGGCCTCGGCGATGGTCTTGCCCTTGGCCATTTCCGTCAGCATCGAGGAAGTGGCAATCGCCGCGCCGCAGCCGAGCGTTTCGAACTTGATATCTTCGATCTTATCTTCGGTCCGATTGACTTTGATATAAACCTTCATCACGTCGCCGCATTTCGGATTGCCGACTTCGCCGACCCCGTCAGCGTCTTTGATGACGCCCTGGTTGCGGGGATGATTAAAATGGTCTAAAACTTTTTCAGTATACATAGATTAACGGATTATGAATCAAATCAGATCGCTGAGCTTGTATTTTTTTAACTTAATCTCCAGATCGCGCTGGATTTCCAGCCAGATCTTTCTGGTCAGGCAGCCGCTGCTGCAGGACTGATGGCTGCCGGCCATGCAATTGTTGACCGCCGTCCGGCCTTCCAGCGCCTCAACTATATCCAGCAAACTGATCGCCTTAGCCGGCCGATTCAAAGCGTAGCCGCCCTCGGCACCCTTCGTGCTTTTGATAATTTCGGCTCGTTTTAATTTGGCAAAAATCTGCTCCAAATAAGACAATGACAAACCGCTGCTGGCGGAAATTTCCGACAGTGGAACGGCTTGATTTTTAACGCTCCTCGCCAAGAGCCGCAACGCTTTCAGGCCGTATTCGGTTTTAGTGGTAAACAGCATAACTCCTACTATATTACTAGGCAATATAATGATACCAAATCACATCAGTCGTGTCAAGGCCAATGATCTGGCTTAATTAAGACGAAAAACCAACAAAAAAACTCCCTCGGCTCGGGAGTTTCTGATAAAAATCTTACTTATCCACAATCACCAGCACCGCCCGGCCTTGCGCCATCTCGCCATCAGTCATGCCACCCTCGGCTAAAACCGGATTCCAATCATGGATCGCGTTAACCAAGACATCATGGGCGTAAGCGTAACTATTCCCCTTGCGCGTGCCCGGATCATTCGTAATGAATTCCCGGCTGTTATAGCCCTTGATTACCAGCATGTGGTAAATCGGGCCGGGCTGTTTGAAATTCGGATTGCCCAGCTTACGGCCGGCAGCCGGAATGATGATCAGCCGGCCTTGCGATAATTCGTATTTGATTTGGTCGGCAGAGGCATCGGCTGACAGATGCGCCGTCCGGCCGAAATAATCCCGCAAGACATCAACTGTTTCTTGAGCCGTCAAATCAACCTGATAACCACGCTCCGCCTCCCAACTGAGCAACTGCTGCAGTTCATCCTCCATAATCTGCTCAGTGAGCGGCTGGCCGCGGAAATACTTGTCAACCATGATCATTGACGCCTCCTCGCAGGCCTCTTCATGCGCCTCATCCCAATTGCCGAAGGGCGCTTGCTGAGCGAATAATATTTTAAGTTGAAGGGTTTGAGGAATCTGCGCAATCTCTTTAACCGGGACGGCTGCCGGCTTAGGATCCGGAGTTTTTTTAACCGCAGCCGCCGCTGGAACCATTGTCTGATCCGTCGCCGGCGCAATCTCGACCGCTTGATTGCTGTCTTTGACAACCGCCACTTCTGTCAATCTAGATTGGACGCCGCAACCGGACAAAATCAATACCAAAAAAATCAGCGGCGCAGAAAAAATTAATTTATGCATAAAGTTACTTCAATAAGTATGGCTGGTCTGATTAGCAACTGTCGCTGTCACCGCGCTGCCGGCTACCTGGACGACGCCTTCATAATAAACGAGATTCCGGCACTGGCCGTCCATAAAAGTAAAGTTGAATTTGCTGCTGGCTGTTTCCGTCAGAGAGACCGCTTGCAACTGCTTCATTTTATTGTAGACCTCCAAGTCCGAAGTTAAATTATATTTTTGTTTCAAAAAAGCGACTAAGGGCGGATTGGAATCAACCAGCATATCAATCGCCGACTGAGGAACAGCCACCGGCGCGCCATAGCAAATCCCCGGGTTATACTTATCAATCAAATACATTTTGGCTAACAGTTCCGGGGTGATCTGGAAATTGCGTTCCGCCGTCTGAGCCGCCGCGACCGAGGAGATATCGGTTGCTGCAATTGTGTCAGGACGGAAATGCTGGACGTTCTGACCGATAGCCGTTGAGGTCGAAATAGCAGCTGTTTTCTGGATTTCACTGGGCACGGTATTGGGCGAAGCCACCGTCGGAGCGGCCGAATCCCCTTTCGGCTTTTCTTTTTTAACCAACCCGAAAACAATCAAGCCGGCACACGCGATAATTACGATAACATAAATAAGGTTTTTCATGCAGTTTGTTTCTTGACTATATTATAGCAGAAAAAACGAAAAGTTACTTCAAATAACTTCTTAGATAATCGCCGGTGATACTGCCCTTGGCTCCGGCAATTTCCTCCGGCGTGCCCTTGGCGACTACCCGGCCGCCGGCCTCTCCCCCGCCGGGACCGAGATCAATCACATAATCGGCTTCTTTGATGATGTGCATATTATGTTCGATCACGATGACGCTATTGCCCCGATCAATTAATTTGTTCAGAGTGGCGAGCAGCATCTCGATATCATGATAATGCAAGCCGACCGACGGCTCATCCAAAAGATACAGGGTCTTTTGTCCCAGGGTGTGCGTCAGCTCGCGCGCCAGCTTGATCCGTTGCGCTTCGCCGCCGGACAGCGTCGTCGCCGACTGGCCGAGCTGGAGATAGCCCAGGCCGACCTCGGCCAACACCTTCAATTTATCAGTGATCAGATACTGCCCGTCAAAAAACGGGATGGCCTCGTCAATCGTCAACTTCAGCACCTCGGCGATATTCTTGCCCTTATACTTGACCTGCAAGGTCTCGCGATTGAATCTCTGCCCGCGGCAAACATCGCACTCTACTAGCACGGCCGGCAAAAAATGCATCTCGATCAGATTAAACCCCGCGCCGGCGCAGGCCTCGCAACGTCCACCCGCCCGATTGAAAGAGAATCGCCCGAGATTATAGCCGCGTTCGCGGCTGGCCGGCAAAGAGGCGTAGAAATCGCGGATCGGCGTAAAAATGCCGGTGTAAGTGGCTGGATTGCTCCGCGGCGTTCGGCCGATCGGCGACTGATTGACGATGATGACTTTATTGATGTATTCCGAGCCGATCAATTTAGCGATGCCCCGGATGTCTTTTCGAAAACCGTGCTTAATTTTGACCAAATTATTATATAAGGCATCATACAGTAAAGTCGACTTGCCCGAACCGGAAACGCCGGTCACGACGACGAATTTCCGAAGCGGCAAATCCACGTTGACATTCTTGAGGTTATTGGCATTGGCGCCGATCAATCTGATGCTTTCCGCCTCCTTGGTCCGCCGGGTGCGATCCAAATTGATCTCCTTCTCGCCCCGCAGATATTTCAAAGTCAATGAATCAGGATACTCTTTATTTTTTATTAATTTGCCCGTCACTCCGATGGCCGTAACTTCTCCGCCATGCCGGCCGGCCAAAGGGCCGAGATCGACCAGGTAATCGGAAGCCATGATCGTGCGTTCGTCATGCTCGACGACGATGACGGTATTATTCTGATCCCGCAATGATTTCCGGGTTTCGATTAGTCGATCAGTATCCCGCTCGTGCAGGCCGATCGTCGGCTCATCCAAAACATACAAAGTGTGCGACAAATGCGAGCCGATTTGCGAGGACAATCTGATCCGTTGAGCTTCCCCGCCGGACAAGGTCTCCGCTTCACGATCCAGCGTCAGATAATTCAAACCGACTTTCAACAAAAAATCCAACCGGGCGCTGATTTCAAAAACCACCGATTCCGCAATCGTCTTGTCGCGCTCCGTCATTTGATTGTAATAATCGGAAAAAAACTGATGCGCCCGATCCAGCGGCAAGGCGCAGACCTCGGCGATATTCTTTTTATTAATGGTAACGGCTAAGGCGTAGGGATTCAATCTTTTGCCGTCGCAAACCGCGCAATGTTCCACGACCTGCTCATACTTATTGGTTGATTCGTTTTCTTCCTCGTCCTGGCCCTCGATTTCCGTTCTTAAAACCCATTTTTCTTTTCGCCCCAAACCATGGCATTCGGGACAGGCGCCATGAGGACTGTTGAAGGAAAACAATCTCGGCTCCACTTCCGGAAAAGAAGTGCCATCGACGGGACAGGTCCAATTGGCGGAGAGCAAGGTCTCAGTTTGATCAAAAATCGCCAAAGCCAAACCCTGGCTGTAAGCCAGCGCATTTTCCACCGCCTCGAACAAGCGCGTCTCATCAGTCGCCAGGACCTTGTCAATCACGATCTCGATCGAGTGCTTCTTGTGCCGCGCCAAAACAATCTTGTCGCGCAAAGAATGATAATCGCCGTCGATCCTGGCCTCGCTATAGCCCAAAGCGAGATAATCATAAAGCAATTGGTAATATTCGCCCTTGCGGTCGATCACGACCGGCGACAAAATTTTGACGGCCTCGATTTTCTTTTCTCCGGCCTGATTAATGATCAGATCGACCATTTCTTCGACGGTCATCTTGGCGATCCGGCGGCCGCACTTCGGGCAATAGACCTCGCCCAGGCGGGCATAAAGGACGCGCAAATAATCATAAATCTCCGTCAGCGTGCCGACGGTTGAACGCTGGTTGTGGCTCAAGGCCTTTTGATCGATAGAGATGGCCGGCGCCAACCCGATAATCTCATCGACATCGGCCGGCTTCATCTGGCCCAAAAACTGCCGGGCGTACGGCGACAGGGACTCGATATAGCGCCTTTGGCCTTCGGCGAAAATCGTGTCAAAAGCGAGCGATGATTTGCCGGAACCTGAAACGCCCGTCATAACCGTCAATTTGTTATGCGGGATTTCGAGCGAAACATTCTTCAAATTGTGCACCCGCGCCCCGCGGATAATGATTTTATCGTCCACTTAACAATTACATTAAGGCATGATAAGATGAACTATCAGTTTAGCACCTTGATAATTATTAGTCAATAGTCAATTGATGTTATGGGTCGGTTTAAATCTTTGTTACGTAGCTTGCTACGTACCTTGCTACGTAGCAGATTAATAGTCATCAACCAACAACGAAGGGAGCGCAAGCCATGTCCAGGTATACAGGATTCCTGAACCTTGAAACGATCCGATTAATCTTGGAAAGGAATTTTTCTAATATCCCTAATTGTCTTAATGATCTAACTTGGGCAAGTGGCCGCATGATTACAGGTGCTGTTTTCAATGAGGGGGATGTCGCCAGCATAACTGTTAACGGCGTCGAAATAGCCGGGGTTAAGGGCATAGAGCTCTTTTTGTCGAATCCATATTGCTTAATGGAAATAAACTCTACGGCCGCCGGGTATCCCAAGGGTGTTTTCTCTCTAACCCACTCTTTCCCGCTGGACGGCATTTGGCAATTCAGCGTCGCCAAAAAGATCAAAACACCGGATTAAACAGCGTTAAATCAGCTTTTCTTCAATTCATAATCATTCTGCCCGTCCTCCATCTGCCAGCCGAGTTTTGCCAACTCATCGCGCAGTCGATCAGCTTCAGTCCAGTCCTTTTCCAATCTCGCCCGCCACCTGGCCTCGGCGAGATTTTTTATTGCCGCCGGAATTTCTTCCGTTTTGATTTCTGACAAACCCAAACCTAAAACCCGGTCGAAATCCAAAATCGTCGCCCTCTTATCCCCCGCCGGCAAAGCCGATTTTAAAACTTCCCAAACAACCGCCAAGCCGGCCGGCAAATTAAAATCATCTTCCAACGCCGAAACGAATTTTTGTTTTAAGACCTTATCCACAATGCCTGTCTCCGGCTGACATGACGCCAACTGCGAGCGGAGATTATCCAAAGCCGATTTCGCCGCTTCCAGCGCCTCCCAAGTGAAATTCTGCTTGCTCCGATAATGCGCGCCCAAGAAAAAATAACGCAAGACCAGTGGGTCATAGCCCTTGGCGATGACGTCGGCCAACGAATAGGCCGTACCGCCCGATTTGGACATCTTGGCGCCGTCGACCGTCAAATGCTCGTTGTGCAGCCAATAATTGACAAAGGGCCGGCCGTTCGCCGCTTCGCTTTGCGCGATTTCATTGGTGTGGTGGACGGGAATGTGCTCGACGCCGCCCATATGGATGTCGATGGTCGGGCCGAAAATCAATTTGTTCATCGCTGAACACTCCAAATGCCAGCCCGGAAAACCGGCCGAGACCGGCTGGTCAATTCCGCTGAATCGATGCTCCCAGGCCTGCAGGGCCTGCTGATGCGTTCCGGTTTTGAAAAACCAAACAGCGAAATCAGCCGGCGCTTTTTTGCCCGGATCGCTCACTTCGCCTTTGCCCGCCTCGCTGATATTCTGATCCAGCTTTTGGCCGGACAATTTAGTGTAATCAGCGGCCTTGGACACTTCGAAATAAATCGCCAAATCCGTGGCATAAGCAAAGCCCTTAGCCAGCAATTCCTGAACCATCGCTGCCATCTGCGGGATATACTCGGTCGCCCGCGGCTTATAAGCCGGCTCTAAGCAGTTAAGCGCTTTGACATCAGCTTCGAATTGCGCGATATATTTAGCCGCAATTTTTTCCGGCGAAATCCCCTCCCGCTTCGCGCCTTTCTCCAATTTGTCTTCGCCCTCGTCGGCATCGTCGGACAGATGGCCGACATCGGTGTAATTGCGCGCGAAACTCACCTGATAACCAGTATATTCCAGCGACCGACGGATCAGATCGGCTAAAACCATGGCTCGCAGATTGCCAAGATGCTGAATCCAATAAACGGTCGGCCCGCATTGGTAGAAAGACACCTGCGGCGGCTTGAGCGGCGCGAATTCTTCCTTTTTCCGACCCAAAGTGTTAAAAATAAACATAATATTTTTTATTTCTGATTTAATCTTTTTAATCGACTTATTGGATTTTGCAACATTATTTATAGTTTTTACTTCTCGCTGTCATTCCGACTGGAGCGAAGCGTAATGGAGGAATCCCTTGAATTTATCTAAAATACTAATTTAAATGCAATTAATGCAAGGGATTCCTCCACTCGCCTTGGGGCTCGGTCGGAATGACAAT
>Ga0172371_10008698_pt1 | contig 14145 bp, 11 predicted proteins | sample Lak12m_FD_114543 | JGI IMG/M metagenome (GOLD analysis project Ga0172371, IMG submission 114543) | Freshwater microbial communities from Kabuno Bay, South-Kivu, Congo - kab_022012_12m | ecosystem: Environmental > Aquatic > Freshwater > Lake | place: Democratic Republic of the Congo: South-Kivu... | reverse complement strand
TTTGTATTCTCTCGCGAGACGCATCGATTCGATGCTCAGACCACCTGGAACTTCCTGGACCTGTTGCGCCAGCGCAGCCGCCGGGCGGGGCGGGCCGTGGCTCTGATTATTGACAATGCTAAGTATCACCACGCCAATTTGCACCGAACCTGGCGGCAAGAGCAGGCTCCGGACTTCGTGCTGGATTACCTCCCGCCTTACAGCCCGGACCTCAATCCAATCGAGCGGGTTTGGAAGTTGGTGCGCAGACTCCGTCTGCACGATGAATACTTCCCCACCCTTCAAGCCGTCATTGACGCCGTAGAAAGCCAGTTTGCAAAGTGGGGCGGCCGAAACGAAACTCTGCGTCGGCTGTGCGCGATATGATTTCATTCTATTCGCACTTACTTATAGCCGTGTGTATAGCTGCGATCAGCCCCTGCGGCCTGAGCCAAAGGCCGCGAGCGCGCGACCTCCATTTCCGTCTTAACCTGCCTGATTTGGGCCCGGATCAAATCCCGATTCTCTTCTTTGGCGGCGATCAGTTCCCGGGTTAGGTCTTCGATGCGCTGCTGATAGGCGGCATTCTGCTGTTGAATCTGGAGCTCCACGCGGGCTAGCCGTGCTTCCACCGTCCGCGCCTTTTCTGTCGCCGCGCGCTGCCCCTCTAATAACTGGGTGCGGTCCACTACCAGCTTGCGCACCAGTTTCTGCCTCAGCCATCGGCTCATCTGGTGCATCAGGCCAGTGCGTAGCGCCGCCGTCGCCCGCTCAGCCCGCTCCTCCGCTGCCAGCGCGCGCTGCCGCAGGAATTCCGCCTGCGTGTGCGTGGCCTCGGGTGATTCAATCTGGATGATTGGTTGCGGCGCTGACCGCGCCGGAGCTCTGGGCAAGGCGGCACCGCTTCCCGACGCAGTCCCGACCACAACGGTGTAGGCCGATGGGGCAAGCGGCCCGTTCTCCGCCTCGAAGCGCAACAATCTTGGACCTTTGGGCCAGCGCCTTCTTCTTCGGCTGGCCAGGACCCATACGAACCCGGCCAGCCCGACGAGCAGCCCGCAAAGCAGCGCAATAATGAGTTGCGGCGTGAAGGCCTGGGGTTGAGCCAGGCCTTGGGCTGCTGCGGCCGTGGACCCAAGCGAGCCGTTCGTCCCTCCCAACGGAAGTGTTCCTGCGGCGGACGAGACTCCGGCCCGGTTAGCCCAGGCGGCGGCAATCCAGGCCGGGTCAATCTCCAGATCGCAGGCCACCGGGAAATGCCCGGCGAGGCTGTTGGAGAGGACACGGGGATGGGTGGCGCATCCCGGCGGCAGAGTCAGGAGACAGTCACCGGCGGCGGCGACCTGAGCCGTCTCCTGCGGCGAAGCAATCCGGGCAATGGCTGGCATCTGGCGAAACACATTGGCGAAACCCGCCTCTTCGAGCGGCCGCAAGGTCCCGGGCGGTGACGCGCGCTGATCCATTCCTTCGGCATGTAACGTTCCGCCCACCACGAGCAGTTGCACCTGGTTGGTCACCCAACTCCTGACGGAATCTGCTTGCGCAACCAATTGGCGCAACGGGGTGGACGCGCCTCCGGGTTGGACCGAGAAGAAGCCAAAGCGCTGCCCCCGGACGCGGATGGCGGCAAAGGCAAACCCGCCCGGAATCGCGGGCTCGCCCTGGGCAGTCCAGGGATGCGACCAGGATACATAGGCACGGTGCCTGGCAAGAATGGCTACCTGCTCCTGGCTGAGAGTCGCCGTGCGCGCATCCCGGAACGCGGAGCAAACCAGGAGGTTGTAGTTGCCGGGCTCCAAGGCCCGGGCAACCTCCGCGCACGTCTGCCAATCGGCAACCTGTTGGAGGAGGATAACGTCGGCAGCTAACGGTTTCAGGACCTCAGCGGCATCGGCGGGACGAATTTGCTGCCGGCTCGACGCGCCATCGGCGGTTACAGATTCGAGGTTCCAGGTGACAACGCGCAGAGTGTCGGCAGGGCAACTGGCCGCCAGCATGAGGAACGCCACACCCAGCCCTTGAGCAAGGCGGTAAATGGGGAATCTGTGTGCGATCACGAGCTATTCAGCGGTTATGGCGACTAGGAACGGCGCGGGCTCCGCCATGCTGGAGACGTAGTCAATGCTCTCGATTTCCAGGTCGGGCGCCACATTTTTCCAGAACGTCAGGAACAGTCGAATGGTCCGGCCTTCTCTCCTGCTAAAGGCGTTCTCTCCCCGCCAGGCCACGACCAGTTCCTCGGGCCCGGGAGGTTCGCCCGGGAGCGTATGCCAGTCCCGCACCTCATGACCATAGCGGATGGGAATCTCCAGGCGCATCTGGTTGGTGGCGAATTGCACGACATACTTGCCGATTTGCTTGCCTTCATCGGCCAGTGTGCCGAAGCCGGCGGCGTGCAAAAACCACAGCCGCTGGCATTTCTGTTGGACGGGTATGCCCCTCACTAGGGCGGGATAATTAGTGGTGGAAGGCGCTTGACTCCCGAGTTGAACAATCCCGCGCACGTCGAACTCGACTCCGACCATAATCCGCCGCCCTTTGGGCAGGCGCATGAGGCTGTTGCTGGCCCCACCCTGCCAGGACTGGTTCAGCCCCGCATTATAGAACCGGGTTAAATCCAGCGCCGCCTTCGTTGTCTCAGGGTCGCGGGGAACGAAGCGTGGAACTCCTGCCGCCTTCCCGCGGCCTTTCGCAGCCAGGGGCGGCCCCCCGGCGAACAGCCGCGTGGGACTCAGAGCGGTGGCCCTGACACGGTTGGTGACGAGCATCTCCCAGGACGGCGGGCTTTCATAGATCCTGCCGTCAAAGGCCAGGTTGAGCATGGGGGTATGCAGACGGCATCGAACCAATGGCACCACCGAACCCACCAGTCCCATCTGTCGGCGCCGCCACTCTCGCCGGGTCTGATCGGGCGCGTTGGTGAGCGCCTTCCCCAGCGGCACAGGGGAGAACTCGTAGAGATAGGAACTCGGGAGTTTGGGATCGGCCAAGGGGGGCGATTCGGTTTGGCCTGTTCGCAGGCAAACCGGACAGATCAGCACATTACCGTCCGCCAGATACTTTGGGACGAGATCAGACAGCCAATTGGGCAGGTCCTTGTGGTCGAAGCGATAGGCCTGGAGGGCATCAAAGATCACCTTCAGATTGCGGAGGCAGGCTTCCTTCTCCAGGGCCGCGCCGTCAACTGCCGTCGGCGCCGGGTTCGTCTGCCCGGACGTCATCACAGGCAACCCCGCCAGCAGGCCGGCCGCGACCACCATGACTATAAGCCATCGCGCGGTGCAATTCTTCATACGGCCGGGTGGCCCAGCATTCTCGTCGCCATCGGTTCTTGCGGATTAGCGACGGTATCTCAACCCACCCGCGCGGCCGGTGTCAAGCGGCGAATGCCGCGAAGATCACTTGATCAATTTGTATTGCCCAATCAACGGCAGCGGCTTGCACTCGCCCTTGGCAGCATTGATGATGCCCATGATCATGAGCGCAAAAATGCCGATCATCACGACCGGCAGGACAATGCAGCCAACGATCGGGATGAACGATAGAATGGACCCGCCCACGCTGCAGATGATCGCCGCGATGAAAAGCACCACCCCCTGGTTGGTATGGTAACGGGCAAATCTCGATTCCTTTGCCGCCAGCAAGGGCACCAGGAACAGAATCCCCAGGTAAGCCAGTACGGCGAAGATCTTATTCTGGTCCACGTCGGCCGGGTCCGGCCTCTCGCCATCGGCCAGCGGAGTCATCCCACCCGATACGGGGGGGACCCCTTGCGGGGGAACACCCGCACTACCTGATAACTCAGGCACGGTCCGAATCGTGACCCAGTCTGCCTTACCTTCCTTGCAGACCGTGGTTTCGGGCGTCAGCGTGCCGTTCTTCAACAAGGCCAGCAAGGCTGCGGTATCTACGGGACCACATTGCTGTCCGTTCTGCATGTATTTCCACGTGCTCATAGACTTCGGATGACTTCCAATGTGTGAGGTTATCTGTGTTTCCTGCCAATCAACGTATTACGTATGCTGCATGGCTTGCCAATGTCAAGCTCCCGCGGCACTTTTCCGCTCCCAAAGGCTTTTTCTCTTGCTGACAACTTGTGGATGGCTGAATGCTCTAGGCATGAAACGGACTCCACTTTACGCCACGCACCAGCAGTTGGGCGGCAAACTCATTGAATTCGGCGGATGGGAGATGCCTGTCCAATACACCAGCATCACCGACGAGCACCTTGCCGTCCGCAAGGCAGCCGGGCTGTTCGACATTTCGCACATGGGCGAGGCGCTGATCCGCGGCCCCGGCGCGGAGGCTTTTCTCAACCACACTTTGACGAACGATCTCTCCAAGCTGGCGGCCGGCCAAGGCCAATACACCCTGATGTGTAATGAGCGCGGCGGGGTCGTTGACGATCTGTACGCCTATCGGCTGGCGGCTCAGGAATACTTGCTGATCATCAACGCTTCCCGCATCCAAGCTGATCTCGGTTGGCTGACGCAACAGTTGGCGGCCTTCGACCAACGCAACGAGGTGAAGCTCGACAACGCTTCGGATGCGACGGGCGCCATCGCCGTGCAGGGCCCGCGCGTGGCGGAGTTCATCAACTCCTGTTTCCCCGGCCCGTCCGCCGGCGGAACGACTGTGGCCCGGGCCAGCGATCTGAAGAAGAATCAAATCGCCGCCTTCCGCCGCGCAGACGCCACAATTTGGGTTTCCCGCACTGGCTATACCGGGGAAGACGGCTTCGAGGTGATCGCGCCGGCGCCGATGATCGAGGCGATTTGGAGCCAGGTGCTGGCCACTGGCAAACCTTACGGCTTGAAGCCGGCAGGGCTCGGCGCGCGCGACACCTTGCGCACCGAGGTCTGTTATCCGCTCTATGGACATGAGCTGGACGAAAACACCACACCGATTGAGGCAGGTCTGGGCTTCTTTGTGGCGCTGGACAAAGGCGACTTCGTGGGCCGCACGGTTCTTGCCGCGCAGAAGGCCGGTGGCACCAACAGGAAGCTGGTGGCATTCAAGATGACGGGGAAATCCGCCCCGCCGCGTCCCGGTTACCCGATCTGGGGTACCGGGCCGGCAACGTCGAAGCTCGGCCAGGTGGTCAGCGGCACGCAAAGCCCGACCCTGGGAATCGGCATCGGTCTGGGCTATGTGCCTCCGGAATTCACCAAACCGAATACCACGCTGGACATTGAGATTCGTGGCCGACGGGCGCCGGCGGTGATCGTCCCGAAGCCGTTCTATCGAAAAGCGGATTGACCGCGGTTCATCTCCCTGACTCAATAACCATATGGCAAACGTTCCTTTGGATCTGAAATACACGAAGTCGCACGAATGGGTGCGCGTCAATGGTGATGTGGCCACGGTAGGAATCACCGACCACGCCCAGCATGAACTGACCGACGTGGTGTTTGTCGAATTGCCCGATGTCGGGCGCCGGATCAAGGCCGGCGAAGCCTGTGCCGTCGTGGAATCGGTGAAGACGGCCAGTGACATCTATTCGCCCTTGAGCGGGGAAATTGCCGAAGTCAACCAGGCTGTGGTGGATGACCCGGCGCTGGTGAATAGCGAACCTTACGAGGACGGCTGGTTCTTCCGTATCAAACTTTCCAACCTCGCCGAACTGAGCGCGCTGCTCGGACCGGAGCAATACAAAATGCAGATCAGCGGCGCCTGACCGCGAACTCGTTGGAGCCCCCAGCCGCTTGCATCACGTCAAAGGCTGGCCCGGGAGGAGGAGCGTCATCGCGCGCCTGGAGCCGGTTCCGTCTTCCGAAATATTCAGGCTTGCGAGGGCGCTTGCCCTTCCGTTTCACGATTCAGCATTTGAAATATCGGCGGACTTCCGCCACTGTATGCTCGTGAAAGCAAAACGGATTCGACTGTTCATAAAACCCTATTGCGGATGGTGCCACAAAGCGATGCAGTGGCTTGACGACCGCAAGGTGGATTATGAGCCAGTGAATGTGATCGCCGACGAAGCCGCCTTCGACGAGATGATTCGGCTTTCCGGGCAGGAGTTGGTGCCGGTGCTGGACGTGGATGGCGAAATCCTGGCCGATTTCGGGCCCGACCAACTCGCTGATTTTTGGAGCAAGGTGGAGATGCAAAATGGAAGGACTGAAGCCCCCTGAGACCCGGCCCCGGCCGCGGCTGCCGGAATGGCTCCGCACCCGGCTGCCGACCACCGACCGCTTCGCCCGCACCCGCGCCCTGCTGGACGAGCTGAAGCTGCACACCGTCTGCCAAAGTGCGGGGTGCCCCAACCACTGGGAATGCTGGAGCAAGGGCACCGCCACCTTCATGATCGGCGGTGACCGCTGCACGCGGGCCTGCGGCTTCTGCGCCGTGAATACCGCCAAGCCTCTGCCGCTGGATGTGGACGAACCCGCGCGCGTCGCCGAGGCCACCCGACGCCTGCGGCTGCGTCACGTGGTCATCACCGCGGTCGCGCGGGACGACCTGGCGGACGGCGGGGCCGATCACTTCCGCCGGACCATCCAAGCCGTGCGCGCCCTCAGTCCGGACACGGTCATCGAGGTGTTGACCCCGGACTTCAATGACCGGCCCTCGCCCATCGAGACGGTGTTGGCGGCGGGGCCGGACATCTTCAACCATAACCTCGAGACGGTGCGCCGCTTGACGCCCGCCGTGCGTTCCCGGGCAACCTACGACCGCTCGCTCCGCGTGCTGCGCCGGGCCAAAGCTCAGAGTGGCGGGCGCGTTTGCACGAAATCAGGGCTGATGCTGGGTCTGGGAGAGACCGAAGCGGAACTGTTCGTCACGCTGGCGGACCTGCGCGAGGCCGGATGCGACGTTCTAACCCTCGGCCAATACCTCCAGCCGACGCTCAAGCACCTGCCGGTGGTGGCATTTATCCGCCCCGAGAAGTTCCGCGAATACGGCGAGCGGGCCAGGCAAATGGGCTTTGTGCACGTGGCCAGCGCGCCGATGGTCCGCAGCTCCTACCATGCGGACGAGTTCCGCGTTAGCGGTGGAGCAACTGCGGGTTCTTCATGATCAGCCAGAAGGCCCCGCCCACCACCAGAATCAGCAGCAGCAGGGCGATCAGGGTGGCGACCTGCTTGAGAATCCGCGCCTGTTGAAAAGCCCGGTCAGTGCGTTGCTTCTCCGACTGCATGAACATCGCGAATTCCTTGTCCAGCGTCATCACGGCCTCGACGTCTTCTCTCAACTTCAGGCTCAGCCAGCCGGTGGTATGCCCGCGCCACAGCTCGGGCAGCTTTTCGACCGCCGCCGAGTCGGGCGGCTGCAGACCGCAATGATGCCAGAACGGCGCCGCCTCCCGCGTCCAGATCCGCAGCAGCCCGTGATTGGTCGCCACCGCATGGAGGCGGTCCCAAAGCAAAGGCCGCAACTCATCGGCGAGCGCAAAGTCAGTGAACGCCTCGCTGTGAATCAGCCCCTGGCGCTCGGCGATTTGTATCCCGGCAGCGCCGAGCAACCGGCCATCGGGGCCTTCCGCCACCTGGAATTCGGTCACCCGCTTGGCCAATTCCTCGGCCGGATACCGCATGGTCTTCCAGAGAGCGGTCAACTGGCCGATGTCATCGAGCGTTGCGCGACGCACGTGATAGTTCGACCCATTCACTGCGCCAAGTCTAGGCAATAACTCCTTTCTATCCAATGGAAAACTTGCCGGAGAAAAATCCGGCTCCGGCCGGCGGGTCCCCGATTGACCGGCGTCTTGAATCCCTGCAACCTCTGCCGCGTGCAAAATCGTGCGTCCCTGAAGGACTTCCTGGAATGCCAAATGCCCGCCGCCCTCGAAATGCTGCGGCAGATGGTCGGCATCAACAGCTACACCGCCAACCGCGACGGCGTCAACCGGTTGGGCCGGTTCACCGCTGAGTGCTTCGCCCCGCTCGGGTTCATGGCCGAGTTCGTCCCGTCGGCCAACCGGGAATGGGGCGACCATCTGGTCATGACCAGACGAGGGCGCTCGGCTAAGAGCATTGCGCTGGTGTCGCATCTCGACACCGTCTTCCCGCCAGAGGAGGAGGCGCGCAACCATTTCCATTGGCTGCGCGAGGGCGACCGCATTTTCGGGCCGGGCACGCACGACATCAAGGGCGGCACCGTCATGATGTGGCTCTTGTTGTCCGCGCTGCGGGCCCATGCGCCCAAGGTATTCGAGGACATCACTTGGAAGCTGATCTGGAACTCCTCCGAGGAGTGCTACTCGCCGGACTTTGGCGATGTCTGCCGCCGCCATTTCGACCAGGGCACGCTGGCGGCGCTGGTGTTCGAGGCAGAGGGCCGGCAGGGGAAGGCGGCTTGCCTGGTTGTGGCGCGCAAAGGCCGTGGCACGTGGCGGGTCACCGTTAGTGGTCGGGGCGCGCATGCGGGAGGCAAGCACCGCCAGGGCGCCAACGCCATTGTCCAGCTAGGACGCACCGTCCAACGGGTCGCGGCGCTCACAGACCATGACCACGGCCTGACGGTCAACGTCGGCACCATCCGCGGCGGCACTGTGCTCAATCGCGTGCCGCACGAGGCTGTGGCTGAGGGCGAATTCCGCGCGTTCACGCCCGAAGCATACACGGCCGGCAGGAGCGGCTTGTTGGCTCTGGCCGGCCGCGGGGAGGAACGCAGCCCGTTGGACGGCTTCGCCTGCGAGGTCAAAGTCGAGATCCTCACCGAGAGCAGGCCGTGGCCGAGCAATCCGGGCACGGACAGGCTCTATCGCCTGTGGAAGGAAGCGGCGGACGAACTGAACCTGGTGGTCGGTTGCGAAGAGCGCGGCGGCCTGAGCGACGGCAACCTGATCTGGGACGCGGTGCCGACCCTCGACGGCCTCGGCCCCTGGGGCGACAACGACCACTGCTCCGAGCGCAGCGCCGACGGGGCCAAACTGCCGGAATATGTGGAAGTGAGCGGCTTTGTGCCCAAAGCGATGCTGAACACCGTGGCGATAGCGAAACTTCATGCGGCAGTTACCAACCCTTCATCCTGAGGAAGGCCGCCGGACCTGATCCGTGCAGGGAGGCAGATGCTGGTTGGCCAGTAACTACCTGCTAAAGCGCCGGTTAGGCCACTGTCTTTGCCGCCGTCTGGCCCCCTCGCGGGGCTGTGGTTCGGAGGTGCGATGCTTAAGTCCCATGCCAACGACTAAGCCGTATCCATGCAGCTATTTCTGGGGACCGCGCCCGCCCCGGGCGCTGCCACCCGGCGCCCCCGCCGGGTCGGCGTGGGGCGTTCGCAGTCACTGAATGGTGAATCGCCTCGGCCACTCCCGAAGGTGGCTGGCGAGGGCGCCACCCACTGCGCCCGGGGCGGGCGCGCTCCCCTGCTGCTGAATAGATACGGCTAAGGGCCACCTCCGTTGCTCCTCCGTCCTTCCTCCGTCCTTCCTCCGTCCTTCCTCCGTTTTCAGGACGGAGGAAGGACGGAGGAAGGACGGAGGAACCGCGGAGGTACGATCTTGGCACCTGCGAGGTCTTGGCCAGGGAACGGGAAGCCCAGCCAGTTTTCGGCTGGGCTTCCCGCGTTGAACGGCTTGTTACTTGGCGGCCTCAGCCGGTTTGGCAGCGGCATCGGGTGCCGCCGCCGGCGTCGCCGGGGTGGTTTGTTCCACCTTCGGCTTCTTAGGATCGCCGAGGGTACCGTCAGTCCATTTGTAGATGTAGCCCAGCTTGTTGAGCACGACATAGGCAAGGACCAGAAGAATGACCAGCACGATGACCGTAGGCCAGGGGCTCTTCTTCTCGGCGAACGGGTCCACCATGTCTCGCTGCGAACCGGGGGGCAGTGCCGCCACACCCGTGAGTGAACCGCCGAACGGCACGTTCATCTTCGCTTTCGCATTCACCGCCCAGCCGTTGGCGTCCAGAATCGGGCCGAGGTTGCGTCGGCGCAGCTTCAACCATGCAATGATCATGGACGGCGCGGAGATGGCGAGCAGGATGATGATGAGAACCAATGGGATCTGCCACCACGGCAAGCCAACAATCTTGCCAAAGATACCGCCCAAGGCTGCCAGCAACGTGGTAAATACCAGGCCGATGGCCGCCAGCGTGCCGGTGTCGAACTTCGGTTTGGGCGGTTCTGGCGGTTTGGGCGGCGCTCCGCTGGCCACAACTTTGGCTGCCTCCGCCAGCTTGGCATCCGCCGCCGCATCTGCCGCGGCGGCGCGTTTGGCGGCCATCTCCTCGATCATCCGGACCACCTTCTTGTACGGCGCCCAGAACGCCTGCCGGATGCTGATCGGGTTATCAACGATCTTGGTGATCGTCGCGTCCCAGTCGCGGCCTTTGCGATCGTAGAAAATGCCGTTGCGGCCGACCATGAGATTGTCTGAGTCGCCCCCGGTGAAGGCGGCCACGATCTGCAGCTTCTCCCCGGAACCTTTGCGGTAACAGTCGCAGTAAGCGAGGTAGGTGCCCGCCAGGCCTGCCATGGCGGCGTGCTTGGCGGCATCCTCGACGGTGATGCACAGGTCGCAACTCCGCTGATCCAGGTACAGCGTGCCGGCCTGGAAAATGGCCTTGTCCTTGCGGCCATAGAAATCGCGGAAGTTGACGAAGTTGTTGCAGAGCTTGCCAAGGTCGCGGTGGTAATGCACCAACCGATGGAGCCCGATGACCGCCTGGGAATTGCTCTCCTCGGCCTTGTCCTTGGCGATCAGCGCCGTGAGGGTGTCCTTGGCCTTGGACGCCAGGATTTCCCGCACCCGCTTGAGCCCGATCTTCTCGACCGAGCCGCCGGCTTTGCTGCCGCTCCAGGCCTCAAAGGGACCTAGCTTGGCGAGTAACGCCGCCCAGTCGGCCTCGGTGAGGGAAGTCTTGTCGCCGAGCAGGGGCTTAACGGCAGCCACCTGGAAGGTGGCGAGCGCCCCGGCCCAAGCCGGGTTGACCCCTTGCGTCAGGGGCAGCGGTTTGCCGGCTCCAACCTGCGCGAGCGGGAGATTGGCAATGGCAACGTCCGTGGCGGTGAGGTCTTTGGCCCCGAGAGTAAGGAACTCCTTCTCGTCGCGGTTCAGCGCATTCACCGACCGCGGATCGAAGGCCGCCAGGCGGCAGCGTGCGAAGAAGTCATCCACTTTGGCCTTGACGGCTTTGACCGCCGCCGCCGCGCCTTCTGTGTTCAGGCTCAGCGGCAGCACCGTCGTGTCGCCCTCCGCCTTCTTCCACCAGTTGGAATATGCGTTGGCGTCGGTGAAGAACTGATCAACCTTCGCCTGGGTGACGCCCGGCTTGCCACTGGCGTCTGCCTCTGCGCCGAGGCAGGCGATGATGTCCGTAATGACGGCCTTGGTCGCGTCGTCGCCAGCCGATTCAACCGGCAGGATACCGTCCCCGTTGAACGGCTTGGCGGCAAAGGTTTGGGCGGCGGTGGCGGCTTCATCAATCGTAAGTTCGGCGGACTCCGCTTTGCCCAGGACCTGCCGGGCAAAGGCGGCGATTGCCTTGCCCTCGGGGGTCGAGTCGTTGATGGCAGCGGGGCGCAGGGTCGGCGAGCCTTTGATCAGGTCGTCGGGGTTTCTGAGCAACCCGCCGGCCCACTTGACGGCGGCGATCAGTTCCGGCGCGCGGACGCGGCCGTCCTTGTCGGTATCAATCATGGCCAGGGTGGCTTTATCGAACTCCAGCCCCGACGTCGGGCAGGCCAAAGCGACCCACAGTTTCTGGTCGAGTTGATCAAGGGCCATGAGGTCGGCCCCGGTTTCAAGTTTAACCTGGTCAAAGCCGCCAGCGCGGAAGAATCGCCAGCGATATGTTGAAGAAGAGCTGTTTGTCATAACAGAATTCACATGGGTCGCACGTCCACCCGGCGGAGGAAGGGCTTGCGGGCGATGACCCAACGCATCCTCACGCCGCGCGGGTGATGCTTCTGGTTAGAACTTGTATGCGACGCCCGCCAGCAGGCGAATGTCATTCTGCTTCTTGCCCACCGCCGGCTGGCTGGCATACATGTCCTGAAATACCACCCGCAAACTCCAGCCCTTGGCGATCGCCGTGTCTATCCCCGCCTCGAAGTTCAATAGGTAATTGTCCGCCCATTCATCTATCCGCGGTATATACTCCAGACTCTCCCAGAGCTTCGTCCCCGGTGCCAGCTTATACTCGAACCGCTCCGCAAACCGAACCCCCGCATACACCTCCGCCTCCTGCCCCTTCAAATGCTCAAATACCGCCGAAGGACCCGCCTCCACCACCAAGTCCATCTTGTCATTCTTGATCAGGTGATACCCCGCCAGCGGGCTGATCCGAAACCGATACTCCACCCCAGCGATCCCGTCATACTGCCCGTCCAGCCGCAAACCGCCGTAGAACCGGTCGGTGAACAGATGATTGTATTGCCCATACCCCTGGAGGAACTCGGTGTTCTTGGTGTACTCATCGTTCGTCGTGCTGTCGCCATACCCGCCCGAGACCCCAAACGCCAGGTCGTCCCGCTCCCATTTCCGCTTGGTGTCCAGGCTGATGGTGGCCAGAAAGTTCTCGCTGTTCCCGCGGGTCAGCGTGGCCGTCGCGGCAGCCGTGGTGATCCAGGCCCGGGTCTCCGGGGGCGGCGCGATGGCTGCCGCCGGGGCTTGCGCGGACGCAATGGCGCCGCTGGCCAGCAACGCGGTGGCAATCCCCACCCACGCGCCAGGATGTTGTCCGATGTTCCAGTTGTTCAGTTTCTTCATATATGGATAGTGTTGTTTTTTGCCTTAAGTCTGTCCGATCGAGTGAGGAGAATAGAGAAGACGCGGGAGAAAGCAAGATGGTTTATGCAGTCCGCGGCCACTGTCTTTTCCCGCTGACGACCGGCACGAAACCCACCCTCAAACCCGGCAACACAGCGAGCGCGGCTCCGGGGTCCGGCCCGTCAGATCGGGAGAAGCGATCCCAAGCAGATGGAGAGTCGCATAGCCGTCTAAACCTCTCTGAATTGTAATAATTCAGACAGGTTCCGGCAAGGCGGCGGGGGTCTTTAACCATAGCGAATGAGAACGACAATTTCATACTGGTCGGTGCGCCGCATCCCCCGCGGGATCGGGTACCGCAACCTTACGCTTTGGCGCCGGATCAGCAAGAATGGCAAACGCCAGAGCGCGGCGAAAGTGGCGGGGTGCGCCCAACTCGAGGGTGGCCGCAAGCTGCGGGTGCGGTTTGCCAAAGAAAAGCTGTCCGCGTTCCAGGTGTCGGTTCGACGTTCGCCAGACCGCCCGGTTGAAACGGTTGACCCAGGCACATCGGTCTGGCCTTGCACGCGCCCCGAATGCCTCAGGCTCGGCCTGAGGTTTTGGAGGGCGCGGTGTCGCTGAAGGACCTTTTGCTACGGCACGCGGCGTTTTCCAGAGCTAACCCGTTACCACCCACGCGGTGGTCAGAACGCAGCGTCGTGACCATTATCCATGCAGGGCTTTTCTTGTTGGCCAGCCCGGAATTCTCCTGCACGCTCTGCGCATGCTGAAGAACGCAACTTGCTTTCTCTTAACTGCCGGTCTGATGGCCGGTTTGAGTTTCGCAACGCGGGCGGCCGAGGCGTCGAAGCCGGAGCCGTGGATGCCACTGTTCAACGGCCGGAACCTCGACGGCTGGACGCCGAAGATTACCGGCTACGAATTGGGAGAGAACGTGGCGCAGACGTTTCGCGTGGAGAATGGTGTGCTGCGGGTGGTGTATGAGGGCTACACTGAGTTCGGCGGGAAGTTCGGCCACCTTTTCTACAAGACCCCGTTTTCGAACTACATCCTGCGGGTGGAGTACCGGTTTGTGGGCCAGCAGACGCCGGGCGGTCCGGGCTGGGCCTTCCGCAACAGCGGGATGATGATCCATAGCCAGTCGCCCGAGAGCCTGCGCAAAGACCAGGACTTCCGGGTATCCATCGAGGTGCAACTGCTGGGGGGCGATGGCCAGCACCCGCGCTCGACCGGCAACCTGTGCACGCCGGGCACGCATGTCGTCATGGGTGGCGAGCTCATCAAGCGGCATTGCACCGACTCGCGCTCCAAGACTTTCCACGGGGATCAGTGGGTGACGGCGGAAGTGGAGGTGCATGGCAACGGGAGGATCATTCATCGCGTCAACGGCGAGACGGTGCTGGAATACGAGCAACCGCAGTTGGATCCGGGCGACGCGGACGCCAAGAAGTTGATTCGGGACGGGAACACGATGCTGCATGGCGGCTACATCGCCCTGCAGGCCGAGAGCC
>Ga0172371_10008694_pt1 | contig 14148 bp, 12 predicted proteins | sample Lak12m_FD_114543 | JGI IMG/M metagenome (GOLD analysis project Ga0172371, IMG submission 114543) | Freshwater microbial communities from Kabuno Bay, South-Kivu, Congo - kab_022012_12m | ecosystem: Environmental > Aquatic > Freshwater > Lake | place: Democratic Republic of the Congo: South-Kivu... | reverse complement strand
TACCTTTAATATCCCATTTTTTATCTCGGCTTTGATCTCTTCACTTTTAACTGTAGTGGGAAGCGTAATCGATCTTGTGAAGGATTCATTTCTCATTTCTTTGTAATAATACTTTCTCTTATTGTCTTCCTCTTCTTTTTCCATCTCAATTTTCCCAGTTATGGAAAGAACTTTTCCTTCAATACTGATGTCTATCTGTTCCGGTTCAAAACCGGCAGCTTTCAATTTAACTACAACATTATCATCATCTTCATACATTTCCATTTCACCAGTTTGAACAGGGACGAAATCCTTCATAAAGTCATCCCAAAGATTTGCAGTCCAGAATCTAGTTGGATCCATTAAAGTAATTCTTCTGTCATTCATGTTTGAAATATTAAAAAGTTAAATAGGTCAATTAGCACTCTTACCAATTGACTGCTAAAAGTTTACCTCAAAACATGAATTTCTGTCAAGAGTTTAAAACAAAAGGACCACTAGGATTGAATATAGGAAGGCAATTATCAAAGCTACCAAAGTTAAACCTGCTGCTTTACTTCTATCTGCTTCATTTGATTTTGGATCTAGTACTTTAACAGCTAGAATATTATCTGTAGTGTTTTGTTGTTCTCTAAATCCATACCAGGCGCAAAATCCTGAATTATACTGAATAAATCCAATGGCCGAGATAAAAGCAGGAATAAAAACCAACATCTTTAAAAATAAAGGGAATACCCAGACATAACCTAAAAATGTCCAGCCACAGGTTAACATCAAACCTGCAAGTCCCATTCTTTGTCTTTTCTCACGCTCTTTAGGCCCAATATTGCAGGTACCTGGGACATAAGTTTGAGGATTCATATTATTTTCATAAAAAGTATCTAATATATTATGACAAATCCCAGCAGTTTTTTGTATGCTATACTTTTATTGATTTAGTAAATATAAAATCATGTTCATACCAGCGTTTGATCCCCTTTATCTATTATTTGCTCTACCGGCCCTTCTATTAGGTCTATTTGCCTCAATATCTTTGCAACTTATTACATCTAAATATGACTCAGAATTGAATAGACAAGGACTAACTGGTTTGGATATTGCTGAAAGGATCGCTAAGGAAAAAGGGTTGAAATTTAGAATAAATATCATTAATCAAACTCTTGGGGAATCCTACGACCCAACTAATAGTACTTTATCACTCTCTACTCAAACAGCACATGGGAAGACCATTTCCGCAGCAGCTATTACTGCTCACGAACTAGGTCATGTAGAGCAACATCAAAACAGCAGTGTATTATTCCAATTCAGAACAATGATCGTACCGATAGTTAATATTGGAACTAATATTGGATATTTCCTATTGATTATTGGTTTGATCTTACAATTTTCTGAACTGGCCTGGTTAGGTGTTATACTTTTTGCTTTGGCCACATTTTTCGCCTTCATCACAGTGCCATTGGAAATGGATGCCAGCAGAAGAGCTTTGAATCTATTACAAAGATCACAATTGATATATCCTGAAGAAACAGGTGGGGTTAAATTAGTTCTAGGAGCTGCTGCTTTAACATATGTAGCTGCCTTATTCCAATCCCTGGGACAGCTTCTATACTTCCTGCTTCGAGTGCAGAGTATTTCCAGAAGATCTGATTAATACTGATCCATAAGCCGGATTCTGTATCCTCCAATTTTATGAATTAAGACAGTAATTTATCTATGCCCAGAAATTTCTCTGGTTGCACCAAGTAGGGGTTACCTTGCATCTTCTGATTACTCAGAAGACCGGTGGTCTTTTACACCACCTTTTCACAATCACCAATAAAAATTGGCATGAATTTTCTGTGGCCCTAACCATAAGCTCACGCCTATCCATGTTTCCATGGTACTTATATTCTTACTTGAAGTAAGAATGGTGTCCGGACTTTCCTCCCCTCTATTAAAGGGGCTACCATCGTGGATCAGTGCTGTAATTATATTAGAAAGAAGCCTGCTTTGTAAATGTATGGGAGTCTCCGTCATAAACTACGGTTACGGTTATGTCATACTCTCCCAAGGGGAAATACTTATCTAAATTACTTTTATCATCCTCACTTTTTGAGTTTTCAATGTATGAGAAATTTTCTCCATCCTTTTGCACTAAAGACCAGTAAATATCAAATTTATCTCCTTGTTGACCCCAAACATCACCTTCGACTGAAGGTGTCAGCTTTAAAGAGACATAAGCAAAGTCTCCATCAGTTAATAGAACATTAGAATATATTTCTGCTGTGATAGTTCGTTTGGCCTCAATATTGAAAACCTGCTGAGAATTTAAGGCAAGTATTCCAAATACTAAACCAGCTGCTACTACAACAACTCCTAAAAGTGAATAAATGGACTTACCTAAAAATCCTGAAGTAGAAGAAACTCTGTTATCCATATTGTTTTTGTGGCGCAACTTAAATACAACAGCTATTACTGCTAATATTAATATTAATACTAAGATGATGAAAAATAAACCGTTTATTGAGATCGCGATTTGTTTATCAAATAGATTCATAATTATTGTTGCTGAATAGGATTTTTAACTTCGTTCATTGCCAGGATTTCTCTAAGATTCGTGGTTATTAAATTATGCTCGTTCTCACTAGCTAGGATCTGAATAGCTACATGATTGTAATCAGCAAAGAATAACCCTTCTCCAATTCCAGCAGATAATAGATAATCCTTTTCTCCATCTGAAAGGTAGAATACTTTTTGGATCTGATCTACCGCTGCAGGATTTTGTTTTAACAATAATTGGATCGAAGAGTTATTAACTACAGCTTTACCATAATCAGAGTTCAAGAAATCATTAACATCCTGAGTAATGGTCGTAACTCCCAAGCCATATTTTCTAGACCTTTTAGCTATGGAATAAACAAATCTGGCAGCATCAGGATACTGCATCATCCACCAGGCTTCGTCAATGATCAAAATCCTCTGCCTCTTGTCCTTTTTGACAATGGTCCAGATATAATCAAGCATGACATACATAGCAATTGGCCTTAATTCATCGGAAAGGTCCCTGATCGAAAAAGCTGTAAAAGTATTATTGACCTCAATATTGGTGGGCTGATCAAATACTCCTGCGGCACTACCTTTAACATATCTTTCGATCTTATTTGCCAGCATATGGGCCTCATCCTCTGCCATGGCATTAAGAATTTTATACAAATCCTCTAATAATGGAGGAGGTCTTCTCTGTGTAGCCGGATCAGGAGTTATTCCCTTTTCTTTATAGGTAAGGATCAAAGCTCTATCCAAAATTGCAGTTTCCACTGGACTGAGTTTCCCACCTACCATGATTCTTATCAATCCCTGTAAGAATAGAATTTTAAATCTTAATTCATCCTCATCCTTTTCATAAATACCTGATAATTCAAAGGGGTTAAGTTTAGCCTGCTGATCCTGGGAAAATGTGATATATTCTCCGCCTATGGCTTTAGTTAATTTTTCATACTCTTTTTCAGGATCAATGATTATGATATGCGTGCCCAACATCAAAGATCGCATGGCTTCCAATTTTACGAAGTAACTTTTTCCAGCTCCAGAAGTAGCAAAAATGACCATATTGGGATTGGGCATCTGGAATCTATCGAAAATTATCAAACTCTTATTATGTTTATTTATTCCATACATAATTCCATCATCCATGGTCAATTCTGAAGAAACGAACGGGAACGTGGTAGCTAGGGAAGTAGTATCCATATTCCTGTTCAAATAGATCTTGTCATAACCCAAAGGCAGTGTTGATAGAAAGCCCTGCTCCTGTTGCAAGGAAGCAACTGTAACAATCACACCAATTGCTGAAAGAGTTGATTCAATATTCCTGGAAATTTCTTCTAACTCCTTCATGTTGGTCGATCTTATGGTTATATACAAAGCAAAATGAAAAAATTTTTGATTACCTGAGGCTATCTGATCTTGCAATTCTTCAGCAGAACGTAGTGCTACTTTAACATTTGGATCGGGTAGCTTACCGGCTTCCAGATCCAGATTTAATGTTGCTTGTAACTCTGTGATCTTCCTTTTCAATCTTTGCAGAACCAGTCCCGAATCAGTAGGGTAATAGAAAGTCGAAATCGTGATAGGCTTTTCAAAATTGATCAAAGGAGAAAGCCAATTAGCTCCAACCCAAACAGGAAAACCTGTGGCAAAAAATGTCCTGAAATATTTACTTCCAATCTGCATATTATTGAAATCGATCTCAATAGCAGGTGGAGCTATAATATCTTTAACATCAACAATACCTTCAGAAAAGTTCTTGACTGCTTCTTCCTCTAATTGAGCCTGGCTTTTAGCAGGAGCTACTGTAACCTTATTGGGAGTTTGGGGAGCATTTACAACAGGAGTTCCAGCTTTTGGTGCAGTTTTAACAGGAGCTTTCTTTTTACCTATCAATAAGTCTAATAATCCCATTTATTTATTCACAACTTTGCTGGAAGTAAACTGTGTTGTTGCCAGCTGCAACTTACTTACACCCGTCTTGTCAGGATCATACATAGAATAATACAGTCTGATTAAACGCTCATTATCAAGCTGAAAGGCTGTCAAGCCAATATTTTTAAATTGCTTGATGAAGAAATCCCTTTTAGGTATCAATCTAGGCTTAACCTCATCCATGATACTATTAATATTAATTATTCTCTCCTTTTTCCCAAAAAGCTGCTTTATACCACTTGTCTTTTGAACTAAAGATCCAGTCTCAGGAATAACAACATAGAAGGTTTTATCCAGCACATCCTTATTGGCAGTTAGATTATTAATGAACTGTATATATATATCTATTTGTTTTTTTAAAGCCTCAGATATTTGTTTTTCTCTATAGACTCGTAATCTATCAATATAATTAGTAATATCGGTTCTTTCAGTTCTAATAACGATTTGAAAAGGAAATTCCAGAGAATTTAATAACGCAGCAAAATTCATGATCTTAATATCCTGTTCTTTTTCAGATAAAAGATCAAAATTAAGAGCGTTAACCTCCAATACCAAGGAGATCATTCCATTTTTTAATATCACAAGATCATCTCTGATATCCTCTATTGCCAGATGTTGTTGAGTGCTTGGTATTATTGGCGATGGAAACATATGATTATTAATTCTTAGATTTAATGGTAATCTCCTGTAACTTGTCAGGTAATATATTCACTCTTATCCTATCAAATTTTAGGTCAGGCTTTAATACATCTAAATAGTATTCACCAGGTGTTAACTTATGTACCAAAGCAAACCTCCCGTCGGCTTGAGATATTAGGGTCCTAACAACATTACCAGACAAATCAATAATATTAACTTGGGCTTTGGCAATTGGCTCATTCTTCAGATTAAAAACAGTCCCATTTAAATAAATTGGGTTTTGTGGATTAGTTACTGTAACCTGTTGTGGTTCTTCAGCCTTAGGCATAGGGCTGGCTGGAGCTTGAGCCTGGAAATTAACAGGCCTTACCGTTTGATTCTTCATTGGTCTATAAGCAACTGCATAATCTGAAGCCTCATATAATTTCTCCTGAGAATATTGATCTTTAACAGATTCAGCAATGGTTGCAGGTTTTTTATATACCATCTTTTGCTCAGGAGGAGCATCCTTAACTGTTTGTTCAGCCATTGGTGTTTCCCCCTGTAATTTAGGTACTTGATTGAAAAGGAAATCAAAGTGCTCGTCGATTTTACTAAGATCACTCTCTTCAAACTTATCCAGCTTCTCTTCTTCCTCTGACAACTTTTCCAATGGCTGTTCAGGCAGGTTAACAACCCTGGCCCTGCTTAAAATGGAATCTTGAGGTTTAGGATCAACTTTTTTAGAAACAGGAGTCGGTTTTAGAATATCTGGCACAACAGGGGTTTTCTTCCATAATCTCTCCTGCGGCTCAAACATGCTGGTAATAAAATTTTGGATCCAGATCACAGAAGGTTGGCCGTTGATCTTGACCAAGGCTAGAAACAAACCTCCCCCCATTGATACACCAATGAATATATATTTAAGAATTAAAGGCATATCTGTGTAGTAGAATAGCAGGGAGAGAATGAAACCTGCAGCTAAATACCCAAATTGCTTGACTGTAAAGAAACCAAAAAGCTTAAACTCAACATCCATGAAGTTATGGGGCACCGGATGTCTTTCCATATGGCAAAAGTGACTAGACTTTAATTAATATCTTCAATAATATAATTCTGCTCACCTGCTGGCGTTTGAAAGGAGAACTTTTCACCCTTCTTCTTACCATCTATTGCTAAACCCAGAGGTGATTCTATAGAAATATGACCACTGCTAGGATCAGCTTCGCTCGGTCCAACTAATTCATAATTAGAAATTGCACCAGATACACTGTTTTTAACTTTTACACTACTCCCAATACCAGCCTTATTAGTTGAAGTGGGCTCACTAACTACATCAGCATTCTTGATCATTTCTTCTAATTCCAGGATTCTATTCTCGTTGAATTCTTTACTATCCATAGCTGCCTTGTATGCAGCATTTTCAGAAAGATCTCCTTGCTCCCTGGCATTTTTGATCTCTTCTGCAATTTCATCTCTGACCTTGACCATTCTTTCATTTAGCTCTTTCTGCAAGTCTTGCAGACCTTCGGCAGTAATAATTAATTTATTTCCCATAATTAATTGATTTTAAAACTAAACTTGATTGGGCTGTATGAACTTCCTTTATATAAGTAACCGCTACTTTGGCTTATCGCCCCATCACTCAACGCCTCGACCTTGGAATTTGCAAATTCAAATTCAAGGTCATAATTTAATAAAGCGCCGGGCAGGGAATCGATTTCTATTTCATAATTATATCCAGATTCCAAAGCTTTTTCAAAAGGCAATGCCTGATAACTTAACCCATACTTAAAATCATCATCAGGTAATAGTATAGCACAAATGGTCGCTAGGTCATTGAGATCGAAAACCTGAGAATAATTCTCTAATTCAGTCCCACTAACACTCCAATTCTTAACTGGAGTAGCTGAACAGAAATAGGAACTTATTAAATCCTGACCATCAAAGCTTAAACTCAATTCTTTATCACTACTGCCATCTTCATTAACTGTTATCTTACCTGCCAATGTTATCTCGGGCATTCTTGATAGGATATTATTCTCTTTGGAAGATACCATACCTAAATGCAATGTATCCTCCACATCCACTTCGGGATAAACTAATGAAAGGAATTTGATGAAAAGTGGCTCAGAGCTAAATATTCGTAAATGATTGCCAGATATTGAGCCCTCAAGATCTGAAGCTAAATCTTGCTGCTTAAAAGGCTGATTAAACTTTTGCTCCATTAAAGCTGCTGCTAATCTCATTATCAAATCATTTCGAGCTTCGCTGCTATCCTTACCTTGAAGAGAATCATTCAGATATTCGAGTAAATTATTCTCATTTATTTGTGTTTGTTTATAAACAATTCCATCCGAACTCAACTTTGCTAAGACCTGTAAATTGATAGCCATACTCATGTCAACTGCCACGCCTTCATTCAATTCCACTACTTCTTCAACCTCTTTAAACCAGAGATCTTTTTCGTAAATCAGATCAAGATAAGAGAAATCAACACTGGTTGAACTGACCAGATCCTTGCTCACAAGTGATACTTGTTTTAAAGCTATAGCAGATAGATCAGGATTAATGTTTTTAAATTCATTAAATTCTTTAGCAGAAATATTAACTACTGCTCCAGACTGCATTTTAATTAAATAGTATCCAACTAAAGTACCCCCGGATGGAGTAAAACGTTGTTCATCCTGAATAATGAGAAGATAATAACGAGCTTTTTCTTTACCACTAAGGAGCGGTAAATATTCAAAAGTGTTTTGTAACAATCCTAGATTGTCATCAGTCTCCATAATCTTATCAAGCGAAGGTTCATATAGGCTTTTAATGAATTCAGGAAGCTCTTCCAAGTAAGTTACGACTTGATCCTTATTTGATTCCACTGCAGCAATCCCTACCCCTAATAGAGACCTGTTGGCATACATCTGATTTAACTGAGTATTATAATTGTTATTAAGCTCAACGCTCATATACATACCATCCAGCCTGGGAACAAACCCTGAATTATAGCTATTTGATAATTCCTGCAGAGGGATCAATGCCTTGGTAATATTCTCATATCCAGTCACATATTGCTGCAATTGCATCATAAAGGTCTGTAATTTACTATACGACTTATCATTTCCAGAAATTGTAAATAGGTATTCTAGATCTGAGAATCTATCCTGAGCATCTCTTAAATTCTCTTTAAGAGAAGAGATATTTAGGTTGGCTTCGTTGTATTTGAGCTGTTCCAGATTGGTTTGCAGAGAATTAAGATCGCTATAGCTAAAATACAGGGAACGAGATAATCGCAGCATAGGTGCGACCAGGATTAAATAAACAGTAATAAAAGCGATCAGTCCTAAACTCCAGAAAGCAAAATCAGTTAAAGTCATATTCTTTAACACATTTAATTTCTGTTTCAATCTATAGAATAGATCATTTAACCATCTATCTAATCTTTGTAATGGAGTCCTTTCTGGTTTTTTCTGCAATGCCTCTCTTAACTTGTTATTTGCCAATATAATACTGCCCTTTCTGGCCTTCTCCTGATTTTTTCTTTCGGCAATTAATCTGGCTAAGGCTCCTTCAGTGTTAACCGGTGCAGCTTGTGGAACTTTCCTTTCAGGATCATCCTTTTCATTGGATATAAAAAAGAAATCAAGCACCTTTTCTTTAATGGATTTTGGTTCTTCTTTTTTATCAGCAATGGGGATCAAAGTCTTATCTAATTGATCGACCTTCCAATCCACCTCATCAAGTTTGGCCTTTAGAAAATCTACAGTTTGCGATAAAGCTCTTTCAAAAGATATTCTGGGAGACCAACCAATACTGGTTAGATTAATAGCGGGCTTATAAAGTTTTATTGGTGGTAAAGAATGATCATCGGGATCAAAATATATTTCTTTAGCCTCACTGACTAGTTCAATTAATTTATAAGCAAAGCCTAATAACGTTACCTCACCTTCATTAGCTAGAGTATAGATCTGGCCTTTTGTATTAGGCGCGAACTGTGCCTTGATAATGCCATAGGCAGCATCAAGATAATGGATATAGTAATCACTCTCAAGTCCATCGCCAGGTATAATAAGTCTTTGCCCCTGTAAAGCTTGAATGATCAATCTAATTGGAATAGAATTCAAATCTATCTCCATACCCCTACCCAACAATGTTCCTAATCGTACAATCCTGGTATTAATCCCAACCTTTTCCTGATATTCTCTGACTAAACTCTCGCTATAGCGTTGTATCTCAAGTTCAGAATAGACAGAATATTTTTCTGCAGTTTGTAATTCATAGTTTAGATCGATCACTTTACTGGCTACAATGCTTTGATGCGCTTTTATTGAGGTACTGAGTAAAAACTTAGCATCAAATTTAGCTGTAAGGTCTAATACGGCATCAAGGTAATTGGAAGCCTGTAGGAATTCCTGTGTTGATATCTTTTGGGATTGATCAGTGAAGTGATGATTAAGATAGAAAACATAATCCAGCCTTCTTAGATCACTTTGCAAAACACTTAAACCGGAATAATCCATCAAGATAAGGTTATTATAGGCATCAATGAGTGGTAAATATTTCTCAATTTCAGCACTACCCTGATCGATAAGGATAACAAAACCCCCTTGTTCCAATAATGATTTAGCCAGCTCAATACCTAACAGGTCTTGCCCTCTTACAATAATCGAAGTTGGATATTTAACTGCATTCTTTAAAGATGTGGCAGTGCTCATTTACTTATTAATTTGCTTTAATTAATTTCATAGGCTGCAGGAATAAATTAACCTCCAGCTGTAAACTTAATCCTTTTAATTTATCTCTAGCTTCTTGTGATTCCGGCAATAGTACAAATTCAAGAGTATCATACCCCTGTTTCTCAAATCTTATCTTATGCTGTTTCGATATATCCAATTCTAGCTCTTTTAAGGGAGTAGTTCCAATTTGGGAATCATCTAAAAATACAGCCACATCATCAGGTTCTGAAATAATATTCAAATCCGGAGCACTGTCTTTATTAAAATTTGGTGCAGTATAGAGGATATGACCTTCACTGAATTCTTCAGAGGGCCCCAGATCATAAGCTATTACAACTTCGACTCCGGGCTCAAAATTTAACTTGCGGCTCAATTCATAATATATCCCTTCTTTTTCAGTCAGTCTTTTCAATTGGATCAAATGTTCACCTTTATTGATTGTAGTTATCTCTGCAAATTCATCATCAGTTGTAACGCTCCCCATGTTTTGCTCATCAACATAGATATCAATGTTTCCAGCAAGTGATTTTACTTTCAAAGTTGCTAGTTTGGGCTGAGTGTCTATTCCGATTAACTGCAATAAATTAATATCCCAATCATTCCAGGGAGACCAGAAACCTAACAGTACTAGTAACAAGAATAAAAGGAAGAGATTCCTAATTTTTTTGATCATACCTATTTAATTTTTTTTTATTATAGCAATATTTAAACATGACCTGTATTAATCACAATCAAAAATTAGATGAATTCCATAATTTATAGTATTCACTATTACTCTATGCTTTGCATCTAATATATGATATTATTTCAACCAAGCGATCAAGGAAATAGTGCAAGCCTTGGAAATCAAGTGACCACAACTTAATACCTAAACAAAGTGTCCGTAAGTATTATACTTATGGGAATCAAGGTGGCACCACCCTAATCAGGTAAATTAAGGGCCCTTGTTAAACTATTTTATTAGTAGTTTAACAAGGGCTTTTTATTTTTTAAATTATCTCTCCATGGAAAGAATTCTAATCGCAAATTTAATAAATCTAGTAGAACAACAAGTATTACTAAAAGGTGCAATTCAAAATATTAGAGATCTAGGTAAGATCATGTTCTTGCTTCTAAGAGATCGTACTGGTTTAGTGCAGATCGTAGTTGAAGATCAGGAGTTAATAGCTATCATAAGGAAATTGCAGCCAGGATCAATTTTATACGTACAAGGTAAAGTTTCTGCAACCAAATCTACAGAATTGGGTGTTGAAATAAAAGAGCCTAAAATTGAAGTAGTGCAGGAGGTAAATGAGCAATGGCCATTAGACCTTACTAAGAAAGAAATAGCAGCTAACTTGGAAACATTGTTAGATCACCGCCCTATCTCGCTTAGACATCAAAGATCACAAGCTATTTTCAAAATCCAGGCCAGAATGGTTCAGGCCTATCGTGAGTTTTTAATTAAAGAAGGATTTATTGAGTTCTTTGGTCCAAACATCATTGGAGCTTCTTCAGAAGGTGGCACAGAGCTATTCAAGGTTGACTATTTCGACAATGACGCTATGCTCTCACAAAGTGCTCAATTGTATAAACAAATGATGGTGGGAGTATATGAAAGGGTTTTTGCCCTGATGAAATGCTTTAGAGCTGAAAACAGCAATACTAGACGACATTTAACAGAAGCTACCCAATTCGAATTTGAAATGGGATACATTGAAAATTTCTCAGAGATTATGGACATGCTGGAGAGAATCATAAAATACATCGTTGAGATTATCAATTCTGAGTGTAAGAACGAGTTATCTGTTCTGGGAGTTGAACTTGCTAAGGCTCCTAAAGATGTTACCTTCCCCAGAATCAACTTCCATGATGCTTTAGAACTTGTCTTTAAGCGGACTGGAATTGATGAAAGAGGAGAGATGGACCTATCTCCCATGGCTGAGGCAGAACTATGTAAATACGCTAGAGAAGAGCATGGAACTGACTTCATATTCATTCCTCATTTTCTTAGGAAGAAAACAGCCTTCTACGCCAAACCAAATGAGCAAAACCCGGAAGTTACTAACTATTTCGATCTACTCTGTAGAGAGATTGAGATCGCCAGTGGTGGGCAGAGAATTAATGACCATGACGAGCTTGTAGAGTCTTTGAAATTAAAGGGGTTAGATCCTGAACATTTCACCGACTATTTATCTATCTTTAAATACGGTATGCCCAAGCATGGTGGTTTTGGGATGGGAATGGAAAGATTGACCATGATGCTTTTGGGGCTTGAAAATATTAGAGAATCCACTCTATTCCCTTCAGATCCAAAACGTATAGCTGGGGTTAAAATTAGTGGTAAAACTTTTTTTGGAGATGCCCTTTTTCCTGAGATAGTAAGAAGGCTCAGAAATAACAATATTGAATTTAAACACTTGGAGCATGAAGCAACTTCAACATCAGAGGACTCAGCTAAAGTGAGAGGGACATCACTAGAACAAGGAGTTAAAGCTTTAATACTACGCTCTAAAAAGACTGGTAAAAACTACATGGTCTGCGTACGCGCAGATCTGAAGCTGGATCTTAAATTGATCGAGAGCATTGTGTCTGATAAATTGGAGTTTGAATCAAGTGCTGGGATTAAAGATAGATATGGGCTGGAATTAGGAGCCATTCCTCCTTTTGGCAACCTTCTCGGACTTAATGTTTATATAGCTAAGAACATCCTAGATCAGGAAGAGATCGCTTTTAATGCAGGCACAAAGACTGATTCTATAATTATGAAGTCTAAAGACCTGGTAAGAATGACACAGGCAGAGTTGATCTAAGAAGTAAAAAATATCCAAAATTTTCTCTTAGGGGTATATTAAATCCTGACTTCATCTTCGTAAATTAGCTCTAGAAAATGTGTTACAATTAATGCTCTGATGCGTTATTTTTCTTATTGAACAAAACTCAAACATGTTAAAAGTCGAAAATCTAACTTGTAATATCGCTGATAAAGTAATACTTAAGGACTTGAATCTTACAGTAAAAAAGGGTGAGATCAGCGTCTTGATGGGACCCAATGGCTCTGGTAAGTCAACTTTGGCTAAACTCCTAATGGGCCATCCGGAATGTGAGATCAGTGAAGGTAAAATCACATTTCAAGGAAAAGACATCACTGATTTAGACGTTACGAAGCGAGCTAGATTAGGATTTTTTCTTGCTTTCCAGCACCCGCTTGAGATCCCTGGAGTCAATTTTAGAAGCTATTTAAGGCTTGCCTACAATAGTATGAGAGATAAAAAAGAACAATTGCCTGTATTCAAATTCAGGAATATACTTCAGGAAAAAGCCAAGCTCTTGAACATTCCTGATAAATTATTGGACAGGAACCTCAATGAAGGATTATCAGGAGGAGAAAAGAAAAAGATGGAGATATTACAAATGGCTATATTAAATCCTAAATTGGCCATTCTTGATGAAACTGACTCGGGATTAGATATTGATGCCTTAGCAATAGTATTTGAGAACATTGCTAAGTTAAAATCTCAAAATCCTGATCTTAGTGTATTGATAATCACACATTACCATAAGGTCTTTACTTATCTTAAACCAGATAGCGTTAACATCATCTATCATGGAACTATTGTAGAATCAGGTGATTCTTCATTACTGGAAAAGATCGAACAGAATGGATACAAGGAATATGAAAGAAAATAATAAAGATCTAAAACGAGAAAGTGAATTCCTGCTTGAGGGATTAAATAGCGATTACGCCAACAAGTATGGCTTTAGTGATGATATTAAAAACCAATTAGATCTTGGTAAAGGTTTAAATGAAAAAGTTATAAGAGAAATTTCCAAATTAAAACAGGAAGATGAATGGATGCTAAATAAAAGACTACAAGCGTATAAAGTATTTAAAAGTAAAACCATGCCCAAATGGGGGCCAAGTCTAAGTGATATTAATTTTGATGATATCCACTATTTCGTCAAAGCAGGTGAAAATACTGCCCATAGCTGGGAAGATGTGCCTCAGGAAATAAAAACAACTTTCGATAAATTAGGTATCCCCCAGGCCGAAAGGAAATTTTTAGCTGGAGTAGCTACCCAATATGAATCTGAGGTCATCTATCATAATCTTCAAAAAAAATGGAGTGAACAAGGTGTGATCTTTTTAGATACAGATGAGGCCTATAAAAAGTATCCTGAATTATTCCAAAAATATTATTCAAAAATAGTCCCTTCTACTGATAATAAATTCGCAGCCCTTAACAGTGCGTCTTGGAGTGGAGGCAGTTTCATATACATACCTAAAGGAGTAAAAGTTAAGATCCCTTTACAGGCTTATTTTAGGATCAATACCAAGAACATGGGGCAATTTGAAAGGACTCTCATCATTGCAGATGAG
>Ga0172371_10008693_pt1 | contig 14149 bp, 17 predicted proteins | sample Lak12m_FD_114543 | JGI IMG/M metagenome (GOLD analysis project Ga0172371, IMG submission 114543) | Freshwater microbial communities from Kabuno Bay, South-Kivu, Congo - kab_022012_12m | ecosystem: Environmental > Aquatic > Freshwater > Lake | place: Democratic Republic of the Congo: South-Kivu... | reverse complement strand
CACCAACCCAAAAAATAACCCCTAGCCTCATTTACACCTAAATTGTACTTAACACACTTATCCAAGAAATTACGTGCTTCTTTTTTCTTTTGTTCTTGATTTAATTGAGGAATTATTTTCTCAGAAAGGGCTGAATTAATTTGTTCAAACAAAAAAGCATTACCAATTGCCCCTCTTCCAACCATTAAGTAATCACAATTCGTTTCTTTTTTCATTTCAATCGCACTCTTTGTATCAACAATATCCCCATTTCCAATTATAGGAATAGAAACGTTTTCTTTTATTTCTTTAATTTTTTCCCACTTAGCTTTTCCAGAGTAACCATCACTACCAAGTCTTGCATGAAGACAAATAGCGCTAGCCCCTGCTTTTTCAGCTTTTTTTGCGCAAGAAATAAAAGTTTCTTCATTCAAACCAAGCCTCATTTTTATAGTAATTGGTTTATCAGTAGCACTTTTCATTTCAGTAATTATTTTTCCAATCAAATCAGGATAATTTAGTAAATAAGAACCATAATTTCCTTTTTGTGCTTTTGGTACAGAACATCCCGCATTTAAATCATAACCTGCAAAATTTTTTGGGTGATTTTTTTCAACAAACTCGATTGCTTTTTTAAATTCTAAAGGATTATTTCCAAATAATTGTAAAAATATTGGTTTCTCTTTTTCACTCACTTTTAACAAAGAAGGAGTTTTTTTACTTTTGTGCAAAATCCCTTTTGTGGAAATTAGTTCAGTATAAACAAGACCTGCCCCATTTTCCACACATAATTCTCTAAAAGCAATATTTGTGTAATCAGCCATGGGTGCTAAAAAAACAGTACTCTTTAACTTAAGCGAACCAATTTTTTTCATAACAAATCAAATTTATAATCAATCAAAAAAAGAATTTAAAAGCGACCAGCAAAGGTCGCCGTCTAATTTATTGTTCTTCTTCAGCAAAAGCTTTAATTGCATCATAATTTTCAACAATTAATTTAGCTTTTCCTTTACCAAATTGGAATGGAAAAGTATCTTGCTCGTTTCTTTTAAGGATTATCATTTTGTTTCCTTTAAATTCTCCATATTCAACAACCATTTTGTATCACCTTGCTTTAGTTAAGCTCTTAGTGAAAGATTGGTTCTTAACATTTATAAGGTTAATTAAAGTTTCGTGCCTTTACTTAATTATGAATAAAATAGCAATCGTTTGTGCATTAAAGGATGAGGCCAGCGTAAATATTGCAAATCAACTAAAAAATATAGGAATACCAACTTGGGCTAATTATTATGAGTTTGATGAAGATACAGTATTCCTCCCCCTTTCTTTAGTAAAAGAAACTACAATAATTGTTCTTTCAAAACATGCAAGTGCTGCAGGGAAAAAAAGTCTTACCGTTCATTCTCTGGGAAATTTTGGGAAAGCAGAGTATGGCGGAGAAGAAGGAAAACTTTGTAAAACAAATTCAAATATTTGTGCAAATTATTTAAGAGCTTTAAATAAAAAAAAGGAAGAAAATAAATTGGAAGATTTTCAAGTGTGTATGGAAGTAACTCACCACGGCCCTTTTATAGATAAAGAAGTGGTGTTTATTGAACTGGGAAGTTCAATTACAGAATGGACAAATAAAGATCTTGCAAAAATAATTGCAGAAGTAGTAATTGAATCAACAAATACTCTTATAGAAGGCAAAACTTTTATCGGGCTTGGAGGAACACATTATGCTCCAGAATTTACTAAACTAATTCTTCGAGAAAATTATTTACCAGGACACCTTTGTCCATCATATGCATTAGAAAAAATTGATGAAAATATGCTTTCTCAAATGATAGAAAAAAGTAAAGCTACCGAGATTGTTCTTGACTGGAAAGGACTAAAAAAAGAAAAACAAAAAATAGTCGCGCTTTGCGAAAAAACAGGATTAATTATCAAAAGAGTTTGATTAGTAAAAAAATTAATCAAATCTTATTTCTTTAAATGAGTGAAGATCGATTCCATATTTTGAATAAATATTTAATAACCCATAATGAGCATTTTCCACATTTTCAAGACCAAGAAGTTTAAGTCCCTCTTTAACCATCTCTTCATTTTTTCCTTCAATTTCTAAAATTGTGGGAATTTTTGACCAAGTATCAATAGTAAACTCAAGCTCACCTAAAACAAATTTGTGTCTTTTATTTTCTTGATAATATTGTCCTTCAAATCCTTTTAATTTTGAAAGTATTTTTGCTGTTGTATCAAAATCACTAACTTCAATTTCCTCTTCTTCAGTTTCACTAATACCAGTACCCATTTTGTATTTGTAGGTAAGCGTGGGTTTATTGCCACCCGCTTGTCTTAACCTAATCCATTCTCCTTTCCCAAGGTCCGTTGCACCAAGGCACTTTATGTCAAAAACAATCTTTTTTGTAAAACTTCAGGCGTTTCTTTTGCTCCAAGTCCTCTAAGTTTTTGAGCAATTTTTTCTTTATCAATATTAAGTACTTGTGTTTCATATTCCATAGTTAAAAAATATGCAAAAACAATTAAATATTGAAATGTTGAGAAAGAGGTAGTTTTAATAATTAAAAAATATTAAATTAATGGGATAACTTGACTACGCCTGCTTTTGACAACCAAAAATATCTTACTGCACAAACAGAGGCAATTCTTTCCAGAATAAAAAAATTTGATAAGCTATACCTTGAAATGGGAGGGCATGTTCTTTGTGATGCTCACGCATCAAGAGTACTCCCTGGGTATAAAGCAGATAACAAAATAAGATTAATTAAGAAACTAAAAGATAAAATAGCAATAATTTATTGTGTTAGTGCAAAGGAAATTGAAAAGAATATTACTTGGAGTGATTCTGGATTAACTCTTGAAGATTATGCTTTAAAAGAAATTAAAGAATTTAGAGAAAACGGGCTTAATGTTGTCGCAATTGCAATTAACAGACTTGAGAATGAAACAAAAGCACTTGCTTTTATTGAGAGATTAAAAAAATTAAAAGAAAATTTTGTTATTAGTACAGAAATTGGAGGATACCCTAAAAGCATAAAAAATATTTTCGGCCCCAATGGTTTTGAAAAACAACCCTTAATTGAATTAAAAGAACCTCTAATCATTGTTACTGGCGCTGGAGCAAATAATGGAAAAATGTTTCTTGCATTATCCCAAATATATCAACTAAAGAAAAAAGGAATTGATGCAGGATTTGCAAAATTTGAAACTTTCCCCATATGGAACTTACAAATAAAACACGAAGTAAATATTGCTTATGAAGCAGCAACTGCTGATATTAAAGACAAACTACTAATTGACCCTTTTCATAAAAAAGCTTACGGGATTAATGCTGTTAATTATAATAGAGATATAGAAAATTTTGCAATCCTTAAAAAAATAATTGATAAAATTTCTTCAAGAACAAATTACATGAATAATTACAAATCACCCACTGATATGGGCCTTAATATGGCAAAGGAAGGAATAATTAATGATAAAAAAATACGCGAGGCTAGCATAAAAGAAATTTATAGAAGAGCAAAAATTTATCAGGAAAAATTTAAAGCAAAAGACACAACAAAATCAACTTTGTTAAGAATGGATAGAATTATAGATAAGATAGTAAAACACTAAAAATAGCCCCCCTTTTTAAGGATTTTGAAAGCTAATTTATCTATAAAACACGGGTGGTTATTTTGGGTGGAACATTAACTTACGATTCACAAAAAAGATTCAAAACAGCAAACGAATCAGTGATTTCTCTTGCTGGAGAATTTCCTAAATGTAAAGGATTATACCCTGATTGCCCAGAAGTACCTAGTTTAACAAATTCTATGTGTAGAACTTGCCCAAAAACTGACGGAATGAAAAAACCTAAACCAAATGAAGACGGAACCTTTGATGAAGATAAGAAAGAAACAAAGCAAGAATATAAAGAAGAACAAAAAGAACCCGTAGAGGAAGAAACTGCCCAAGAACCAATCGAAGAAAAAGTTGAAGAAGAAACAAGCAATTCTTCAGAAAAAGAAACTGAATAAATTAAATCAAAATTTATTCTTCGATAAATAATATTCTTTAAATTTTCTTACTGCTTTTCCTCGGTGACTTATTTTGTTTTTTTCTTCAATAGTCATTTCGGTTAGGGTTTTATCAAGCCCTGTTGGTTTTAGATCCCAAATAGATTGTGAGTCTTCTTTTGGTTCAACAATTTCTCCAACTACTTCTCCTTCAAAAAATAGTATTTCTTTTCCATCAGTATAACCTATTGTTGCTTTTGCAGAAACACCATAGTTATTTTTTGCTTTGCATAATTCATAAATTCCGCTTCTGCCTAATGATTTTAAGAACCATTTAATTAGAGGACCAGGAAATCCATTTATGCAATCCAAAGAAAAAGAAACATCTTCCACAATAAATTCTCCTTTGTAGTGTTTTGTTGCTTCTTTTAGTTTGTGTTCTATTACTTCGCGGGAATCTAAGCTTTGTATTTCTATTAAATCAATCTCTTTTTGTTCAATAATAATTGGGTCAAGTTCAGCTTTTGTTTCGTTGAATTTGTTTTTGTTCCCTGTTATAAAGTAGAGAACCATTTTTATTGCACCTAAAATAGTGTATCAAATATTTTTTTGCCATTATTTTCTTCTAAGAATTTGTATCTTGCATCAACATATTCTTGGATTTTTTTTACGTGTTCTGGTATTACGTGTTTGAATCGTCCTTGCATCATTAAGTATTCTTCAACAGGTTTTCTCTCTGGATTTGGTTGGTTTAATTTTAGTACTCCATTTTCTATTTCATAAAGGGGGAATACGTTTGTTTCGTTTGCTTTTACTGCAATGTCAAGTGTTACTGAGGAATCAATTTTCCAACCAGGTATGCAGGGCACATAAACATGCAATAGGGTTGGTCCGTCTGTTGCTAGTGCTTTTTGTACTTTTGCTTTTAGATCAAATAAATTTGATACGCTTGCACTTGCAACATACTTTGCTCCGTGTGCTGCGATAATAAATGGAAGAGGTTTTTTTGGTTCAGCTTTTCCAGGAATTACTTTTCCTGCCGGAGAAGTTGTGGTATTTGCGTAAGGGAATGTTGCTCCACTTCTTTGTATTCCAGTATTGTGAACAACAATTCCATTTGCTATAAAATTGTGTTCTCCTTCCACTCGTAAATCAAGAGTTGGTTCAACACCTAACTTTTTAATAGAAGTAATTTTCTTGGTTTCGAAGTGGTCATTTCCAAATAAATAATTTCTTTGTTTATTTTGGTTTGCATATTTTAATAAGGCTCCTTTTTTACCACTAAAACAAACATACCCGTAAGCAGAGTCTTCTAATAATTCTCTCCCCACCACTAAAGTTCCTTTCTCTTTTGTTTGTTGATGTATTTTTCCAACACGCACATCCATTGTTTGGAGTAATAGTCTCAACGTTCTTAAAAGTTCAAAACTTGCTGAAACGTATCTATTACTATTTCCAAGTTTATATCCGTCTGAAAGCATTAATCCCTCAACAAAAGCTTGTTTTTCATGCAAAGGTAAAGTAAATACCCATCCAGGAATTATTTTATTTTTTGCACCTTTCCCAAATCCAAGTGAATCAATAAATCGAGCAATGTTTATTGATTTAATATGTAATTCGTTATTATTTTCACTCAAACAGTGACTCCATAACAAATTTTCGACTAATTGTTTTGCTTCTTCTCTTCCTTTTTTACCTTTGGGCAGAGCGAATCCAACTTCAGCTTTTTCTGTTCTTGTCCAACCATCACCAACATATAAACCCAATAATTTCATTAGCGGAACGGATGAATTTTCAGGTAAATGGACTTCATTTAACTTATTTACTTTATAATCTCCTTTTTTTGATTCTTCTATCTTGATAAAATTGTAAGACTTTCCTTCCAGCCCCTTTTTTAATGAAACAACTTCTTCTCCAACTTTTAATTGTTCAACCATTTTCCACACGAATTGATTATTACTAGATTTACCATTTCTTTGTAATATAAGAAATGGATGATTTCCTGTTGCCTTTATTGTATTTGAATCAGTATTTATTTCAAAAACTCGTTTCTTTCCATTATCAAAAACGCCAGTGCAAGGTTTTAGCACAAGCTCGTGAGTTTTTTGATCAAATGCATAAACTAAATCCCCAATTTTTATTTCAGTAATTTTCTTTAATCCATCTTCAGTCATTATTAGAGAGTCTAAAGCAAGACAATTCATATAAGCTTCATTATCTGTTACAACATAAAGTATTTTGTGTCCGCGTTCTACTGCTCCGCTTAGCACTCCAAAACCAATATCAAACATTGCTCCGTCTCCGCCCATTCCAATTACGTTTGTTTTTGTGTTTCCTTTTGATATAAGAGCTGCTTTTACTCCGCTTGCAACTGAGCCTACTGTTTCAAATGCACAGTGTACCCAAGGGATTTCAAAAGCTGTTTCTGGATAAGGAGTGGATACTACTTCCATACACCCTGTTGCCATCACTAGAACGGTATCTGCTCCGGCAGTTTTTAGTATGTGTCTTAACGCTAGTGCTTCTCCGCACCCTGCACAAGCTCTATGTCCACTTGCAAAATATTCTTTCTCATCCATTCCAAGTACTACCATAAAAATCACTTCTTAATTAATATTTTTTTAATAATTATAAAAATTGCTCCTAAAAAAAATCCTATAAATCCCCAGAAAACTATGTGAGAAATAATAAAAAAAGCTAATGTCAAGGCTAAATGGATTTCCACTGGCGTCCAATAGAAAAACCAACCTAAAATGAGTGTAATTAATATTGGAAAAAATACAAAAAGTCCAATCAAATTCAAAGAATAAATATTATACCCTAATGTAAAACCAACAAGTAATAACAAAGCAACAAAACTCCCAAACCAACCCCCAATAATTAAACCTTTAAGCAAATCAGGAGAGGGCAAAAGTTTTCCTGTTTTTTTCTTAAGAATTATTATTGCTATAATTGAAAGTAGTAAAAATCCAAAAAGCATAAAATAGGAATATGGGTGTATTATGGTAAAAAAATTAGGTTCTAAAAAATATAAAGGCCATCCAGAAGCAAAAACAAAAGATGAAAAGAACAGTACACAGATGACTAAGAGTAAGTTTCGAACACCAGTTTGTTTCATTTTAACCATTCTCCTTCTTTTCCTTTTATTACTAAGTCAAATGCTTTTCTTATTCTTTCTCTATCAATATCTCTTCCACCTAAGCCCGCAATAAATCCACTTACTTTTACTTTTTGTTTTGCAAGTGCAGCTTTTGTGTCAGTACATAGTGGTCCTTCATATCCTATTGAAACGTGTCTATCTATTACGCCGAGTCCTTTTAGTTTTTTTGTTGCATTAATTAAATCTTCAACAGGGAAAGGTCTTATTGATTTTATTTTTATTATTCCTACTTTTTTTCCTTTCTTTCTTAATTCATTCATTACTTCTCTTGCAGTACCCACAGTACTTCCTGCAATTAATAATGCATATTGGGCATCTTTCATTTCTATTAATTCTACAAGTCCGTTTCCGTATTCTCTTCCAAATGTTTTTGCAAATTCTTTATGAATAAGAGGAATTTCTTTTAATGCTTCTTGCATTGCTATTTGTATTGCTTCTTTAAACTCGAAGTAAGTATTTGGTTGTGCAAAAGCTCCGAAAGTTTTTGGTGATGCGGGATCTAAGTAATCTTTTGGATGATATTCTCCAACAAATTCTGTTACTTTTTCTTGTGTTTCAATTGTTACTGGTTCGTATACGTGTGTTAGCACAAATCCATCAGCACAAACCATTACTGGTAAAGAAATATTTTCTTTTTCAGCTAACTTGTAAGCCATTAATATTGTGTCAAATGCTTCTTGTGTATCTTCACAAAATAATTGTATCCAGCCTTGATCTTTTTCACTCATTGAATCTGAGTGATCATTCCAAATATTTAGTGGGCCTGATAGAGCTCTATTTGCGATAAACATTACTGCAGGAAATCTTGATGCTGCAATTATTGGAACAATTTCGTGCATTAAGGCTAAACCTTGTGATGCTGTTGCTGTAAAAGATCTTACTCCTGTTGCGTAAGCCCCAAATAATGCGCTTGCTGCTGAGTGTTCGCTTTCAACATAAACCATTTGAGAATCAAGTTCTCCGTTTGCAACAAATTCTGATAATTTTTCAGGAACTAAAGTACTTGGAGTAATTGGGTACAGGGGTAAAACTTTTGGTTTGCAAAGTTTTACTGCAATAGCAATTGCTTCTGAACCTGAAATAACTTTTTTTTCTGCCATAAAAAATCAAATCCTTCTTAATTTTTTTATTTTTCCTCAACTTTATAACTTATGCATTTTACTGGGCAAACTTTTGAACATATTAAGCATCCTTTACAGTAATCATAATTTACTTGGAATTTTCCTTCACTATCTTTGTATATTGCAGCATCAGAGCAATTAAGCCAACACTTTCCACACTTTATGCATTTCGCTTGGTCAATTTCTGGTTTAAATGTTCTCCATTCCCCAGTTTTGTAATTTTTTGTTGAACCTGGGTTTCTAATCACTGCCCCTTTTGTTAATTCAATTCCACCAGCAGTTTTCTCCCCAGAATAGGATATTTCACTTTTTTTATTTTCAACTTTTTTAGACATAATAATCATCTTTTTTTATTTTTCTTTTTTTGCTTGTTCATAAACTTCTCTTATTGCAGCAATGTTTTTTTCAACAATACTTCCTTTGCTTCCCATTTGTTGAGCAATTGCTTCTTCAAGTGCTTTTAGTGTTACTTCTCCAGTAATTGCACTAAATGCTCCAAGTGCAGGAATGTTTACAAAAGGTTTTCCTATTTTTTCAAGAGCAACTTTTGTAATATCAATACATCTTATTTTTGCTTTTGTTTTTATTCCAAGTTCTTCTGGTTTTTTGTTTGAATTAACAATTACAAGTTTTGTTATTGTTTCATTTAAATTCTTTGATAAAGTCGGATCAAGTATTAAGCAATAATCAGCTTCTTTTACTTGTTCTCTTAAAGTAATTTTTTTGTCATCAATTCTACAATAACTTCTAACCGGCGCGCCGGTTCTTTCTACTCCAAAGTTAGGGAATGCTTGTGAAGATTTTCCATCTTTAAACGCAGCAATAGCTAACACTTGAGAACTAGTAACTGCCCCCTGTCCCCCTCTTCCCAAAACGATTATTTGTTTCATAAAAATCAAATCTCTATTACAAATATTAGATTTTACCCCTATTAAAAGGATATCTAATATGTGAAAATTATTAAGGCACGTCCATTTAAATAAATTATTTTAGCAATTGTCTGAACTTAAATGCAAGTTTTCCGTTCATATAATCCATTGCTTCGCTCTTAAATGCAGCATCGCTTTTTGCAATTGGTTTGTAAGTCATAATTAATTCGCCTAAGTCTTGAGGATTTGTTTTTAGTCCTTCAGCAAATAAAACAGTAGTTAAATTGACTATCCCTCTATCGCCTGCTTTTAGTCCTTCAACAAGTTTGTGTTGCCACCCAACTTGGTATTTAACAAATTTATGCATATGTTCAGGTATTTTGCTTAAATCTGAAAAGGCGACAATCCTTTTTTCTGATTCTTTTAGAGTTGCTTCAACTGCAAGTTTTTGCAATTCTACAGGATTTTCCAAAACTTTTCTTTTTATAGCTTCTACTCGCCAATCAGCTCTTTCACCCATAAACATGGATCTTCTAAATGCAATGTATGCTCCGTTTGCTTCAAAGAACTTATCGGCAAAAGCAATTGCATCTCTCTCCAAATTTCTTCCAACTTCATTTAATGCGGGAAGAGACCCATGTTTCGCCATTGCGTCAGCTATTACTTTAGCATTTTTTAAACCATATTTTTTTTTCATTAAAGGTTGCATATATTTTGCGCCTTTTGTTTCGTGGGTTTCAACATTTTGTTCTTTTTGTTTCATCGAATCGGCAGCATCTCTGAATCTATCGTGAGCAAGTCCTCCGATTCTAGCACGGGCTTGTTTTTTTAATCCCCCACCCATCATCTGAACATATTGTCCAGCGTAGAATGAAACTCTTTGAACATGACCTAAATTGTGCGCACTCGTTAATTCCCCCTTTTTCCCCATTTGATAAAAAGCACTACGCATATATCTTTGCATTACCTTTTCTCGTCTTCTCCAATCACTAGCGAGTTTGTTTTTAGTTCTTCCAGAAGTTTTCAGCAATTGTTTTCTTTTTTCCATAACTGCTTTCGAGACCATTTTAATTAACCCCTTTATTTGCAATTCCTACCATGATAGGAGTAATATTATTCATACTCCATTCTTCTTCAATCTTTTGTTTTGATTCTTTATCAAAAGTTACTGCTATCCCACAGTCTCCTCCGCCAGCTCCAGAGAATTTTCCCGCACCCAAATTTTTATCAGCTATATCCGCGAGTGTTGAAAGTTCTTTTGTTTCCAAATTATTGCTGCTCCAATCAGAGAATTCTTTAAGCAACAATCGGTTTTGTTTTATTAAAGAAAGAACTTCGCTTTGGGTGTTTGATTTTATTGCATGAATCATTTTTTCAGTAACTGATTTTATGCTCATAATTAATCCATCATATTCTGCTTTGTTTTTTTCTTTTGCGGTATTTATTTTTAATATAAGTTCTTTTGTACTTGCACTATTCCCAACAAAACCTATACTTAAATTAAAATTTGTAGGAAGCTCAATTGGTTCTGCTATAAAGAGTGGCCACTCTGTTTGTACTATTTCTTTTACTCCTTTTTTTTCTTCAAATTGTTTTGTAACCCATTTCATATCAGGCTTTTGGTAAACAAGAACCCCGCCATACGTTGAAGCAGCAACATCAAAACTAGAACCTATTTTTCCTTGTGCTAAATAGTGTGCGATACAACCTAATTTGAATATTTTTTGTTTTGCTTCAAGTGAATTAATTTCTTGTCCGTGGTAAGAAAGTACTGCTGCAACTGTTGCTGCAACTATTGCTGCGCTTGACCCAAATCCTACTTTTGCTTTTTGTCCATTTGGCAGATCAACTACAGTATCAATAGAATTTGTTTCAATCGAAAAATTTTTTGTTTGAATTCCCGATTCATTTAAATATTTAAGAGCAGATTCAACCGACTTTGCCACAAATAAAAAGAATTCTTTTGTTTTTTCGTCCGCATCAATTTGAAGAGAACCATTTTCAAATTTTGCTTTTGCAGAAAAATCAGTTCCTTTTGCATTCAAAATTATTTCTTCGCTAGGATTAATTTCAACACTTACTCGTTGATCAACAGCCATTACTATGCAAGGCACTCCATCTTCAAGTACACTCCATTCCCCACTTAGCATTAATTTTCCTGGTGCAGTTATTTTCATATTTTTCCACCCCTTAATCCATATTTAAAATAAATGTTCTTGAATTTCCCTCGGGCCCATCCCAGGCTTGCATTCAATAATATCATGTACTGATTCTAATTTTTTTATTTCTTCTGTTATTTTTGCAACATCATTTTCTAAGCAAATTATTTTTACTTGTGGTCCGCCATCCATTGTGAAATAACATTTCATTCCTTCATCTTGCATTTCAAGTACTCTGTGCATTACTTCCACTGTCCCCGGAGCCCAGTAAATTATTGGAGGAAGAGTTGTCATAGCACAAGAGTGCATTAGGATACAATTATGCTGAGCAAGTTTTCCCAATTCTTCAAAATTTTTATCTTTTATTAATTGAACCATTTTTTGAGCATCGCTTTCTGCCTGAGTGTACCATTTTTCAAATATTGGAGAAGTTTTTACACTCTGAGCCATTCCTGCTCTTGATTTTATTTTTTTAGCATTTTTTGAAATAACACAACCCAGTATTCTAAATTCGGGCCAGTGTTCTTTTGGAGCAATTTGTTCTGCAAAAGAATCTAATCCGTCAGCAGCACTCCCTCTGTGCCATATAGCAAATCCATCTATCAAACTTCGACTTGCACTTCCAGAACCCATTCTTGAAATTATACTTAAATCTTTCGTACTTAGTTCAAGTCCTGCAGCTTTTGACGCAGCAAATGTTAGAGCAGCAAGTCCTGATGCACTTGAAGCAAATCCTGCGGCTGTTGGAAAATCGTTTTTTGAAACAACTTTAGCTTTTAATTCAATTTTTGCTTTACCTCTAATAATATCAAGTTGTTCTTTTACTTCTTTAAATTCATCAGTATTTTCATCAAATTCTTTTCCATCTAAAACAAAAATATCTTTAGTGTATTGTTTATCAAAATCAACTGTGGTTGTTGTTTCAAGCCCTTCAAGTGTGACAGAAGTACTGCTATTCCATGGAGTCTTTAGAGCAGCATCCTTTTTACCCCAATATTTTGTTAAGGCAATATTTGCATTTGCTTTTACAGTCACTTTCATTCAATTACATCCGTAAATATAATTCAACAAAAAAATATTAAACAGTCGTATTTAACTGACTTTTATTTTTATAGCATTAAATCCTTTCCCAATTAATGATGCTAATACTTTTTCTTGCTGTTTGTCTCCTTCGCAAAGAATAATTACGTCACCATCATACCCTGTAATTTTTGCTCCAAATGCCCCTTCATAAGCCACTATTTTTATTATTTGATCCGCTTCTGACCAAGATAATCCCAACTCAGATAATATTTTTTGATTTTGTGTCATTAATTTTCCAATTTCAGCATTTCCACCGAACTTAAATTCATTTTTTGATTTGGAAACAATTTTTTTAATATCACTAATCGCATTTAGAATATTTTTATCATTTTTCTTGAATTTTTCCATTAATTTATTTTTCATTTCTTCTGAACTTATTTTTGATTTTGTTTTTGCAATTACAAAAAATAGTGCCTTTGCTGGTTTTAGTGTTCGTGGTTTTGACTCGGTTTTTGCTTCTTCTATTAATACAAAAGAATTGTACGCTGCACATGCAGAGTGTGCTTTTAACTCATCTTTTCCAACTACTTCTTCTGCTTTGTGAATGTTTTCAAATAAATTATCTGATTTCCAATTAGTAATTGATAATTGATTAACTGCTTTTTCTAGAGCAGCACTTAATGCAAAAACATACCCTCTCGTTTTTTCTGTGGCACTTCCGCATACAGTTATTTTAAAGCCTTTTTTTGGAACATCAAGTTCATTGCCAAAAACACAGTCAAATATTTTTGATTCAATAGCTTCTTTTTTTTCATTTTTTAGAAATTTTTCTTTTGTTATTTGATTATCAATTTCAATGTCTTCAAGTTCTTTCTTTTTTTCTACTCTCGCTTCAACGTATTCTTGCGAAGGAAAAGCGACTACTGATCCCCCAAGTTCTGCTAAGTATTCTCCAAAAAGAATTGTTGCAGGAAATGCTTTTCCACTAATTTTTTCAGCCATAACTTTTATTCACCATAATTAAGATAATTTATTTTTGGTTTTAACCTATTTGTGTTTTTGTTGCAGCATAACCTTTAGCAATTATTGCTTTTGCAACAGTATCTTGTAATTCTTTTCCAGGAGTAAGAGCAATCATCATCCCTCCTCTCCCGGTTCCTGTAAGTTTTGCTCCAATTGCCCCCGCTTCTTTTGCAACTTTTACTAATTCATCAAGTTCTTGGCACGAAACAGTTATTTCTTGTAAAAGTTTATGGTTTTGGTTCATTAGCTCCCCGATTTTTTTTAAATCATAATTTTTTATTGCGTCCACTGCTTCCCTTTCAAGTTTTTCATATGCGTCAAATATTTCTTGCATTTTTTCTGGATCAGCTTCTTTTAACTTTTTTACATCCCCCACAACTTCTTTTGTGAGAGCGGTTTTTCCAGAGTTTCCAAGAACAATTTCCATTGGTTGTTTTGTTTTTAGAACTTCAATTTTATTTTCTCCCCCAGTCAAGTTTTTCTTGAATAACAAAAATCCACCATATGTTGCAGCAGTATTGTCAATCCCTGATGGTGTTCCACTTCCAGCAGTTTCACCTTCGAATGCTACTTTATTTATTTGGTCATCATTAAAATCCATTTTATATTCATCATTTATTGCTCGAGCTATTGCAACGGCACATGCAGCACTCGCTCCAACACCTGAAGCACAATATAAGTCTCCGCCTAAAATAATTTTTAATTTCCCTTTTACTCCCATATATTCAATTACCCGTTTTATCAAGGGCTCATATTCCCCTTTTTTTTCTTCTTTATATCCTGGAGTGGCTGGGCGCTTGTCAATTTATTCATT
>Ga0172371_10008692_pt1 | contig 14151 bp, 13 predicted proteins | sample Lak12m_FD_114543 | JGI IMG/M metagenome (GOLD analysis project Ga0172371, IMG submission 114543) | Freshwater microbial communities from Kabuno Bay, South-Kivu, Congo - kab_022012_12m | ecosystem: Environmental > Aquatic > Freshwater > Lake | place: Democratic Republic of the Congo: South-Kivu... | reverse complement strand
GTTAATAATTATACCTCGGAAAATACAATGTTTGATTTTTGATTAAGATTAATATAGACTGCTTTTTAAATAAAAATGGAGGCAAAATGGTAGGCTTGAATAGGAAAGGGAAACCAATTTTGGGAACTATTTCAATAACAGATTTACCTAAAATAAGCTCATTTTTATTACCAAAAGATTATGAATTATTACCCAATACTTCTGAGGTCTTTGAATTGGAATTTGCTTTCTATGAACATCAATTTCTAACAAAGGATGAAATTGTTCAACGTGGAGCATTCTTTAAAAGCGTTAATAAAATTCCTACACACCATTATATCATTTGTTCGAGCAACAGCTCAGTTATCTGGGAAGGAAGATCAGAAACAACTAAATCATATTTCAAAGAGGGTAGTTTCTCGACTGGTTATGCTACACATGGGCTTTTTCCATATAGAGGCAAATTTCACCCACAGCTTATCAAAGGAATATTGAATATCTTAAGGATTCAATCTGGAGATGTGGTCCTTGACCCTATGTGCGGTAGTGGAACTTCAAACGTAGAAGCAAGTCCCTTCTTCTTTAGCCCATGATCTGGTAGTTAGCGCAACCTGGCCGCATACCACTATCTTAACCACCCCGATGGGGTCAAGGAATTTTATTTTGTGTTAATCATTGATACTGAGAAACCACCGTGGATTTTGACTTGGAAACAGCTTAGAAAGATTTTGGAAGCTACAAAACCCCATTTCAGAACGGAAACGGAAAGAAGGTTTGTTAAGACCTTATCCTTTGCCTCGATTACAAGATCCGGGAGGGGGAAAGGATTAGGAACGAAAGAAAACAGTTGAGTTTCTGGTAATAGGATGGGCAAAGCTATGTTGCTTTATTATCAACAGACAAACTGGATAGGATCCTCGCCTCACTTAAGGTTTTAATATCAAATCGTGCCTTTCTGGAAGGTACGTATAGTGGCAAGAAATCCGCGGTTTAGAATTCACAATTCATCATTGCCACCCTTGCGAGTTCTTCCTGAAGATGACGATTTTTCTTGCTTTTTAGCAGAGAATAGTATATAAGAAGACTAAATCTAGTTGCAAAGAGTCCTTTTTGGACGCAAGAGAAACCCGCAGAGAACTCTAACCAGCTTCTTTGCGGGTTTTTTATAAAGTCTCGAAGGCCCTCTTACCAGGGTATACCAAAAGCTGGCAAAAAAAGGAAAGGAGGTACGGGTTCAAAGGGTCTGATATTTCTACTAACCACTAACCAAGAAAGGGGACATCGTATGCATTTCATAAAGATCTTCATATTTATATTATTAAGTCTGGCCATTGGATTTTTGGGTTGCACTCAGGAAGAGAAGAAGGTGGAGGCTCCCACACAAGAGCAAATCATTAAGAATTTGGTCCCACCGAAGGCTGAGGTTAAGGGGCCGGCTTTTCTTGTGGAGCTTAACGAACTTAAGGTTGTCACGACCGTAAACATAGCTTCCAAAGAGATCGTTGAGACGCCAAGCCTCAAGGGTAACATCAAGATCACCAACAAATCGAAAGAAATCCTGGACATCCAGGCGGTCACCCTCGAATACTTGGATGAAGCTGGGAAGCCAATCCCTTATAAATCTGAAGAGAAAATTGTGAAGGTTTCGCCATTTTGGAAGGCTCTTCAGCCTGAAGGCATTACCGAAGGTTCTTTGGACGTCACGATCCCAATGAACGCTATTAAGGAAAAATCCCTTAGAAAGATAGAAGTCAACCTGGTCTACGTCCCCTCTCCTCTTAAGCGAGAGACTTTGACTTTGTCTGAAAAGGTTGAATAGTCCCTGATACTAATCCAAGGGGCTAAGCAGAAGGGTATTATTTCACCCATTACATCGGGGAATAGAAATCCTTTTGTTTCAAACTGTTACCGATCTACCCGTAGTAGACAGGCGGTTTGGGGTGGCAAGACCATTCTATTTGGTTTATAGTGAGAAGCCAAGGGGGTATGGGGTAACCGAGCAAATCAGTTGGAGGGAAAAGTTAAAATGGTAATTGCATTTCGAAAGAATGAAGTAGAGGGCATATTGTTCTGAAGAGAATCAAAGTTGAGGGCGGTGTCGATTAGGGACGGGAGGTAATCGTTCGCCGGGCCACTGTAAAGTGGGAAGGAATGAAATCTGTATAGTGCTCTGGAAAAAGGTTTACGAACAGATTTGACGGACGAGGTGAAAGAGGCATGAAGGTTTTGAATAGAAAGGCGAACAATTTAGAAAGAGTTGAATGGACTCATGATCTTTTCAAATTCTCTCCCCCAAGAATCCTCTGTGAAAGTAACTGCCCATACATGGTTGTCACAGACACTTTGAACTGCCGAAAAGAATTGGGAGGCTTAGTGGACATGGAAGAAGTACGGGGAGCAGGCAAAAGCCCGTTTTGGCCCCACAAAGAACTGAGGACTAAGTGAAAGGGTAAGGAATACAGTTAGATCCTCTTGAGCAAACGCTTTAAGATGAATCCTGATACTGATAAAAGATTTGGAAAGGAAACAACCTTATGGCTGGGATCTCGCCAGCAGCAATCTTATTTTTGATCCTCTTTCTCATTATCGTTGCTGCCGCTGCCATCAAAATCCTGCGGGAATATGAGCGAGGCGTTATCTTCCGCTTGGGGAGACTGATCGGAGCCAAGGGGCCAGGACTTATCTTCATCATTCCAGGTGTGGACAAGTTGCTCCGGATCAGCCTGAGGACTGTGGCGCTGGAGATTCCACCTCAGGATGTGGTTACCCGTGACAACGTCTCCATCAAGGTCAATGCGGTCGTCTACTTTCGCGTCTTAGATCCTAACAAGGCTGTGGTCGAAGTTGAAAATTACCTTTACGCCACTTCCCAATTAGCCCAGACAACATTGAGGAGCGTCATAGGTCAATCCCAATTGGACGAACTCTTATCAGAAAGAGACAAGATTAATCTCGAACTCCAAGACATCTTGGACAAACATGCGGAGCCTTGGGGAATCAAGGTTTCCCTGGTGGAGACAAAACAGGTGGATCTTCCTACCGAGATGCAGCGGGCCATTGCCCGTCAGGCTGAGGCAGAGAGGGAGAGGCGGGCCAAGGTCATCCATGCTGAGGGAGAGGCCCAGGCAGCAGAGAAGCTGGCTGAAGCAGCAAATATTATCAGTGTCTATCCTGCAGCCATGCATCTACGGTTCCTTCAGACCATAACGAAGATTTCGGCCGAGAAAAACTCAACGATGATCCTCCCTCTCCCGATAGACTTACTCACAGCATTCTTGCAAAAGAAGGGATAACCCGAGTCATATTCTGAAGAATCTCTTTGGGTAGGTTATCCCAGTATCTAAAGCATCCACCTTACTCTCTGCATCAATAAGGATATTCAAACTCCTCCCAGGGGGAGGTAACCCCCGATATTGCATTAGATGGGATGCCACCCTCTAAATATTTTTGTAAGAAACGAGGGCGTAGTGATGAAACTCTTATTGGTTTCACCTTCCCGTAAGTTTGGTAAATTGGTAAAGGTACCAAAAGCTCTTAAGATACCTCAACTAGGTCTACATATTCTGGCCTCACTGACGCCAAATGATGTTGACATTACCGTTGTAGATGAAGAAATCAGAGAGATAGATTTTTCTTTGCATTTCGACCTGGTTGGGATTTCTTGCATGACTGCGACAGCAAATAGAAGCTATCAATTATCCGATATGTTTAGACGAAGAGGTTCCAAAGTCGTTCTCGGTGGGATTCATCCTACTATCCTGCCACAAGAAGCCATCCAGCACGCCGATGCAGTTGTCATTGGAGAGGCAGAAGGCTGTTGGGCAGATGTCATCAACGATTTTAGAAAGGGAAACCTCCAGAGATTCTATCGTGTACCAGTCCCTGATCTTTCAAGGTATCCATTCCCAAGACGAGATTTTCATATTGATAAGGCGCTATTCAACTGCGTAGGGCTATTGACGACCAGAGGGTGTCCGTACGCGTGTGAATTTTGTTCAGTGACAGATTTCTACGGCAGGGAAATTAGGCATAGACCGGTTTCAATGGTTGTTGAGGATATCAAACAATCCGGCTCAAAGACGTTTTTGATCTTAGACGATAACGTCACCGGACACCCGAAATATTCCAAAGAATTATTTGAAGCTTTGATACCCCTGGGCATCGGATGGGTAGGACAAAGTTCCATCTCCTTGGCGAAAGACAAAGAGATGCTGAAATTATGTCGCCTCTCGGGCTGTGCAGCCTTATTCTTTGGGCTTGAGTCTGTATCGCCTTCAAGCCTGATGGGAATGAAAAAAACGCTTAAATCCATAGAAGAAACTGAGGAGGCGATTAAGATTGTCCAGGACAATGGTATCGCGTTTCACCCCTCCATTATTTTGGGATTTGATACGGATACAAAAGCCATTTTTGATGATACCCTGGAATTTTTAGCGAGGACCAAACTTCCCACGATGGCTTTACATGTTCTGACGCCCTATCCTGGGACACGAATATACAAGCGTTTCAGAGATCAGGGGCGAATCATATCTTACGATTGGAGCCATTACGACCACCATACCGTCGTATTTCAACCCCAAAACATGACTCCCCAGGAGCTTGCCGAGGGACACCATCATGTCCAAAGCGAGTTTTATTCTTTCTCTTCGATCGTTCGGCATGTTCCATTTCTTTTAAGGGTTTCTCCTGTCAACCTCAGGCGGAGCCTGCTTTTCCTGTTACTTAATATTGCTGGTAAAAGCACAGTGAAATACATCGATACATCTCTTGATTGGGCTGATAACAATGAAAAGTGGAATTCCCAGAAGATTCGACCCGATGATAAAGTCTTAAAAGGGAATACCGTCTTCTCTTCAGATAAAGCCCATCTTCCTTTTCAGTCTTTAAAAGATGGTAGCCCGTTTAAAAACGATGAACCGCATCTTAATGACGAGAACAAAATACCATAGACGGCTCCAAAGATTTCTGCCTTTTTGAAGGTCAAAGGGGCATAGTAAAGCTCCCCGCCCACAGGGCGGGGCTTTCGGGTTAAGGTAGTTTCATTAATATTGTCGGCTTTGGCTCCAATTCTGGAGCCCGTTACCGCCATCCCCGCCTACAAGGCGGGGCATCCAGCCGACTTTCCCGTAATAAAGTCAATTGTGGGGAGGTTTGTAGGAACTGACAGATTAACCACAAAGGGATTTTACGCATTTGTAAGACCCGGAAGGGTATGACAACTTACAATAAGATTTTCAAGGGAGGTTGTAATGGCGAAGGGTCGAGTCAAGTGGTTCAGCGAGCAAAAGGGCTTTGGGTTTATCGAAGTGAAAGACGGTAAGGATGTATTCGTTCATCGTACTGCTATTCAGGGTGAAGGATTTGCCCTGAGAGAGGGTGATGAGGTTGAATTCGAAATCTCTCAGGGCCCTAAAGGTCCTCAAGCCACCAATGTAAGGGTGGTCATTTAAGAAGCTGAGGGGCCGGTTTTTTTAGATCTTCGGGGAGCTCAGTCGAACCGTTGTTGAATGCTTTGAGTTATACCCTCCTTGGACGTGGATTGGTATGCTATCCCCTGCCCGTCACAGATAGGGATGTTCCCCCCTCGGGGTATTACCTGAATAATATGGAGTTCCTGACGGGTTTCATGGAAAAAACTTAAGTGGGAAGAAATCGAAGAAATAGAGACAAGGAAAGAAGTTTGAAAGAACGGGTTCCAAAAAGATCCTACAGATCTGAGTCCCGCCAAGAGCGGGACGAAGATGCTTTGACCCTGTCCGATGAGTTGGACCTCGATGTGGTCAGCGAGTTCCCAAGATTGAAAGTGGAGGATGGGAATGTTCAGGCAAGGGAAGAGGAGAGAGTTGTTGAACACGAACTGGGGACGTTTGGAAAGGCAAAGGACCCCGTTCTTATCTACTTGAAGGAGATGCGATCATTTCCCTTACTGACCCGGGAAGGGGAAGTGGAGATTGCTAAGAAGATCGAAAATGGGCAACGGGATGTGTTGAGCGTGGTGCTTAATTGTCCCATTGCTGTCAGCGAGGTCATTAACCTCGGAGTCGCTCTCCGCGCTGGAATGGTAGAGATCAGAGAGGTAACCAATGAGATCGACGATGAAGAGGCCGATGTTGAGAAGGAGGAGATCCAGAAGAAGAGAGTTCTCAGCTTAATCGATAAGATCCAGAGGGGAGAAGAGCGCATTCGAATTCTCCGGGGAGAGTTGAAGCTCAGGAATAAAGAAGTTCCAAAAAAGAGTATTCATGAAAAGATTTTGAAAAAACAAACCAAGATATTTGATGCCTTTAAACGGATCAACTTGAGTGATAAACAGATCAACAGAATCGTTCAGAAGTTGAAACAGTGGGGCATTAGGATGGAGAAGGCTATAAGGGAGGTGGAAAAACATGAGGAGGATTTAGGGGTCTCAGTCCAGGAAGCCAGAAATTCTTTGAGGGTAATGAGAAAAAAAGCAATTAAAAAAAGTTCTCTATCCCCTGTTAAAGTGGGCCTTCGGTTAAAGGATTTAGAGGAGATGGACAGGATCGCACGGAATGTCAAAAGGAAGGTGGGTAGAATGGTGGTGGAGTGTGGCTTTTCTTCGGATCAGATTAAAGAGGCAGTGAAGGCGATTGAGAAAGGGGAAGCCAAGGCCAAAGAAGCGAAGAGTGAATTGGTGAAGGCCAACCTGAGGTTGGTCATCTCCATTGCCAGAAGATACTTGAATCGGGGACTTCAGTTTATGGATTTGATCCAGGAGGGGAATATCGGGTTAATGAAGGCAGTGGACAAGTTTGAATACCAGCGGGGCTATAAATTCGGTACATATGCGACATGGTGGGTTCGGCAGGCCATGACGCGAGCCATTGCAGAGCAAGTTCGGACCATTCGCCTCCCTGTCCACATGATCGAGATGATCAACAAGCTGAATCGGGCCTCTCAAGCCCTCGTTCGGGAGAATGGGAGAGAACCCACTCTGGACGAAATCGCCGAGAAAATGGGGGTGTCTCTGGAAAAAGTACAGATGATTTTGAAGATCACTAAAAAGACCATCTCGCTCGAGACTCCTATCGGTGAAGAGGGTGATAGCTGTTTAGAGGATCTTATTGAGGATAAAGAGGCAATTTCTCCTCAGGATGTAGTGATCAGTTCGGATATGACAAGGCAGATTCAAAGGGTCCTCTCGACACTGAACCAAAGGGAGGAGAAGATCCTGAGGATGCGGTTCGGGATCGGGGAGAAGCAGGACTATACCCTTAAAGAGGTTGGGCAGGACTTTGATCTTACCCGGGAAAGGATTCGGCAGATTGAGGATAAGGCCTTAAGGAAGTTGAAACATTCCGGCCGGACCGATAAACTAAGGAGTCTCATCGAAAACTGAAAAGGAGAACGACCATGAATATTTATGTTGGAAATCTATCGTTTAATGTATCAGAAGAAAATCTTCGACAGGCCTTTGAGGCCTTCGGACAGGTAAGTTTGGCAAGGATCGTAAAAGATAAGTATAGTGGCCAACCTCGAGGTTTTGGTTTTGTCGAAATGCCCGACCGGGCTGAGGCCCAAGCGGCGATCGAGAACCTGAATGGGAAAGACCTCCTTGGTCAACAGATGAATGTGAATGAGGCACGTCCTCGCACCGATCGGGGAAGATCCGGTGGGCAAGGTGGTCATCGAGGACGATCGGGTTACGGTGGCAGAAGCCGTTATTGATCCAGTTGTTTCCCAATCCCTGAATCGGCCACTGGAAAGAGGTTAAGATGATACAAAGGAGAAGCCATGGGAGGACCCGTGGTCCAAAACCCAGGCGTTCATACCACCTTAAATCCTATAAAATTGTATGCGCCGGCTGTGGGAAGGAAGTAGTCGTTCAGGTTCCCCCACCAGATGGCAAAAGACTATTGTGCCTGGAGTGCTTCAAAAAATAGAGATATCATTAAGACGGGGAGGAAAATGAATAGGAAGATTAAAGTAAATAAGAAAATATACGTGGCTAACCTTCCCCCCCAGACCACCGAGGCCGAACTCAGAACCCTTTTCTCTAAGGCTGGAAGTGTTATGTCTGTCAATATTGTCAAAGACAGGCAAACTGGCCAACCGAGGGGTATTGCCTTTGTAGAGATGTCCACACAATGGGAAGGCCGGAGAGCAGCTTCCATGCTTAACCGGACAGATTTCATGGGGAAAAATTTACTGGTAAAAGAGGCCGCGGAAAAACGAGGCTTCCGAGGAAGATAGGGGCAGAAAGCGAGGGACCATGAATAAGGAAAGGCTTGAATGGGTGACGTCCGGGTTAAAGCAGTATGCATTAACCACAGGCCGACAATAGACCTCTAAAACCTGGTCCGCTGTCTGGCTCCGATATAGCTCCAACCCCACCACGTATCGTGAATAGTCATCGATAAACCCAATCAAGTAGGCATACCGACTTTCTTTCCTCTTACTCTTCTTCTTTACTCCCCCTACTTCCTCCATGGGTTCACTCCTTTCTCCCTCTCAGGAGTACCACCCATCTACCCCTTCTTCTTTAGCCTATGATCTGGTAGTTAGCGCAAGCAAAAAAATCTATTTTCCCCATTTAAAAATAGGAGGAAAGATGAAACTATCACTTCTTTATGACTTCCAGTAATTTTTCGACCTGGTATCCGGATTGCTCTTCGGCTTTTTGCCATGTTTGAATGGTGGAGTAGCATTCTTCCAATTCTTTTACCACGGCATTGACAGGACGGAGAGGGTCGGAGCCAATTTCAACGGCTGAGATCAACATCAACCACCAGAGTATCTCTTCAAATGCCTCTTTGTTAAACCACCAGATATCATCATATCGGTTCACGCCTAAGAATTGTTGAGATTCATTGTCCTTAAATAGTTTCTCCAAAACCTGATAGGCAGTCTTCTCCTCAAACCATCTTTGATGGCCTGTAAGCCATTTGATGAGCGTCAATGAATTCCGTGCAGAGGCTTCATCAAGCCCCCAATCCCTTAGCGCGGCCCAAATGGTTTTTCCTAAATCCCATTCATCGATCCAAGCCCGGCTCTGATCGCTAGAGTCCATTGGATTGGCCACCTTACCCAGGGAATGGACGAGTAGCCAACTGAACAGCGTAGCCCAAGTCTCTTTTGAATCAGTCAGTTTTTTGTGCAGGTATTCTGCGGCTGCTTTGACTCCTTCTGGTTGGAGTCGTGGATAGCGGCTGGTGATCATAGGGAGATAGAGAATGGCTTCCAGTTTCCGCCTTATTTCTCGGGCAACCGTTTCCTCATCTTCTCTCCCCCCACTGAACTGTTTCACTTCTCTGAGGAGGCAGATTGCTTTTTTTTCTATCTCTTCTATCAGGACCTGGTCGAGCTGGCTCTGGAGCTGGGTGATGCGTGCCTCCATCAGACGACGAAATATATCCGCGTTTACCAGTTCCTTAAAAGCCGCCTGAAGAGGTTGCAGAAGCATTTCCTTAAATGCTTCTGCAATACTGGGGACTCCACGGCCGTTCAATGCCTTTTCTATCTGGGCATAATGATTCCATTGATTATCCCGAAATTCTCTAAAATCGATGAAGACATGATACTTATAGGCACCCAGTTCCACATACAGCCCTTTTTCACAGAGCTCTCTGTTATTTCGAATATATTCAAGACCGCTCACATGGTCTCGAAAGAGGGAGAAGGTATCCGGATCATTGTGCAACCCAAGCCCCTCCCCTAATTGCCTTTGGATCAATTTCCGGCCCTCTTCCTCCTCAATAGAATAGGCCACTGAGGTTCGAACCCATCCGAAGGCGGTCTCATATTTATTGTGATAGAGGATGAGTGCCTTCTCCTCATCCATGCGGTTGGAGTAGGCGAATACGTTTTCATTCACATAGCCCTTCGGAGTGAAAAAGTCATAAAGCAGGAAATCCTTCACGTCGGCAAAGAGATGACGCCGCTTTAGGAGCGGAAAGATCTCCCGTTCGTGCCGCTGGATCAAATACTGATCCGGCTGTTCATTCCATTTGGCATACCGGTACTCCATCCCGTATTTTTCCCCAAACCCTTCGATCTGACCATGGGCGAACATCGGAAGGCCCGGCAGGGTGACCATCATCGTGCAGATGCCGAAATATTTATCTTCCTTTCCAAATTGACCCATGGTTGTCTCTTCATCGGGATTGCTCATAAAATTGACGAACCGTTTGAGGACTTCCGGGTTGAATTCCAGCGTATTTTTCATCACTGAACGGTACTTGGCATTTTCTTCATCCTTCAACATATTCATAAAGGCGCTGTTGTAAACACGGTGCATCCCGAGGGTCCGGACAAAATATCCTTCAAGCAGCCAGAAGGCCTCGGCCAGAAGTAGCGTATCCGGTGCTTCCCGGGCCACACGATCCACCACCTGGCGCCAGAATTCTTCAGGCATCCGGTGATAAAACTCCTCCCTGGTCATCCCATATTCTGCTCGCGTGGGAATGGCTCCGCCTGTCCCAGGTTCCGGAAACCAGAGGCGCTGATAATGTCTCCTGGTCAGTGTCATGGCGGCATCGAAACGGATCACAGGAAATTTTCTGGCCACATGGAGAATGGTCTGGATAACTCCCTCACGAACTTCTTCTTTTAAAAAATTGAGCTGGGCCGTATCATTCCAGGGCATTCGCGTCCCATCGTTTCCGTGATAGAGGTATCTCTCATCTCCCGTTCTCCGATCCACCCTTTTGAAAACGACGGCTGCATCGCTCTGATCGAAATAGTGATCTTCGAGATAGATCCCCACCTCCCCGTGCCAGGAGAGGTCCGGTCCGCTGAAACGATAGGAAGGGAAGGGACTCTCCTCCAGGGAGATAAACCAATCCGGATGTTCAATGACCCATCTGGAGTCAATTCCCATGTGGTTGGGAACCATATCGCTTGCCAGGCAAATCCCCTGCCTTCGGGCTCGCTCTTTCAGGTTCTGAAAGGCCTCCTCACCCCCCAGATCACCTGCAATCTGATAGTCGAAAAGGGAGTAGGCTGATGCAACTGCATCGGAATTGTCTAAATGCTCCTTGATCCTTTTTGAGGCCAAGCTCCGTTCCCACAGGCCAATGAGCCACAAACCAGTAAAACCCCACCGGGTCAGGCGTTCCAGTTCTTCATCAGGGATTTGATCGAGCCGGTAGATGGAACGCTGATATTTACGGGAAAGCTGATGGAGCCAGACATAAACATTTTTAGCCAGCAAGACCAGCCTTGGCATCCATTCCCGGTCAGGGCTAAAGCGTTCCGGCTCTCCCTCCAGAGTAGAAAATTCGTAGACCTCCGCAGGAGCACGGGTCCAGAATAGCTTCCTTCGCATCCCGGCAATCTCTTCCTCCTTCAGGAGATCAAGACCGCTAAGAAGAAGGGAAAGGTATTTTCCCAGCAAGCCCTCCCATCTCTGCCTGATGTATTCCAATTGTCCTGAGAGGGAGTGGGGGAAAGCGACGGCAGGGCTTCGAAGCATCTCTATCAGGTTCTGATCATCCGGGCCGAAAAAAGGCTGGGTCAGGAAGAAGGCATGAAGCTCTTCAATGATCTGCCCATAGAGGGTCTCATTTTCGAGAGCGGAGTGATCAAAGAGTTCACTCAAAGGGGAGAAGGCAGGATTCCTGTTGGCCAGCCAGAGCATCAGCATCTCTTCCAATAGGATCTGACGATTTGGCACTCCTGCTGTATCCCCTTTGAGATAAGTTTCTAATTCGATTTCCCCCTGATAGATAGCTATTGTTGGAAATTCTTCCGAAAATTTTCGCAGGGACTCATCCACTTTCATTTTTCCAAATTTTCGATAGAGCCGCTCAAGAGCTTCTTCCATTGCTTTGGGATTCTTCTCATCCCTGTAAAGAACGATGATGTAATGGAGGATCTCATCAATCAAACCCATCACATGGATCTGTCCTGTTTGAACCGCCTGTTCAGGGAAGCTGAAGAGGTCCCGTTTCTCATTCATCTTCAGGGCAAATAATCTTGCGGCCCGGATGTTCGGGAAGATCACGTTTCCACTGAGGGTAAACAGGGATTCATCAAACCCGTAGAGATCTCGTGCCTTTCTTGAGATATGAAATTCCATAGCGGTAAACTTCTTCTCCTGTCCCTATTGCCCAATATAAGCCATTCTCCTCATAGACTCAAGAGAAATTGAGGTCTCTTTCAACGCCCCAATGATGTCTCAATGACTGCCAAAGTCTTTTCCTTAAAGAAGAACACCGTTCCCATGATAATGAAGATGAATTTAAATCCAAGAGATATCGATAGACGTCCTTTCTGCCTGGAAATGGCTCATTCCACTCCGGTTATTAAACTTCAGTGATATTAAGGTTGACAATGGTCACCCATTCGTCTATTTTTATAATGCCGGGCCATAGAGCCCGGTTCCTGTATAGAATATGATCAAGGTAGGGACAAGCGGTTTTTCTTTTCCGGACTGGAAAGGGACAATCTATCCTTCGGGCCTTCGGGATAAGGATATGCTCTCTTTTTATGAGAAGGAGCTGGGGTTTCACGCCCTGGAGGTTAATTTTACCTATTATACCCTCCCCTCTCAGTAGAGTTTTGAGGCAATGTCGAAGAAGACCTCAAAGGATTTTGAATTTGTGGTAAAGTCTTTTAAAGGGATGACCCATGAGATTCGGGACCAGGAGACAGGCGAACTCATTGACCGAGAGGAGATTTTTAAAAGATTCAGATATAGCCTCACTCCCCTCATTGGGGATGGGAAGCTTGCCTGTGTGCTTGCCCAGTTTCCCTACGGTTTTTACCCGGACCGAGCTAATTTTGATTACCTCCTGAAGTTCAAAAAGGAGATGAGCGATATTCCTCTGGTCTTCGAATTTCGGAATCAGAGCTGGATGAAGGAGGGGACCTTTCAATTTTTAGAGAAGAACGGGATCGGATTTTGCGTTGTCGATGAACCCCAATTGCCCAAGCTCATGCCCTATCTCCCGAGGGCGACTTCCGAGATCGGGTACTTTCGATTTCACGGGCGAAATCCCAACTGGTTTAATGCTCCCACCTCAGTGAGGTATGATTACCTTTACTGCGAGAAGGAGTTAAAGGAATTTGTGCCGGATGTGAAGGAGATTTCAAAAAAGACAGCCAAGACACTGGTCTTTTTTAATAATTGTCATGCGGGTTCCGCAGCAAAAAATGCGGCTCAGATGGCAAAGCTGTTGGAATTTCGGAATGCGGATTGATGATTTCGGAGTTTAAATTCAGATTGAACATTCCGAAATCCCAAATTTGTGAGGGAGGGGGATTGTGATTGAGATCGATTTTAAGAAGGGGAAAGGGCTTCTGCCGGTGATTATCCAGGATGCGAAGACGAATGAGGTCTTGATGCTGGGCTATATGAATCGGGAGGCCTGGAAGGAGACGGTGAAGAGAAAAAAGGTGACCTTCTGGTCCAGATCCAGGAAAGAGCTCTGGCTGAAAGGGGAGACCTCTGGGCATTTTCAAGAGGTGAAAGAGGTCTTTCTCGACTGTGACGGAGACACCCTTCTCGTCAAGGTGAATCAGATCGGAGGAGCCGCCTGTCATACAGGTTATCGGAGTTGCTTCCATCACCGGTTAAAGGGAGGTCAGTGGAAGATTTCAGGAAAGATCATCTTTGATCCAAAGGAGGTATACGGGAAGTGAAGATATTGAAGCTGGGCATTCCGAAAGGAAGCCTTGAGAATGCAACAATAGAACTTTTCAAAAAATCGGGATGGAAGATTTCGGTGAGTTCTCGAAGTTATTTTCCTGCGGTTGACGACGATGAAATACGCTGTACCCTGGTCCGGGCCCAGGAGATGTCAAGATTCGTGGAGATGGGGACTCTGGATGTGGGGCTTACGGGTAAGGATTGGATCCTGGAGAATGGTTCGGAAGTGGTGGTCGTCCAGGATTTGATCTATTCTAAGACGAGTGCTGCCCCTGCGAGATGGGTTCTGGTGGTTGCCGAAGACTCGCCCATCCGTACCCTAAACGATCTGGAGGGAAAGAAGATCTTCACCGAGCTGGTTCATTTCACCAAAAGATATTTTGCCGAACGAAAGATCAGGGTGGATGTGGAGTTCTCCTGGGGAGCGACCGAGGGAAAGGTGATCGAGGGATTGTGCGATGCGATTGTGGAGGTGACCGAGACTGGGAGCACCCTGCGGGCAAATAAACTCCGTATCGTTGAAGAGCTCTTACAGACCAATACCCAGCTCATTGCCAATC
>Ga0172371_10008689_pt1 | contig 14154 bp, 11 predicted proteins | sample Lak12m_FD_114543 | JGI IMG/M metagenome (GOLD analysis project Ga0172371, IMG submission 114543) | Freshwater microbial communities from Kabuno Bay, South-Kivu, Congo - kab_022012_12m | ecosystem: Environmental > Aquatic > Freshwater > Lake | place: Democratic Republic of the Congo: South-Kivu... | reverse complement strand
TCCAAGCCGTCAATAGCTGGTAAGTTGCCTTGTAGCAAGTTGGGACGGCTTGAACTCCAGACAATTTTATCCGTGTAAATCCGTGCAATCCGTTTAATCCGTGTGACTATTCTCGCTTTTTCCTTGCAAGCATTACGCTATCAATACGCAGTCATTGCGGACAAAGTGCGTAATGATAGCGCATTGTCAACGCAGTTCAAGCAGGAAAACAGGTGGCGTAGACAAACATGCAAACACTTATGATACAAGCATATACCAAGCTACAAACAGGATTTTGCCGCATTTTCGCCTGCCAGCCAACCCGTGGAGCAAGCGATCTGGATATTGAAGCCTCCCGAAGGCAGCGCATAATCCATAACCTCGCCGGCAAAGAACAAACCCGGACAAACCCTTGATTCCATGGTTTTAGCGTTGATCTCGCTCAGCGGGATGCCTCCGGCGCTTGCCATGGAAGTTGCCAGGCTGCCCAGGCTTTTAATTTCGTATCTGCTTTGCGTTAAACTGGTTATGATGAACTTGCGCTCTTTTTTTCCGATCTCGCTCATTTTCAAGGAGTCAAAATGTGCCGCGTTTAAAATCGCCCGTAACAGGTTGGGTGGTATATGCGTGTGCCACAAGCCGTTGATCACGGTCATACGTTTGTTTTGTTCCAGCATTTCAGTCAGCTGCGAGGCGATCTCCGGGCACCAGTTGATCTCGATCCGATCTCCTTTTGCCAAGCGATGGCTGTTGTCCAGGATCAGCGGACCGGAAAAGCCCTGATGCGTTATCAGCAGGTCGCCACCCGCCTCAAACATGCCTGATCCCGCTTTGAACCGAGCTTGCACATTGCGCAGGCTGATGCCGGCACAGGGTTTGTAACGTCCGAAATCATAGATGCTTACGCCGGTGAGATGGGGTCTGAAGAGAACCGGATTATGCCCCAGGGAGGTCAGCATTTGCACGGCTTTGCCGTCCGAACCGGTTTTAGGATAGCTGGCGCCACCCGAACAGAGGATCAGTTTGCCACATTTGTTAATGCCGTTTTTATTTAAGGCAAGTTCGAAGCCATAGTCCAGCTTTTTGATATCCACCACCCGTGTATTCAGCTTCAGCTCTGCATGCGCTCTCTGCATTTGCAGCATGAACGTCCTGCGTACGTCCGTCGCCCGAAAGGAAGCCGGAAAGGCTTTGCCATCCTCACGCACGGTTGTTTCGCAGCCTCCGTCCTCCAGTAAGGCGGTGAGGGCATCGTTGTTGAAGGCATAGAAAGCCGGTTTCAGATACATGGCATAGATCCCCAGCCGCTTCAGGAACTGCTCACGCTCCAGAACGTTGGTATAATTGCATTGCCCGCTTCCACTTAGCAGCAGTTTACGTCCAGATTCATCCCCGCTTTCCAACAGCAGCACCGAACCATTCATACCTAAAGTCCGGGCTGCGGAAATGGCGGCACAAAACCCCGCCGGTCCTGCTCCGATCACGATAATGCTAACCATAGCTACTTCTTTAACATGGCTTTGCTGAATATGTAGGCTGGGATGGCGAGGTCGAATTGGATGCTGTCGATATAGTATTCCGTGCCTTTTCCCTCCTTCAGTTCGTCCTTAAAGCGGATGTAATGCGGATACCAGCGGCTGCCGGTCTGGCGAAAATCGGAGGCGGAAATGGACTTCAGCAGCTTGCCGCTTTTGGCGTAAAGATATTCCTTAACAACCACATAGCGCTCTTTATCCACCCACAGTTGACGTTTGTAATATGCCAGATTGGGCTGTTTGGCGGTAAGCGTCAACACCCAGCAGGAACGTCCGTCCAGCTCCTCCGCACCGCTCAGCACGCCAGAATAGGCGTCCACCAGTTTGGTTTCCTCCATAAAATCCTCATAGGAAAGGTCGCTGCCCATCACGCTCTGTTTCAGCATGTTCCCCGAGATCCTGAGGCTGCGGTCGGAAGCGGGGTCGTAGATCCAGAGGTCTTTGCCAAGTTTCAGCATTTTGGTGCCTTTATCCCGGGGTGGAGAGGTGTATTCGGTGTAAAACTTATCGTTGCCCTGCGCGTAATTTACCGACCCCACCGTGCGTGAAGCGCGTCTGCCGTTGATCACCAGCCGGGTGGTGCTTTTGGAGCTGGCTGAGGTCATATTGGCATCAATGGCTTTCAGGAGAGTGGAGACGTCGGGTCCGGTTGCCAGACAGAGGGTTGCCAAGAGGGTCAGGATAAGGATTAGGGGAGTTTTCATGCTTCCAGTTCCTTGAATAGTTGTGAGGTTTGCCTACGGAAGATTGCGATGCCCGCCAAAGCCGCTCCCAGAACTGTGGACAGCACTCCCGGAATGAAGCCTGCTAAAGCGGAGGGGATGTCGATGCTGGTGTAGATCACGTCCTCGGAAAGCAGGGTGGAATTGCGGCTGAAGGCGCTTACATCCATGCCGTAGAGGTTGAAATAACCGCTGAGCAGCATGCCCAAAGCGATCCCGATCGCCGATCCGATCACGCCCACGCAGGCTGCCTCCAGGATCAGAGTCCAGAAGATATGCAGCTTGGATTCGCCCACCGCAAGGCGCACTCCGAATTCGCCATAACGCCGGATGCCGTTCATCAAACCGGAATTCCACAGCACGATGCCCAGGATCACGATGAAGACAAGGCTGAAAATGCCCAACAAATGGTCGATCATCGCCATAATGTAGCCCATGCCGTTCTGGTCTGCCATAGTCAGCATCACAGGTGAGAATTCGTTCTGCGGGTCGCTGAAGCGGCGATTGAAATCTGCTTTGATACCGTTTGCCTCGGTCTGACTGTATTCTCCGCTGCGGAAAAAGCCCAATATCTCGGCGGCTCCGCCTTCCATATTCAGCATTTGTCGCACCGCGGACAAATCAGCGATCACCGCTCCCCGATCCAAAGCCTGGGTGCCGAAGCTGATGGTGCCGCAAACGGTTAACTGCAAAGAACTTAAAGCGCCATCCACATCGCTGCCAAACAGCAAAATTTTGTCCCCCAGTTTCAGGTTTAGGCGTTTGAAAGCCAGGTCGCTGAGCAGGGCTTCCTGCGGTTTTAACGGCATCCTGCCGCTGAGCAGCGCTTTGTCCAGATTCATCAATTGGCGCTCTTTACCGGAAGTCAGCAGATCCAAGCCAAAGCAGATCACCTCGCCCTGTTCCTGAAGGCTGTCGCCCAACGAAGGAACGCCCAGCAAGGCACCGAAATGGATGCGCTGCACCCACTCCAACTGTGGATAAGCCTGTTTCCAGCGCTGCACTTCAGGTTGGATGTCCAGAAAGCCCAGATCGTAGGGTTTCTGGCTGATGAGCTCGGCATAAGCCCTGGTCACCACCTTTACGTGCCCAGTGTCAAAACCCGCATTGGCACGGATAAAACTTGTCATATAGCCATTGATCAGCGCCAGCATAAAGATCATGATCAGTACTCCTGAACTGACGATGATGAGCGGAAACAGATAGCGATGGCGATCGCGGAAAACGCCTTTGAACAGAAAGCGCAACATGCTATTTCCCCCTCAAAGCGTCTGTGGGCTTCAGTTTGGCTATCTTGCGGGCTGGCAGCCAACTGACAAAAACGGTGAGCAAAATCAGAAAAAGCAGCGTGCAAATGATCAGCGGCAGATTGTAGTGAAATTTCAGCGGCTCATCAAAACCGGCTATGCCAAAGGAATCATAGCCCTGAGGCAGGCTAAAGCCATGCACGGCAAAATAATAGAACAAAGGAAAGCCCAGGATGGGAGTGGCGATGATCGCCAGTAAAATATACAGCAGACCTTCCACCGTGAACAGCCTGATGATCTGCGTTTTGGTCATACCCAGCGCTGACAGCATGCCGATCTCTTTGCGGAGTTTGAAGATAGCCAGAGCCTGAGTGTCAAAGATCGCCAGCATCGCCAGAAAGATCAGCATGGAAAAAGGCATTGCCTGACCGGATGCCTTGGTTTTCACCATCTGGTTCAGATCGGCAAAGAACTCGCTTTCTGGAATCACCCGAAAAGACGGTGCGGGAAGCCGGGTCAAGCCAAAATCTCCTAAAACCAGAACCGTAGCCACAGAACCAAGCTGCTTCACGGCAAGCAGGGAATCCAGATCGATCCATACTGTACCGATATCCAAAGACGGAACAGGGCAATTCATGATCTTTACCACCTGCAATTCCAGCGCATCGAAGGCATCGCCGCTGTTCTTTAGCCGCAGGGTAAAGGTATCGCCCTCTTTCAGCCTGGCGGTGCGTGCCATGGCTTTGCCGATCACGGCAGGAACTGCACCCTCGCTGGCATGGGTAAAAGCCTCTGAGGGAATGCGCACCAGCTTCTGATGGCGGGGAATGCCTTTAACCACGGCATTCAGCATCCTGCCCTGAGGATAGATCACCGCCGGCGAGAACAGCACTGGCACGATCCTGCCACTTTCCACATAAGGCTTTACCGCAGAGGGAATTGCGGCATAGCCCTTCTCCCAGGAAAAGGCGTCGAAGGGATCATAGTTCTTAGCCCGCATGATCCCTGCGGCATATTCCCACTGCTTTTCCTGGGTTTTTGCCAGATTCAGCCAACTGAACCACATCCCTTCCGCCCAGATGATCCCGATCAGCACGATGGCAAGGATAAACACGTTGATCAGGCTGCGCCAGCCGTTGCCAACGATGTTTTTAAACGCCAGTTTGAAGATCATCGCTTGCCACCTCGCCATCGGTAAGCCGCACTATACGCCGTAAAAACTTGATCACTTTGTCGTCGTGCGTGGAAAAGATAAAGCTGGTGCCCAGGTTTTCGTTCAGGGTCTGCATGGTTTTCAGGATGTGCAGCGAGTTCTCGGTGTCCAGATTGGCGGTGGGTTCGTCAGCCAGCACCAATTCGGGCTTTTTCACCATTGCCCGGGCGATCGCCACCCGCTGGCACTGTCCGCCGGAAAGCTGAGCCGGACGGGACTTTAGCTTGTCCATCAAGCCCACCCATTCCAGAGCGTCCAGAACCGCCTTTTTCCTTTCCTCCGGCTTCATTTTCAGCAGTATAAGAGGAAACTCCACGTTTTCGTAAACGCTGTAAACCGGCAACAGATTGTAGGTTTGAAAGATGAAACCAATATGCCGGCTGCGCAGTTCTGCCGATTGCCGGGCATTCAGCTGACTGGTTAGCTGTCCCAAAACCTTTGCTTCGCCTTTACTGGGAACATCCAGACTGCCTATTATGTTGAGCAGGGTGGTTTTCCCACTGCCGCTGGGACCAACTATCCCCGTGAATTCCCCTTTGCCAAATTCCAGATCAATGTTTTTAAGCGCCAGGAATTCGCCTTGTCCGGTGGGAAAGGCTTTGCTCATCTTGCTTAAACTGGCTATTATTTCTCTCATTTTGTGCCTCTAAAACAAATAATAATCTATCTTCAGGCTCAGGGTAGGGCTGTGTGACGCGCCGGAGGGAAAACCGCTGTCCAGCCCCAAACCAAAGTCCCAGGAAAGTTTGTCATAGGCTCGGCGCCAAACCAATTGCAGGATATTGGTTTTATGCCTTGTGTCATAGATGGTTAGCAGTGTTGCTGAGTCCAAAATTCCCAGCGGGTAACTTGCCAGCAGCGCCACCAGATCAGCGGAATAATGCAGCTTTTTAGGCGCAGCATTTCCTGTGTGCAGCAGTTCGTTTTCCAGGGTAAGCGCCAAACCGGAACCCACAGGCAGTGTGTAATCCACCCCGAAAGTGATCGCCGTTGAGTACTCATCTTTATAGATACTATGCTCCTGCAGGCTCCCACAGGCTTCGATCCAGGCTCCGACCGCGTCGTCCCAGCGATGGTCAAATCCGAGCTTATAGTTGTTGTGTTCCCGCGTTGAGCGCTTTGCATTTGCAGAAACTGCAGTTTCGCCCCAGGGAGTTTCCACTTGCAGGCGACCGCCCAAATCATGTTCTTCGGAGAGCGGCAGATCAAAGGGTTCCGCTTGAGCCCAGAGGTTCAAACTGCTGTTGTTCAGCCAGTTCTGGCTGATTTGCGCAGCCCACACGCCGTCCGTGAATTCACTTTTATCCAGGGGGTCGAGTCCGTCGAACCATTGCAGCGGACGCAGTATCCTGGCGCTTCCAAAGCTGAGCTTTTGCTTGCCGATCCTGATTCCGGTCTGCGGACTGCCAAATCTCAGCCAGGCACGGTATAGAGACAAATCCAGGGTTATTTCGGTGGAGTCAGTATATTCCGCACCCGCTTTCAGGCTAAGAGCCGTTTCGCCTTGCAGTTCCAACCATTTATTTAGCTTTCCGCGGGACGAGAACTCCGGCAGAAGCTTTACTCCCGCTGTGCCCTTATTATTTGCCCAATCGTAACTTGCATAGGGAGTTAGCAGGCAGCGGTAATCCTGCTGCACAGCCATTAGAGTAGTTGCCGGTAAGAAGATAAGCATAAGAACAACAATCAACGAGTTCGGAATCCGTAGTATAGGTTGCCAAACCTGTTGTGTATGGAGAATGCCGATTCCCCATCTTAGCTTCGATCTACGCAACCAATGTTGCAGGATCGGCATCCTGCAAACACAACAGCATCGGCATGCTATACTACTATCCTTTGGCATGCTATACTACTATCCTTTAACAATTATGCTGTTCTCTCAGTTTCTTGTTTGTCATCCCATCGTCAACCAGTTTATCCTGTTCCGCCAGCCAGGCTTCAATCCCGATCTCTTTGAGGCGGTTATTGTTTTGCAGCAGAAACGGATACCTGCGGGTAAAAAGGGTTAGCCGTTCACAGGGATATTCAGGGCAGAAAGCGCAAACTTCCAAGCCTTTGGACAGTGCACATTTTCTGATCGCACATTCCGGATCGCCGCAACCGCCTTTGCAGAGTGGAGTTGTTTCGTCCATCTGCTTCAGTTCTTTCAGTACTGCCCAAAATTCAGGAAACTGCGGGAAAAGCTCCTGACCATAATATTCCCAGCCGTCGTCCCGCATGGTTTCCAGCAGGTTTTTGGCTTGTTTGGGAATGGTTGCCACAAAGCTGCACATTTTACAATACAGCCCGCAATAGCACAGGTAGGCGCGGGATTCTTTCATCTTAAGCTCCATATTTTTCTATTAGTTCCGCCATCACCGCCGCCCGTTTGGCTTTTGCCAGGGAGTGCAGTTCATAGCCGTGTTGACTGTGAATCTCCCGCAAAGCTTCCAGCATTTCCACTGCTGAATAGCGGGCAAGCAGGGTTTTCCACTGGTCGGGGTATTCTTCCTTGTTCCAATACAGGTTCAGCAGTCGGGCAAATTCTTCCAGCGTAGTTAGTTCAGCAAAACTGAGAGCATCGGATTGCAGCACCGTGTAAGGCGGTTCGGACAGCCACTTATAGCCTTTCAGAAACGCTACTTCCCGCATGGGAGTTCCGGGCAGCACCTTCAGTCTACCGAGCTGCACCGCATCTGGCAGGCAGGCACACAGCTCATTCAGCGAGCTGAGCACGGAGGAAAAGTCCTCACCGGGCAGCCCAGCTAAAAGATCTGCATGAATCCTCACCTGCGTCCTTTGCTTCAGCATTTGCAGCATCTTGCGGGCTTGTTCCCAATTGCTGTTTCTGCCGCTGGCTTGGGCAATTTCCCCATGAATGGTCTGAATCCCGATCTCAAAGCGCAGCAATCCGTTGGGCATTTTACTAAGAATTTCGATGTCATTTTCATCCAGCAGGTCGGGATAGATCTCAAAATGCACATCGCAGGAAAAGCCCTTGTCGATCAGATAGTTCCACACCAGATGCGCCAGTTTTTTGTTTGTGTTGAAGCTGCGGTCAACAAGTTTCAAGGTTTTGGGCTGCAAGGCGTTAAGCTGGTCAAGTTCAGCGTAAAGCCTTTGCACCTCAGCCTGATCTTCCGGATCGAAACGCAGTTCATTCCGCCGGTCATTTGCCGAAAGACAATAGATGCAGCCGAAGGGACAGCCGCGCTGCAGCTCGTAATAAACCAGTTTTCCCTGCAAATCCAGCATGTCGGTTTGGTGGTAAGGGAAGGGTAACTGAGATAAAGGTATATCTTTAACCTTGTCAAGCTCGCTGGGTGAGAGATGAAAATCACTTTCCGCCAAAGCCCGGAATTTGCCTTCCCCCGCACCCAGGACAAGGTAATCGTTTTGATCTATTACACTTATCAAATTTTCCGCTTCCGCCCCCCCGACCACGATTCTGGCAGTAACAAGTTTCTTCAGTTCCGGGATAAGCTGCTGCAAAATATGGCGGTTCCAGATATAGGCGGAAAAACAGATCACCTCTGCCTGGCAGTCTATTATCTCTGCCAGAATATCCAGCAGCTGATCCTGGGTAGTCCAGTTTTTTATCCGCACCTCATAGGGCAGGTCGCGGAGCATTTCCCGCAGGTAGTAAAAAGCCGGATTGGTATGGCTCCAGCTGCTGTTCAGCGCCGCCATCAGTATCTTTTTTTGCTTCATAACCTCATCTTCAGCCACAGCAAGCGCTGTCAACCATTTCCTGCGATCAAACCGCTATCATACCGCTATCATACCGCATGGGCATGTGGTATGATAGTGATGTGAGGGGGTCTGGGAGTCATGGAGTCTTGGAGTCTGGGAGTCGTTGGAAAAGTGTAACTCCTTGTCCCTATTTTCTTTAACACAGAGAAACGCAGAGGTGATCAGAGAAAAACAGAGATATTTTAGCCACAGAGACACAGAGGAACACAGATAGAGTTGCAAGGTAATGAGGTAACGAGGAAAAAAATCCGTGTTAATCTGTGTAATCCGTGTATATCCGTGTTCCTAATTCTTTTTAACACAGAAAAAAACAGAGGTGATCAGAGAAAAACAGAGATATTTTAACCACAGAGACACAGAGAAACAGGGACAAGGATATATTACTTGTTAAATCATAGATTACTTCGGTGCCTTCGGTGTCCTCGGTGGGCAATTCTTGGGTGTTTTCAGTGTTCTCGGTGGTGAAAAAAAATCCGTGTCAATCCGTGAAATCCGTGCAAATCCGTGTTCCTATTCAATATCCGTGTTCATCCGTCTCATCCGTGCAATCCGTGTAACTATTCATTTAAGGCAGGGCAAACTCTCTGCTTGACAGCATTTGTGCCTTCTGTAATAAGGAAAAGAAATGAAAAAGACAAGGCTTTTTACCTGCGAACTGAAACGCTACCGTGAACCGGCACCCCAGATTTGTGCCGTTTGCCCTCGTATCTTCAGGTGTAAAAGCTTTGCCGCCTGGCATAAACTGAATTCCCAGGTCTATCTAAGTTTCGTGCTTGACATCTGTAAAAAATTCCCAGATAAATATACAATGGAGGTTCACTTCATGGCAGAGAAAGAAACCTTTGTCCAGATCGTGGACATGACCACCGGCAAGATCGAAAGAGTGGTCAATTTAAACGAAATCGAGGCTCTCAGCGCGGAAGAAAAGCTTGCCCTTTCCCGCAGCAAAAGCCTGTTTGTAGTAACCCACCGTTTGGAACCGATCGTGAAGATCGAGCTGAAAAAGACGGTGATCAGCGCGCCCATGCAGTTCAGCGAACCCGCTCCCAAAGCCGAAGAACCCATCGAAGAGGTTACCCCTCCGCCAGTGCAAGCGGAAAAACCCAAAGGCAAACGCACTCCGAAAAGCTGAACTAAACGGGACAAGAGGAAATAAATTTCCTTTTACAGAATACTGCGCCTCAAAAAAATGGCGCCAAATGCCGAAATATGCCGGTGAGGTGAGATAAATCCCCTGCCCGGCAAAAGGAGAAAACATGTTTAAGCTCGATGAACAACATCTGGAAGCCGCCAAAGCCATCGCCAAAGAACACCGCCGCAAAAAAAGCTGCGGAGAATGCTACGATCGCGGCTGGATCGGCGTAAGCGATCAGAATCTCTTGGTGCTGTGCACCCGCTGTGTGGATATGGATGCCGCCATGGCAGCCTGGAAAGCTTATGTTAGCGAACATGAAGAACTTAAGGAACATTTCAGCGAACTTTTTGAGGATAAGGATGCCGATGCCAACGCCGAAGCCAATCCGAAGCTGAAAGACTATGACCACGCCAAAAACCACCCTACAAATCCGCATAATTTCACTCCCGGTCTGCGCAGAACCGGACACTCCAAAAAAATCGGATAAGGAACATGTATAAAAGCATCGATCTGAAAGAAAAGCCGAGCCAATTAGAACAACGGATAAGAGCTTACTGGCAAAAACACAACCTTGCCCAAAAAAGCATAGACGAACGCGAAGGAAAACCTCAGTTTGTGTTCTACGAAGGACCGCCCACCGCTAACGGCAAACCCGGCATCCACCACGTAATGGCTCGTACCCTTAAAGACGTGGTGTGCCGGTACAAAACCATGAACGGATTTCAGGTGAAACGCAAAGCCGGCTGGGACACTCACGGTCTGCCCGTGGAAATTGAAGTGGAAAAGCTGCTGGGACTGGAAGATAAAAAGGGCATCGAAGCCTATGGTGTGGAAGATTTCTGCAAAAAATGCCGCGAATCGGTGTTCAGCTACGAGAAACTGTGGCGGGAAATGACCGAACTGATGGGCTATTGGCTGGATATGGAAAACCCCTACATAACTCTTTCGAACGATTATATCGAGTCCGTCTGGTGGATTTTGAACGACTTTTTTAACCGCGGGTTAATCTATAAGGCACACAAGATTTTGCCTTACTGCCCGCGCTGCGGAACCCCCCTGTCTTCCCACGAAGTGGCTCAGGGCTACAAAGACGTGGAAGACCCCTCTGTGTTTGTTAAGTTTAAAGCTTTGGACGAAGAAAACACCTATTACCTTGCCTGGACAACCACGCCCTGGACGCTGATCTCCAATGTTGCCCTGGCGGTTAATCCGGACGAACATTATGTAAAAGTACTGCTTCAGGAGCAACAGCTTATTCTGGCAAAAGCACGCCTTGCTGTTTTAGACGAGGAAGTGGAAGTGTTGGCAGAGTATCTGGGAAAAGAGCTGGAACGACGTCCCTATCAGCCTTTGTTTACCTTTGTAGAGACAAACAAACCTGCCTGGTACATAGGGCTTGCAGATTATGTGAGCATGAGCGATGGTACCGGAATAGTGCATACAGCCCCGGCTTTTGGTCAGGACGACTATAGCCTGGGACATAAATATGACCTCCCCTTTGTCCAGCCCGTGGATGCAGAAGGAAAGTTTACTTCTGTGGTTACTCCCTGGGCAGGTGTGTTTGTTAAGGCGGCCGATAAGGATATTATCCGTCACCTCAAAGAAAGTGGAAACCTATATCGTCGCGAACAGGTTAAACACAGCTACCCGCATTGCTGGCGCTGTGATAACCCGCTTATCTATTATGCCCGTGAAAGCTGGTATATCCGCACCACTGATTTTAGGCAGCAACTGCTGGAAAACAACAGTAAGATTAAGTGGTATCCATCTTTCGTAGGCGAAAAGCGCTTTGGCGACTGGCTGGAGAACAATGTTGACTGGGCTCTTTCCCGAGACCGTTTCTGGGGCACACCGTTAAACATTTGGGTTTGCGATAGCTGTGGCGAGAAACGCTCTATCGGCTCAATAGAACAACTTAAAGCAGAAGGCAAGCTGGAAGGCGGCAAGCCTGTACCTGCTGAAATAGAATTGCACAGACCTTACATTGACGAGGTGGAACTCACCTGCAAATGCGGCAGTAAAATGCACCGCACCCCGGAAGTGATAGATTGCTGGTTTGATAGCGGTGCCATGCCCTTTGCGCAGTGGCACTATCCCTTCGAGAATGCAGAGCGCTTCGATAGCGAACTCTTCCCTGCCGATTTTATCTCTGAGGGTATAGACCAAACCCGTGGCTGGTTTAATTCCATGCTGACCATATCCACACTGTTCAAAGGCGTTTCCAGCTATAAAAGCTGTCTGGTTAACGACATGATTCTGGATAAGAATGGTCAGAAGATGAGCAAAACCAAGGGCAACTCTGTAGAACCCATCGCATTAATGCAAGATTTTGGCGCAGACGCTATCCGCTGGTACTTGTTGGAAGTTAGCCCTCCCTGGGTACCTACACGCTTTGACGTGGAAGGCGTGAAAGAGATCCTGGGCAAATTCGTTGGCACCCTGAAAAACGTGTATTCTTTTTATGCCACCTATGCCAATATAGATGGCTTTACCGCAGACAATTACCCTCTGGACTGGGAACGCAGCTCGGAAATCGATCGCTGGATCATCTCACGTCTGCACAGCGTAACCGGCGAAGTGCGCAAGTTTATGGAAGCCTATGACTTCACTAAAGCGGTACGTTGTATTCAGGACTTTGTGATCGACGAAGTTTCCAATTGGTATGTGCGCCGCAGCCGCAGAAGATTCTGGGCTTTTGAACTGACCGAGGATAAAATAGCCGCCTATCGCACCCTCTACATGGTGCTTTTAGAAACCGCCAAGCTGATCGCGCCCTTTGCGCCTTATCTGGCTGATGAGCTGTTTCTTTGTCTCAATGCAGGCGAAAGCGTCCATCTTGAGCTGTATCCGCAAATGCTGGAAGCCTTTGTGGACAAAGACCTGGAGCGCAAGATGCGCAGTGTGATCGACGTGGTTTCCCTGGGCAGGGCTGCCCGCAACGACTGTCAGATCAAGGTGCGTCAGCCTTTGGGCGAAATGTTCGTTCCCGCCAAGCTGGAAGCCGATCTGAAAGATATGCTGGAGCTGGTGAAAGAGGAAGTGAATATCCACCGGATCAGCTTTGTGCGCGAGGATGACGGCTTTGTGCAGTATGAGCTGAAGCCCGATTTCAGGGAAATGGGTCCCAAATACGGCAAGCTGATGAAAGCCATCGGCAAGGTTTTGAGCCAGACCAACGGCGCTACAGCCTTGCAAGCCTTTGCGGAAAAGGGTGTTTTCGAGCTGCAGGTAGAGGGGCAAACCCTGGCTCTGCTGCCGGAAGACCTGGTGGTTCACATCCTGCCTCGGGAAGGCTATGTATTTGCCAACCAAAAAGATATCTACGTGGCTTTGGACACCCGCCTGAGCGAAGCGCTGCTGAACGAAGGCTATGCCAGGGAACTGGTGAACAAGATCCAATTCACCCGCAAGGACATGGGACTGGAGATCATGGACAATATTGTTGTCCGGATTGCGGTTCCGGAAGTGATCGCCAAAGCCGTGGAATCCTATAAAGACTACATCATGAGCGAAACTCTGGCAGTGGATTTGCAGTTCACCGGACATTACGACCAGAAGGTTACGCCCGTGGACATCAACGGACACGAAGTTCATTTACAAATCATGAAAGCGAACGCGTAGGACTACAAGGGAGGACAGCATCGCCAAGTTCTGTTTCAATTGCGGCACTCCGATCACGGAGAAGACTAAGTTCTGTCCGTCCTGCGGTGAAAAACTGCAGGCGGAAACCTCAAGCCCCGTGGAAAGCAACGGATCACATAAAAACGGCATCCAAAAATCGGATAACATTGCATCTCCACAATATGCCTTGCTGGAAGCCGGAAAGAACTTCAACGGCTACCGGATCGTCAAACCGCTGAATAAAGACAGCGAAGGCGTGAAGTTTGTGGTGGAAAAGGACGGCAGGCAATATCTGCTGAAGATCTTTTACAAATCCAGCCTGAGCGATGTGGAATCAATCTTTGGTATCCAGAGACGTCTGGAGCTGCTGAACACCTTGCAGGACAAGCATGTGACAAAGGTGGTGAAGATCGATCCCAGCCACGATCCTGCCTACATGATCGCCGAATATATTCACGGCGTATCCCTGCAGCACATCAAGAACCACAATCCGGAGCGCCTGACCGAGGAATTCATCCGCTACATAGCTCCGCAACTGGTAAAGTCCGCCATCGTGATCCATGAGCATCAGCTCACCCTCAGCAAGCTTGCCCTCAGCAATGTCATGGTGGATGACGACAACAATGCCATAATCCTGTCCTCGGCGCTTACCTGGGAAGAGCGGGACGAGCGTGAGGAGCTTTTTTCCCTGGGTTCCGTTCTGGCGCAAGCCCTGTCCCAGCATGCCCTGTATAAAACGATCTACAGCATGGACACGTTGCATTCCCAGAAATTCAGCTATATCTCAGGGGTCAGCCTAAGTCTGAACAAGGTTCTGGCTGAGTGCCTGCATCGCAATATCCTGCAGCGCTATATAGGGTTACGCGATTTCATGACCGCCCTGGTGAATTTGCCCGCTCTGGGTTCTGAGGATGTATGGCAGGTAGTGGAGAAAAACAGTCCGGTGAAGCTGGAAGACCTGGCTACCAGC
>Ga0172371_10008688_pt1 | contig 14158 bp, 8 predicted proteins | sample Lak12m_FD_114543 | JGI IMG/M metagenome (GOLD analysis project Ga0172371, IMG submission 114543) | Freshwater microbial communities from Kabuno Bay, South-Kivu, Congo - kab_022012_12m | ecosystem: Environmental > Aquatic > Freshwater > Lake | place: Democratic Republic of the Congo: South-Kivu... | reverse complement strand
GTTGCCCTGGGCTGTCGTATTCCGCCCCTTCGGGGCTGAAGGCCCCTGCGGCCCACCACCCTGCTCGGGCACGCGCATTGCACCATTTCCGAACAAAACTGGCATCCATGAGGCCCTCAGTCTTTCACCCGCCCACCTGGGACCTCTTGGGATCGTCCCGTCCGGATCGGCGGGCGCTGGAATGCCTCGCAACACCTTCATCCAGTTGGAGGATTGCGGCCGAAGGTCATGATGGTAATGTCGTCGCTTTGCGAGCGGCCCGTGGCGTGCCGGCGAACGTCGGCCAAGAGGAGCTTGCCCAGTTTCTCGGCCTCGGCCGGCCCGTTCTTCACCAGTTCCAACACGCGTTCGACCGTATAGAGATCGCCCGCCGGATTCATGGCCTCTTCCACGCCGTCGGTGGTGATCACGACCATGTCGCCGGGCTCCAACTTGCGGGTCTCGGCCTCGAACGGATAGTCCTCCATCATCCCGATTGCCGGTCCCGCAATGTCCTGGTCGAATCGCTCCACCAATCCGTTGGCTCGCCGAATGATGGGGGAGGCGTGCCCCGCGTTGGAGAGCACCACTTCGTGATTCCGGGTATCCACGACACAAAGGATGAACGTGACGAACTTGCCCTCGATCTTGCCGTCGGACATGTGATTGTTGATAGACCTTATTGCTTCGACGACGTCGTCCACGTGGCGCACGGTGCTCTGCACGCAGCTCGACATGCGGGACATGATCAGCGCCCCGGGCACGCCCTTTCCAGCCACGTCGCCGAAGGAGAGGCAGATCTTCCCCTCCGGCAACACGAAGCAATCGTACATGTCTCCCCCCACGGCCTTCGCGGCGTCGTAGGAGGCATAGAACTGGTAGCCTTCGACCTTGGGCAACTCCATGGGCAGGAGGTTACGCTGCACGTTTCTGGCGAGTTCCAGCTCGGCGTCCTGCTTCTGCTTGTCGGCATAGGATTGGACCAGCCGCGTATTCTCGTAGGCCAGGGCCGCCTGGCCGGCAACCGTCATGAGGATATCCAGGTCATCGCGAGTAAACTGCCCGAGCGGGTTCTGGGAGTCGATGCTGAGAACCCCGAGGGCCTCGCCGTCCAAGCCAAGCAGCGGCACGCACATCATCGAGCGGATTTTGAGATCGGCGATCGATTGAGTTCCGCTGAAGGCGTCATCCGTACTGGCATCCGCCGAGAGGATGCCGGCCTTCTGCGACAGGACCTTGCCAACGATGGTGCGGCTCAGCCGCACGGTGGAGTCCTCGTCCTTTCGCCGATGCCGCATGGCGCGGGGCAGCATCTCGCCCGTCTGTTCGTCTTTCAGCAGGATGCAGCCGCGATCGGCGTACTTGAAGATGCCGAACAGGCTGTCGAGGATCTTGGGCAGCAGGGCCGCCAGATCCAGCGTACCGGCCAGGCTGTTGCTGATTTCGAGAACCGCCTTGAGCTTGGCTTCGGGATTGACATCGAGGCCCCCGAAGCGTCCGGCCCCAGCCACTTCGCCGGTAATGGTCGCCGTACCTTCCTCATGGAGGCTCACTTGTCCGGCGCCCAGGTCCGCTTTGGCCTGGAGGTTGGCAACCGTTGCCGACAACGATCCGCCGGCCGCCGCCGGCGCGTGGGCAGGATCGAGAAAACGGGCATTCGCGTCGCCGAACCGAATCATGTCGTTGTGGTTCAGTTTGACGCGTCCCCCGATTCGTTGCTGGCTCACAAAGGTCCCGTTACGGCTGCCGATGTCCTCCAAGAAAAACTCGCCACCTTCCGCATGAATTACGGCGTGTCGCCCGGACACGGTGGCGTGGACGATCGGGATGGGGCATTCCGGAAGACGACCAATCAGGTTTTGCCCCTCCTTCAACTCGTAGTCGATTCTCTTTCCCTCGCTCAGAACTGCCAACGTCGCCATACAAGCCTCCGTCGAATGGGGGGTGTGGAGCAGAACTCTGCGCGGACTGCCCCCGTAAGTGTAAACGATTTCTCCCATTTGTTAATCGGGCTGGAGGCCAGGGGGCTCGCCTTGCTGGCAGACTTTGCCTTTGTCTGCGGAGGGGTCGAGCAAGGGCAACGCCGGTCCTTTGGCCAAGCGATTCAACGGCCCTCGCGCAACTCAAAGCATAGGTTCATGGTGAGCTTGACGAGCTGCGAGTGAAGATCCTGGGGGGGATCCTTCGTCAGAGTCCCCAAGCCGTCTGTAATGAGGCTGCAGAATTGGTAGAATAGATGCTGCACTTGGTCCAACGCACTCCTGTGGCCCTCAAGAGTCGCGGACATAGCAGCAATTCTACGAGCCTCTCACCCCAGTCAAGTTCACAAGGAAGCCCCCATGAGTCAACCAGAATATGGTTCGTCGGAGAACGCCAGATCGGGCGCATCTCCGGGGCAAGTCTTTGGCGACTACGTGTTCTTGGAGCAATTGAGCGACTCACGAACCGGGAGCGTCTGGAAGGCACAGCACCGGACGACGGGAGCCATCGTGGCCCTGAAGATGCTCTCCCAAGCGGCGATGACCTCGGCCACGATGATCGAGCGGTTCCACCGCCAGGTGCAGATTCTGGCGGAGTTGCGCCATCCGAATCTGATCGTCGCCTACGAGGGGGGCCGGCTCGAGGGCGTCCCGTACCTGGTCATGGAATACATCGAAGGGCAGGACTTGCGCTCGCTCGTCAAACAGCGCGGGCCGTTTCCCGTCCAGGAAGCCGTCGAGCACATCATCCAGGCGGCGGCCGGCCTTGCCTCTGCCCACGCGCGCGGCATCTGGCACCGCAACGTCAAGCCGGCCAACCTGATGGTCGACCGCTCCGGGTTGATCCGAGTTACCGGATTCGGGCTGGCCCACGTTGAATCGAGCGAAAACGCAGGGAACGTGGCATTGACGATGCAGGGGCAAGCCATGGGAACCGGCGATTACATGGCGCCTGAGCAAACGGTGGATGCCAGCAGTGTCAACGCACGAGCCGACATTTACAGCTTGGGCTGCGCCCTGTGCATGCTCTTGACAGGTCGGCCGCCCTATCGGGCCAAGTCGTGGGTGCAAATGGTCGGAGCCCATCTGACCGCCCCCATCCCGTCCCTGGCTGCGTCACGAAGCGACGTACCGCAGGCATTGGACGCGGTGTTTCAGAAGATGCTCGCCAAGCAACCGGGAGATCGCTACGGATCGATGGAAGAGGTCATCGCGGCACTGCGGGGATCCCTGGTGACCGTCGAGCCTGCGAGGCCGGATCTCCAGGGGCCGGTTCTCCCCATGGTCGCCTGGCCGGAGCCCCTGGGACCCGCTACGGCTCCGGTCCCGTCGCCGGCTCTCCAAGGGCCGGTGATGCCTACGGTCGCGTGGCCGGAGCCCCAGGGGCCGGCGATGCCTGCGGTCGCCTGGCCGGAGCCCCAGGGGCCGGTGATGCCTGCGGTGGCGTGGCCGGAGCCCCAGGGGCCGGCTATGGCTGCCGTCCCGTCGCCGGGTCTCCAGGCGCCGGCCATGCCAGCGGTCGCGTGGCCGGAGCCCCAGGGAGCGTTTATGCCTCTGGTCCCGCCGCCGGCTGAGCCAGCGGCGCCGTTGGACGTGGGTTACTTCGAGATGGCCAGGTCTGAGCGGAAAATCCCGCGGTGGGTCTTCGGCCTGGTGGGCTACGTGGTCTCGGCCCTTATGGGCCTTGTCCTGGCCTACTTCTTGATCAAGTGGATCTTTCCCGGCAGGCATCTGCCGTCGCTGTGGTAGGTTCCTTGTCCGACAAGCGTTTTGGTGCGAGAGCGTTGCCCGCACTAGCCCATCGGCTCCGCATCGCGGTGGGCCCGGGCCTGCCGGCGAAAGGCCGTGGGAGTCATGCCCTTGAACCGGGCAAAGACCACGTCCAACTGCCGGGCGCTGGTGAATCCGGCTTGCCGGGCCACCGCCGAAATGGGCAAGTGCGTATCGCCCAAGAGGTTGGCGGCCGTCTCGGTCCGCGCCTTGTGGATCTCCTCCAGCACCGAGCGGTTGAGGAGACGGCGAAAACGCCGTTCCAGATCGCGGCGGCCCACGGCCAGCGCCCGGGCCAGGTCGGCCACGCGCATGGGCTCGCCCATATGCTGGCGGATGTATTGAAGCGCAGCCTGAACGGTCTCGTCTTCGACCGCCGTGATGTCGGTCGAATGCCGGGTGACCACACGGAGCGGCTGCAGGAGAATGGGCTGGGAAGGCGCCGGTTGCCCGGCCATGAGCCGATCGAGCAAGAGGGCGGCCTCGAAGCCGATGTGCTGCGAGGGCACTTCGATGCTGGACAACCAGGGCGTTGTCAGCCGGCACTCCAGTTCGTCGTTTCCTACGCCCAGCAGGGCCACGTCATCGGGAATTTGCAGTCCAAGCTGCCGGCAGAGATCGGCCAGGTAGCGGACGGGCGTATCCTCGCAGGCGAACACGGCCACCGGCTTGGGAAGCTGCCGCAGCCATCGCACCGTCTTCTGGGCCGACTTTCTCCACAAGGCAGAAGCCTTGGCGTCGGGCAGGAAGTCGCTGTAGCAGCACGACACGCCGTGGCCGCTTTCGGCCAGGCGTTCTTGGAACGCCCGCTCCTCAACTCGCGAGTAGCATGCCGACTCGCTGCCGTAGAATGCGAACCGTGCGAACTTGCGCTCCAGATAATAGTCGGCGGCCATTCGCCCGACGGCGGCGTGGTCCACGTCGACCGTCGGCACGTTCAGCCCGGGCAGAGCAAAGGCCGTGTCCACCAGGGGCTTTCGCATCCGCATCAAGGTGTGGGCCACCTGCGGCAACACCAGGCCGGCAATGATCCCATGCGGTTTCCAATCCCGGACCCGGTTGACCATGTGCAGGCGCGGCGGTCCGTCGCGGATCACCCACTGCGGCCGCCTGGCCGCATAGGCGCGAATCCCTTGCAGCACTCCGCGAACGAAGCTCAAGCTGCGGTCCAGGAGGAGGGCGATCCGACGCGAAGGGTCCATGGCCGGGATGTCGCAAAACGGTAAAAGAATGACGCAGATCGGTGCTTTACGCCTTTGAATTTTCCGGTATTGTAGCACGCAGGGAAAGATCGTGTTAGGAACCGCTGACCTTAGGCAGGAAGGGACCGCAAACATGAGCCATCCGATTTCTCGTCGCACCTTCGTCGCCGGCGCCGCGGCTACCGCAGCGGCGGCCGGTCTGGCAGTGCCCCGCTTGTCGTCGGCGGCCGACAAGCCGGCCCTGCTCGGCGGCACCCCCGTCCACAAGGGCGGCTGGCCCAAGTGGCCGGAGTGGCGCGAATCGTGGGAGCCCGAGATCGTCAAGGTGTTGCGCAGCGGACAATGGTGCGGCAGCGGCGGGAGCGGCGAGGTCGGGGATTTTGAGAAGGCCTACGCGAAACTGCTCGGCGCCGATCGCTGTGTCGCCACGGCCAGCGGCACCACCGCGCTCATCACTGCCCTGTATGTCATGGGCGTCGACGCGGGCGACGAAGTGATCGTCTCGCCCTACACGTTCATTGCCACGTACAACGTGTGCCTGATGCACAAGGCCCTGCCGGTGTTCGCCGACACCGATCCGGCGACGCTGACGATGGACCCGGCGTCGATCGAGAGCCGGATCACCGAACGGACCCGTGCCATCGTGCCCGTTCACATCTACGGCATGCCTTGCGACATGGACCCGATCAACGCGATTGCCAAGAAGCACCATCTCGCGGTCGTCGAGGACGCCTGCCAGGCGTGGCTGGCCGACTACAAGGGGCGCAAGTGCGGCACCCTGGGCGACCTCGGCTGCTTCAGTTTCCAGAACTCCAAGCATCTCCCCGCCGGCGAAGGCGGGGCCGTCACCGGCAACCGCGACGAGTTGCTCGACCGCTGCCAAGCCTTCCACAACTGCGGTCGCGCCTACGGAACGTTCAAGGGGAGCGGCTGTTTCAGCCGCGGCACCAACTGCCGCATGATGCATTACGCGGCCGCCCTGCTCCGGCAGGAAATCGACAAGCTCGTGTCGGACACCAAGCGCCGGCAAGAAAACGCCGACCACCTGACGGCCGGCCTGAAGCAGATCCCCGGCATCCAGCCGGTCCGCTTGCCGGAGAACAGCCGGGCGGTTTGGCATCTCTACCCGTTCCGATACGACGCGGCCCAGTTCAACGGCCTGACGCACGGCAGGTTCATCCAGGCCCTCAACGCCGAAGGCATCCCTTGCGGGGGCGGCTATTCGGAACAGTACTTCGACGGCCTGCTCGACGAAGCGATCGCCTCCCGCGGATTCAAACGCCTCTTCAGCGCAGAGCGTCTGAAGGCGTACCGCGACAGTCTCCAGGAATTGAATGGCAACAAGCAGGTTTGTCAGACGACCGTTGCGATGTCCCAAACCATGCTCCTGGCCGACCGCAGCGACGTGGACCACATCGTCGAGGCGATCCGGAAGATTCACGCCCACAGCGCCGCGCTGGCGAAAAAGGCGTAACCGCCCATTGCAGCAAGAGCGTCGCCCAATGTCCTCGTTCCCGCGCTCTGCGTGGGAACGACCGCGTGAGGGAACTTGACTTGACCGAGACGCCGTCGGACAATCGATAGAAGACAGTCGATAGAAGACAGTCGATAGAAGACAGTCGATAGAAGACGAGCCATAAGGAGGATCCAATGACCATGTCCACCGGGATTTCGCGTCGTCGCATGCTGGGGCAGGCGCTGGGCGCGACTGTGGCCGGCATCGCCGCCCCGCACTGCGCCCTGTTCGTGCCCGCGTCGGTCTTCGGGGCCAACGACCGGATCGGCGTGGGCGTGATCGGCTGCGGGCGTCGCAACGGGCAATTGGCCATCGGCAAAGGGGGGCAGGGCGCGCCGCCCGCTCACGCGCGGATCGTGGCCGTGGCCGATCTGAACCTGAAGCGCGCGGCCGAGTGGGCCAAGAACTACAAGTGCCAGGCGTTCCAGGACTACCGCGCCCTGCTGGATCGCAAGGAGGTGGCCGTCGTTTTCTATGCCACCCCTGAGCATTGGCACTACTTGCCCTGCATTCATGCCTGCCAGGCGGGCAAGGACATCTACGGCGAACAGCCCTTGAGCCACACGATCCGCGAGGGACGCGCGATGATCGAGGCCGTGCGCAAGTATAAGCGCGTGTTTCAGGTCGGCGAGATGCAGCGGTCCCACCCCGCGACGCGCAAGGCCGTCGAACTGATCCGCAACGGACGGATCGGCAAGCTGCAATCGATCATCGGTTACAACTATCCCAGCGCATGGGAGTGCGATTTGCCCGCACAGCCGATTCCCGAGTGGCTCGACTGGGACCGATGGTGCGGGCCGAACGAGGTGGTGCCCTATCACACCGACTTGTATCTGTCGCGCATCCTGTACGAGCGGGAGCCCCCTTACTACACCTACCCCGCGGAAAAATACGCCGTGGGGCCGGGGTGGATGTCGTTCCGGCCCTACTCGGGCGGCGAGCTGCCCAACTGGGGCTGCCACGGGCTGAGCATGGTCCATTGGGCCCTGGACATGGACCATAGCGGCCCGGTCGAGATTTGGGTGGACCCCGCCGAGAAGATGGAAACGTGCGTCTACCACGTGCCCGAGAAACGCGACCGCGGCGACGCGGCGTGCTCCAGGACCGTCATCCACTACAAGTATGCCAACGGCGTGGTGCTCTCTCTCAGTTCCATCGACCCCAAACTGGGAGGCGGAGCGACGTTCATCGGCGACAAAGGCCGGATCACGATCTTCCGCGAAGGATACGAGTGCGATCCGGTGGGCCTGGACCAAGACCCGCTGCCGCCCAACGCGGTCCGTGTCTACGAGAGCGACAACCACATGGAGAACTTCTTCGCCTGCGTGACGTCTCGCAAAGACCCGGTCATGGCGGTCGAGAACGGGCACAGCGTGGCCGCCCTGTGCCACCTGGGCAACATCGCCCGCCGGCTCGGCCGACGCATTAAATGGGACCCGGCCAAAGAGGTCTTCCCGGGCGACGACGAGGCGAACCAGTATATCGATTGTCCGAAACGCAAGGGGTACGAGGTGCCGGAGAAGGTGTAAGTGAGGCGAAGGTAGCTCCCCTCTCCCGTTGGACGGGAGAGGGGCCGGGGGTGAGGGAACGTCGCATGACACCGCGCTGTGCGCGGGTCTCCCGACCCCGCACAGACGCCGACCGAAGGTCTCCGGCACTGCGGGGAGACCTCCGGTCAGAAGAAACGGCGGGGTCGGGAGACCCGCGCCGAGCGCCGAGCGCGTTGGTTGTTCTTAAGCGCAGAGGTTGCAACCCCTGGGCTTGGCGGAGTCTCGCAAGCAATCCGTGATGCAAAGGTACACATCCATGGCATGGCGATTTCTCAGCGGCGTTGCGTTGGCGCTTTGCGTGGTCGTATTGACCGGCTACGCTTCCGCGCAGGACGCGGTGAAGCCTTCGATCCAGTACGTTCCTCTCGATGCCCCGGCCGGCATGTCGCAGGCCGTGATCGTCGAGGGGCTGCCGCTGGTGCACACCCGGCAACTCTTGCCGCTGGACGGTGAAGGAAAAGTGGTGGGTGAGGGTTCGGCCGATCGGCAGGTCGACCAGGTGCTGGCCAACCTCCAGGCCGTGCTGAAGGACTCGGGATCGGGCATGGATAAGCTGGTTCGGGTCAATGTCTACGCCCTCTCCACGGCGATCGTCACCAGCTTCCGCGAGCACCTGGGCAAACGGCTCGGACCGAAGGTCCGTCCGGCGATCACGTCGGTCCTGACGCCGCTCGCGCACCGCAAGGCGCTGGTGGCCGTCGATGCGGTCGCCGGGGCCGCCGACGGCGGCAAGGCCGTGGCCCTCAAGCGGTGCCCGTCGGTGGCCGGCGACGATCGCTGCGCCGACGCCGCGGTGTTGCCTCGCGGGGGCATCGCGTACCTCTCCGGCCAACCGGACGACAGCACGCTGACCGAATCGGCCGTGACACGATCCATGTCCGGCCTGATGACGACCCTCGGGCACCTGAAGCTCGGGCCCAAGGACGTGGTGCATGTGAAGGTGTTCCTGCGTCCGGCCACCTCCGCCCAAGAGGTCCTGCGGGAAGTGCAGACGTTCTTCCCCGGTCAGATCACGCCGCCGGTGGTCTTCGTGGAATGGCTGGCGGCGGTGCCGGTGGAGATCGAGATGATCGCCCAGTTTCCCCTATCGGGCAGGCCGGCCAAGGACGTGGTGTACTTCACCCCGCCCGAGGTCCGGCCGTCCAACACCTTCAGCAAGGTGGCCCTGCTGCAAACCGAGCGGCAGATCTATATTTCCGGCATCTACGCGCGCCAGCCGTGCCGCGGCGAGCCCCAGGGGCTTGCCGTGTTCGACCAGTTGCAGGAGATCCTGACGAACTCTGGCAGCGACATGCGTCACCTGGTCAAGGGGACGTACTACGTGAGCGACGACGACGCCGCCCGATGGGTCGACCGGTCGCGGCCCCGGTTCTTCGACCCGACGTGCCCGCCCGCGGCGTCGAAGGTGATGGTACACGGCGTCGGCCAGCCGGGCCGCACGATGACGGTGGACATGATCGCCGTCGGCAGCAGGCCGTAGGTGCACACAGCACCCGTCGTATGAATAATTCCTACTTTCCCTGTTTCCCCGTGCGGCGGGGCTGGTCCATCGGCCCGGCAAAACCCGGTCCGCCTCCAGCCACATAGCCGAAGCTGGCGCCGGCCGGATCGGGCGTTACCCAGAATGAGTAGAGGCTGCCGCGGGTCAAATAAAAGCGCAGTCGCACGGTCTTGCCGGCGGCCGCCGCCAGGTCGCCGGCCCCCTCCCAGTTCACGGCCTGACGCACGCTGTTGCCGCGCACGGGCCGGCAATGCTCGCGGTCGAGCGGAACGATCGCCCGGCCTTGCTCGTCGAGAACCTCGACGAGCAACCGGCCGTCGGGCGCATCCACGTTGACGAAGAGATGCTTGCCCCGGAAGCGGAGCGGCCGGGTCGTGAGCGCGGCCGGCTCGGCGCCGGCATCCATCGAGGCGAATCCGTCTCGCCGCAGCATCGCCAGGCCCGTGCTCGCCCCAGAGTCGACATGCTGAGAGCCGGGAAACGCCTTGCCTGCCCGGCCGCTCACGTAGAACCAAAGCTGATCGCCCACGACCAGGCAGCAAGGAACCGTCGACTGGAGGTTGCCCCAGTTCCAGTCGCCCCTCGTCTCGGAAAGGGGCAGAAACGGCCGGCGGTCCGGCCGGTCCCAGTGGAAACCGTCGCGGCTGAAGCCCGTACACACGGAGTTCGTCTTCGGCCTCCCGAGTTTGAGTAGTTCTTTGGCCTTCTCGGTGGTCGGGCTGCGGTAGTCGCCCCGCCAAATGCTGAACAGTCCCAGGAGCACGCTCTCGTAGGCCACGCAGTCCAGGTTATAGAGCTGCGGTCGGACCTTGAAATCGTCACGCGGCGGGTCGCCGCTATCGGCGGCAGTCCAGACGACCGCTTCCCCGTTTGCTAAGGCGGGATCGCCAAAACTGAAGAAGTCGGTGGTTTCCCAGTAAAGGCGGCTGCGGCCCAATCGCGACCCGGAGCGGATGCTGAACACCCATCGCTGCCGGAATGGGTTGTAGAACAGCGAGCTGCGGTCGCCGGTCTTAGCGCCGTCCGAGACCTTCGTCCAGTGAATGCCGTCCGGGGAACGGTGGAGCGTGAACTTCCCCCCGTGATACAAGGCCATCTTGAACCGCTCGCCCGGATCGCGCGGGCCGGGGTCCAACCAGATGGCATTCGAATCGCGAGACAGCTTGAGCACGATGTTGGTGCCCGGCTCGACGTCGAGCTTGGGCTTCTCCCAGTGGATCCCGTCTTTCGAGGTGGCATAGCACGTCGTGCTGCCGGCCCCGGCGAAATACCACATCTTGAAGATTCCATCCTTCGGGTCATACCATACGCCGTCGCTGAAGGGCATGGCGTACGCCCGCCCGCCCAACTCCCAAGGCTGGTCCGGCTTCAGCACCGGGTTGCCCGAATAGTACTCCGGGTGATGGAAGGTCCGCTTGAGCGTCGTTTGTTCGATCAGGAAGTCATCGACGAAAAGCTGCCGGCCGACGTCGATCGGGATGAGCTTAGGGGGCGAAATGAGGTAGGGCGGCCGCTGCGGGTCGTCGGCGAAGTCCTTCGCCCGCGGCGGCCAGGTTTCCGGCAGCTCGATGCCGTTGTAGAGAGCCCGGCCGGCCGGCCCGACCGGCGTTCCGGCCGGTGCGTCTGCCCCCCCCCTTGCGCCCGGCAGTGCCAGGAGCCAGGCGACTGAACCAACGACGAACCACACACACAACCGTCGAGTCATGGACTTCATCATGGTAGCTCCCGGGCTTACGAGACTGAGGTTGCTGAAGTCGGCTGCTTGGGCTTGATCAACAGACCTCGGCACGCTTGATCCATCCGGATCTCAAGTCCATCCTGAACCAGCCTTCACTATTCTTCTCGTGGAAACGGGTGGGGGAGCGTTTGCCGAACTCTTTGAGATCGTATTGCGCCCACGTCTTCCCCAGGTCCGGGGAAACGATGATCCCCGTGGCCATCGGCGATGCGGGGGCGCAATGCGACGCCAGGATCACGCCGTCTTGAATGATCATATTTCCGGATTCGACCTGCGGATTGAAGAGCATCGTGTGCTTCTTGGGATTGGCGATGTCGGCCGGGTCGCAGCGGAAGATGCCCCGGTCGTAGGGCTTGGGGCCGTTCGCATCGCTGATCCAGTAGACCTTCCCGTCGACGAAGTTGATGCCGCCGGATTTGTAGCGCGTGTTCAAACTGGCCGACACGATGACCTTCCATCGCCACTCGTATGCTGTGCGGCCAGGTGTGGCCGTTGTCTTCCGAGAGAACAATCGTCCCCGCCGTATACCCGAACGCCTTATGCTTACGCTGCGAGTCGATGTACGGACCCGCCGGCTGCGGGCGATACCAGAAGTGATCCGTCGAAGGGTAGTTGGACGGGGCAACGATCGGCTCGGCGCCCAGCCCCATCGCGCCGGGCAGCAGCATCCCACCGGCGGTTGCCGCCGTGAAACCCAAGCACCGGCGGCGAGTCACGCGTTGTCGTGGCGTCATCAAGTGATCCCTTTCATGTTGAGGCGTCTGGGAGGCATGGGGCCGCGCCAGGCTATTGCGATAGCGTCTCGAACTTCATATTGTCCACGTAGAACACGCAAGGTTCGTTGCCGTAACTGACAATCCCCAACCACTGGATGCTGGCGAAGTCCCGGTCGCAGGAGACTCCCTTGCGTTCAAAGAGCGTCCGGTCCTTGGCTGCGATCTTCAGGTCCCACAGGCCATCGGCCAACGCGCCGAGGCCATCGGTCATCTCGATGTGCACCCAGGTGCCGTCGGGGATCTTACAGTCGGTCGCGGTCTGGCCCAGGAAGAGTTTGCCGTCGCGCTGGATGCGGATCGCGGGTCCGACCTGGCGGGGTCCGACATAGTCGCGCCACTCCACGTACAGCATGGCGCCAGGCTCGCGGTGGAGATCGAAACTGAAGCGGACGCGGACCGAGTCGCCGAGGTTCGGATTGAAGTAGATGTGCGGCAGATGCCCATACGGAAGCCCGGCCGCATCTACGAACTTGAGGCTGTGCTTTCCGGTCGCCGCCTTCTCGTCGGTGACACAGACATAGCCCTTCTCGTGCTCAACGATCGTTACCAGCGCCGGCTTCTCGCCCGGGACATCGAGCTCGAACCCGTCCTCGTAGGACTTCACGAACCCCTTGCCGAGCCTCTCCTCCGTGGCCAGGAGCGGTTGGATCGGGGTCTGTTTCGGCAGCCGGACCCATGCCGGGTCGCCGTACAAGCCGACGCGGCTGAGGTCGATCTCCCGGAAACCGGTGGCAAAGGCAGGCGAGCCGGGCTTGAGCCGGAAGTCGCGTTTCTTGGCGTCCACGAATTGGGGATCGGCAATGCGGGACCCCTCGTCCATGCGCGGCGTGTACCAGATGTCCTTGATCCCTTCGAGCTTCTGCCACTCCGCGAAGGTGTACTTCAGGAATCGGATCGGTTTGCCGTCCTCGCGCCAGTAGAGGTTGTTGCGGATGATCTTGTTGTAGCTCTGCCAGTCGGTTTGCGGCCGAAAGGGCGTGCCCTCCCCGGCCATGTAAACGATATTGTAGGCGAAGATGTTGGTGCGCTCCGAGTCGATTCCGAGGCCGAATCCGCAGTAGGCGCAGATGTTGTTGAGCACCGTGAGGCAGGCCGTGCCGTGCTGAATGCGGATGCCGCCGGCCCCGGTGTCGTGCACCAGATTGTTCTCCGCGAGCACGCCCGAGCTGCCGCCGTCGAGGTAGACGCCGTGCCCGACCCCGTCTTCCGGCCTGCCGACATGATGGATGTGGTTGTTCCGGATGACCGAGCCGGGCGTCAGGCCGAGGCTGTAGACGCCGCCGCCGTCGTCGAGCGCGCGCATCACGTGGTGCACGTGATTGTGCTCGACGACGTTCTCGCGGGTTCCCGACCGGACAATGTCCCAGGTCCAGCCCAGCGAGATGCCGGTGTAGCGAAAATCGCAGACTTCGTTGTGGGAGATCGTGTTGTGGTGGGCATAGCCGACGCAGATGCCCACGGCGCCGGGGTGGATGTGCCCGCCGTCGTGGATGAAGTTGTTGTCCACCACGTTGTCGCAGCTCAACAGGCGCGGCGTCGGCCGCACATGGACGCCGATCCGTACCCCGCCGCCCCCGAGGTCATGGAGGTGGTTGGCCGCCACGCGGTTCTCTTCGCAGCCGTGACGGAGCCAGACGGCGTAGTTGCCGACGTGGGCCACCTCGCACCGCTCGATGGTGACGTGGCGCGCGCCGTCGAACTGCAAGGCCGCACTCAGCGTCGATTCCGCCTGCGGATCGCCGTGGCCCTCAGGGGGCAGACGCCAGGCCCCGTGCTGAAAGGAAATCCCCTCGAAGCGGATGTGTTCGACGAAACGCCCGTTCTCCGGATCGCCCTGGCCCAGAACGAGGTGCTCGGTGACAGGCGCCACGACGGGGAGCCGGCCGATGTTCTCATCGGCCAGGGGAATGACGGTCAAGCGTCCCGTCGTGCGATCGAGCTGCCACTCGCCCGGCGCATCCAGCGCGCCCGGGTGGTTCTCGACCAGGTAGCACTGCCCCGCGGAGCGGGGCATGGGCCAGACGGCCGGCCCGGCGAGCATGGCCACGTGCGTCTTCTCATCCACGGACTTCAGCGGATACAGGCCCGAGTTCCAACTGAAATACAGCTTCAGGTTCACGTCCTGGAGGTTATCCCACGCCTTCAGG
>Ga0172371_10008687_pt1 | contig 14158 bp, 11 predicted proteins | sample Lak12m_FD_114543 | JGI IMG/M metagenome (GOLD analysis project Ga0172371, IMG submission 114543) | Freshwater microbial communities from Kabuno Bay, South-Kivu, Congo - kab_022012_12m | ecosystem: Environmental > Aquatic > Freshwater > Lake | place: Democratic Republic of the Congo: South-Kivu... | reverse complement strand
ATTTTAAAATAATATTTAATTTTTTGATTTTTTCATCGGCAATTGTTCTATAAATTTTTTGTGCATTAAAGGTTCCGGATTGGTTGGATTGATTTTGACCAAGATTATCATGAGACATTTCCCGGGCCGTAGATTTATTGACAGCCACTTGCAAAATATCATTGGTATTAGAGGTGGCATTTAAACCAATAAGACTAATCGGGGTTGATGGACCAGCTTCTTTCATTTTTTTGCCAGTGAAATCTTCAATCCGACGAACTCGACCAAAAGCGCTGCCAGCGATTATATCCTGGCCCTCTTTTAATGTTCCAGTTTTAATTAGGATTGTGGCCACTGGTCCTTTTTTTGGATCAAGATGTGATTCTAGGACAACACCCAGTGCATCGCGCTTAGCATTGGCCTTGAATTCTTCCACTTCTTCCAAAAGAATGATATTTTCTAGAAGGCCATCGATCCCAATATTTTGTTTCGCGCTAATTTCACTACAAAGCACTTGTCCACCCCAGTCTTCCAGTAAAATATTGTTTTCGGCTAGTTCTTGTTTGACTCTTTGAATATTCGCTTCAGGTTTATCAATCTTATTAATCGCGACAATGGTAGGAATTTTTTTAGCTAGAAGGTATTCAATAACTTCTTTAGTTTGAGGTCTGACCCCATCATCGGCAGCCACTACTAAAACGGCGATATCCGCGATACTTACTCCACGTTCCCGCATCGCGCTAAAAGCTTCGTGGCCCGGAGTATCAATAAAAGTGATAAGTTTCCCCTTCTTTTTTACTTGATAAGCGCTGATGTGCTGGGTAATTCCTCCCATTTCTCCAGAAGCAACGCTAGTTTTACGAATCGTATCTAAAAGACTAGTCTTTCCATGGTCAACGTGGCCCAAAATAGTGACAATCGGGGGACGAGTCTGTAGGATTTCCCCAGATTCTTTTTCTTTTCTGCAAATTTCTAAAAGCTTTTCCAGTGTTAGGGACGAACCTTCTTCGGTAATCAAGTCTTCTTCGACAGTAAAGCCTAAATCCTGGGCAATAATTGAAGCAGTCTCAAAATCAATTTGCTCATTAATGGAAGCTAGAATACCATTTTTCATCAATTCTGAAATAACCGTGCCCAATGGCAAAGCTAAGAGCTCACTAAATTTTTTTACGGTGATGGTTTGCCCAATCTTGACTTTTTTTGGTTGATCCATTTGAATTTACTTTGACAAATTCGACAGATAAGACGAATTGGACAAATAATATTTTAGTTAATTTTTTTAGGTTCGCTTCTTTGTGCCATTTTGATGGCTTGTTCTTCCTCTTCGGTAAGGGGATACTTATCAGAAACACCATTTTTAATGTCTTTCGAATAAATGCGAGTTCCTTCACGAGTATAAAGTGAAGAAATAACAATACCGCAATCCTTTCCATTTAGAAGAGCAATTGCAAAGCTTTGGTTTCCGCCAACATCCTTAAATGGATTAAAGCGAATAATCCCTACTTTATGAATGCTTCTAAGAGCAAGATGGTTGATTTGATTGGAAATTGTGTAGAGTTCTTGAATATCCTTGTCTAGGACCTTCATATTTTTTGCCTGGTGAAGGATCACTTCCTCCAAATTATGAGCATTTTTACCGGCAAAAATTTCATTCAACTTATTTTTAAGGCGGCCAGTTTTTACTTGTAGAATAATATTCCAGACAAAAAGGATTAAAACAAGCACTGAAAGGGCAATCAGGATAATTTCCGCATAATTTTTGATTACTGAGGAAAGCATAAGTGTGTATCTAGGCTAACATCAAAAGACCTTTATGTAAACCCCAAAATCAATAAAAATGGGAATCTATGAAAACAATGGTTTGGCTAACAGAATAAGAAAAAAGTTTTATTTTTTTAAATCACTTGTTATTTTGATTTTTCTCGGCGGTAGATTTGTCAAGCTTTTTAGGAAAGTGTAAAAATCAAGCAAATCTTGTTTGAATAGATTTGTCATTTCATAGTTTTTGAGTTTTGAGCGAATAAGGGTGGAAAAATAGATGGCACCAATCGCAACAATGATTCCAGAAAAAATATCGACTCCATAATGTTGAAGCGTGAAAACGGTGGCGAGACCATTCAAGATGGTATAGGGAATTGTAAAAAATAGTAGCGGGCGCCATAATTTAAAAGAAAAATAAAGAATGATAATAGACCAGCCGATATGCATACTGGGAAAGGTGGAAACCCCTGATGATTGGTTGTCTAGTTGCTTTCTTAGTCTAAAAAAATAGGACTTAAGATTTTCATTGGGTTGATAGTTTCCAAGACTAGCTTGAATATTTGGCGCGGGAGTGTGGGAGAGGCGGTTATCAAGGAAAATATCCATGGGGGTATAGGCCGGAATTACATACCAGATAGGCAGGCTGAGGAATATTATAATGGTAAAAGAGAAAATAAACCTGACAAAAATGGAAAAATTAAACATTAAGCTCAAAAAGAGAATTAGAATGAAAACAAGAAAAAGAATGTTATAGGCATAAATAAGTATTGGGCTCAAAAAGTCAAAAATAAATTTCAAAGAATTGTCTTTTACTTGAAACCAAAAAGGTAGATCTACTCCAAAGATATGTTTATCCCAGCTGGCGCATAAATCACTTGCCCAGATTATTCTTTCAACGGGGGTTGTTGCATTGAGTTTAGAAAGCAGAAAGCACAATAAGATAAAAAAAGAAAAAAACCCAATTGAAACCAATAAGAAAACCCCGAAAGATTTTAAATAAACGAAAAATTTTGAATTTTTTTCCAAAAACAGTGTTTGGGCTATCTTAAAAAGGAAAAAAAGAAAAACGGGAAACAAAAAAAAGAGTAAAAATTCAATTCCTCCTGCTTTTAGAAAAAATTTAAAATAATCTAGCATTGAAAAGTTTAGTTAAAAAAGAGGAAAAATAAGGATTTTTTTATATTCTTTGAGGAGAGACAGGGATTTGAACCCTGGAGGGCTTGCGCCCAAACGGTGTTCGAGACCGTCGCCTTAAACCACTCGGCCATCTCTCCTAATATTTAAAAACTGTTTGGCCTCGGGTTCCTGGGTTTCTTTTGAAACCCGTTGAAAGCTCATCCGCTTTCAACCCACTCGGCCATCTCTCCTAATATTTAAAAACTGTTACTATAATAAATCTATAAAATTTTTGTACAATTAGCAAATGTTGACAAATTTTAGGTTGTTAATTTAAAAAAAATGTTGTAAAATAAAGTCATGGAAAATAAAAATAATAAATTTATTGATCCGGAAAAAATTATCGGACAGTTGGATATTAAGTTTGGAAGCAAGGTGGCTGACTTTGGATGTGGAACTGGATATTTTTCTTTTCCTTTGTCTCGCAAGGTGGGAGAAAGAGGCTTGGTTTATGCCTTGGACGTTTTACCGCAGATAATCGAAGCGATTGAAAGTGAGGCTAAGCTTACCAATATTAAAAATATCGTTACCAGAAGAGTTAATTTGGAAAAGGAGGGAGGATCAAAGTTGGAAACAGAAAGCTTAGATTGGGTAATTTTGAAAGATGTCCTCTACCAAAATCAGAAAAAAGATATTTTACTAAGAGAGGCGAAGAGAGTTTTAAAAAAAGAAGGGAAAATTCTGGTAGTGGAATGGGCTAAAGGAGAAAAAATAATTGGACCAGAAGAAAGTTTGCGAGTAGAAAAGAATGATGTTTTAGAATTAGGAAAAAAAGAGAATTTAGAATTTTTCGCGGATATAGAAGCGGGAAAATTTCATTGGGGTTTTATTTTAATAAAATAAATTGTTTAAAATGAAAAAGAAAATTGCGACTATTTTTGTTTTTATGCTTCTTACTATTTCCTTTTCTGGGTGTGGATGTAAAACAAGTACTCCTGCCTTTGGGTTAAAGCTCGAAATTTGGGGAATTAATGATGATGCGGATGCCTACAGCGTTATTTTTAGGAATTATACAAAATTAAATCCGCGTATTAAGGAAATTGTTTACCGTAAATTTTCGGCCGATACATATAAAAAAGAACTTTTGGAAGCATTGGCTTCGGGCAAAGGTCCGGATATTTTCATGATCAACAGTACCTGGGAGCCGTCTTTTAGGAATAAAATTGTTTCAGCGCCAACGGAAATAATTAATGAAAAAATGTTTCGGGATAATTTCGTCGATCTGACTTCCGACGCTTTCATTACCGGTGGTCAAATTTATGCTGTTCCGTTAAGCGTGGATTCCTTAGCTCTTTATTATAATAAAGATTTATTTAGCGAAGCCGGGATTACTAATCCGCCAACGACTTGGGATGAATTGACGGCAATGATTCCGCGGCTAACGAAAATTAATAATGATGGACAAATTATCCAGGCGGGAGCAGCTCTGGGAACAGCCTATAATATTAATCGTTCTACTGATATTCTGGGTCTCTTGATGCTTCAAAATAAAACAGAAATGACGACGCCGGATGGGAGCGCGGTAATTTTCGGAGGCGCGATTCAGACAGGCGGAATGCAAGCGCTTTCTCCTGCAGAGTTGGCCTTAGATTTCTATACCGGATTTGCTAAAATAAATTCCCCTTATTATTCTTGGAATTCAACTCAAGCCATGCATTATTCTTTGGATGCTTTTGCAGAAGGAACTTTGGCGATGATGCTTAATTATTCATGGCATGCAGATACAATTAGAAGTAAGGCTCCCAAGTTAAATTTTACGGTCGCTCCTGTTCCGCAAATTCAAGGTTATCCAAAAGTTGATTTTGGAAATTGTTATGGATATGTTGTGGCTTTAAATAAAAAACCGGAGATTGTTGGGGCTGATCCAGCGACCGTGAGTGTGAGTGAGCAATCAAGAATTAATGAAACCTGGAAATTTCTGAAATATTTAGCTTTTAAACCAGAAGTAAGTGCAACGCCAGTAGCAAGTGGAAATCAATTGGGGGGATCGGTTGATCTAAATCTTGATCCAGCCAAGGCTTATTTAGAAAAAACCAAAAAACCAGCGGCCCGCAAGGATTTAATCGAAGAACAAAAAGAAGTTTATGAGTTAGGAGTTTTTGCTGAGCAAAATTTAATCGCGAGAAACTGGAAGCAAAAAGATCCAGAAGCAATCGAGGCAATTATGGGAGAAATGATTGACAATGTTAATCGAGGAAAATCTAGCGCTTACGATGCTTTGCAATCGGCAACTTCTCGAATCAATCAAGCGATTAAAACAAATGCGGTTGGTGAGTAGTTGAATTTATAGTAGTGATTAAAATAAAAAAACAAAAAATGAAAAAGAAGGTGGCTTTAATATTATTTTTTCTGATAATTAGCGGAATTTTTTCGGTTTTCTTTTTTTCTGCAAAAGTTTCAGCGCAAGGCTTAGCGCCAGAACCGGGTTGGACTGGAATTGTTCCATGTGGAAGAAATACAGGAACTAACGGAGAAACTGATCGTTGTACCCTTTGTCATTTGGTAGTGGGAATTCAGCGAATTTTCACTTATGGTTTATATATTGTGATTGCCATTGCTTTCGTGGCTTTTTTTGCGGCGGGAATAATGTATATGCTTTCCACCGGTGACCCTGGGATTATGGAATCGGCCAAGAAATTTATGATTACGACTTTGGTTGGTTTTGCAATTGTGGCTGGAGCCTGGCTCATTGTTAATGTTTCTTTGTGGGCAGTGGCGGTGAAAGGAGATTTAGGGGTGAGCAAGGGAAGTTGGTTTGCCTTTAGTTGCTCAACAATTAGTGCTTCAACCATCCCTACAACACCACCAACCCCACCAACCCCACCAGTGCCTCCAACACCCGGAACAACGTGTGGTAATGAAAATTATCCAGGTGTTTGTACGGCGGGAAGTCGATGTGCGGAAGGGTATTGGGTTATGCAGGGTGGTTCTTGTGGTTCAGGGCAAATATGTTGTTCGCAAAAATGGAAATGCACAGCGGCCGGCTCAAAGATCTGTTTGCAAGATCCGGCTGGAAAATTCACTTCCAAAGAATCTTGCGAAAGCGATGGATTTTGCGGGGGTCAAAGCACTCCTTGTCAAAGTCAAAATGGAATGAGAACGGGTATTTGCACAATGCGAGATCCTTTTGGTGTGACTAATCCTTGCCCCGGAGCTGGAATTTATATTAACGATGGAGGGTGTAGTGGGGATACAGTATGTTGTGTTCCGGAGACCACCCAAAAATACCGCTGCACTGCCGGTGGAAGTTGTGATCCGGTTGATGATGGAACAGGAACGGATTGGAAAACTTGTAATGATAGTTGTAATACTTCTTGTTCGGGTGAAAATCAAATTTGCAATCCAAATACAAAACCTTGTTGTGATTCAAGTATGGCTTGTGTTGGAGGAGATCCGAATTCTCCAAAAACGATGTATTGTAAGAAACCGGAAGATTTGAAATATCAATGCTATGAAGATGGAACCGGATGCGCGCTGGGAATAAATGGAAAATATGCAACAGAAGAATTTTGTTCTCCATTTTGTCTTACCTCAGCTACTAAAAAATGCGAAGGGCCGATGCAGATGCCCAGTGCTGGATGTTTGAAGGGAGAGCAAAATGCCGCCAGAATATATGAATGTCCAGGGGGTTATGTCAGGTATTGGCCAGGGACTTGTGAAGCGGATGATGAATATTGTTGCGTGGAAAAAGGAAGCGCCAGATATGTATGTAATCCAACAAATAATAAATGTGAAATATCAAATGATCCAAATGCTAAAACTATGGATGTGTGCGAGCAAAATTGTCCAGTGAGAACTTCTCAAGCAGTGCTTCAATCAATTGAATTTCAATGTGAGACGGGAAATATAATCGACAGTGTTTATTTAAGCGCGTTAAATCCAAATGGAGAGCTTCCTGGAGAAATGCAAGTGAAAGCCTATGGTCGTTTTGCTAATGGAGATTATCGAGAAATTACCAATGAAGTAACTTGGGTCAGTTCGGACGAAACAAAACTGCAAGTTGAAGGAGGTTTTGTGCGAGCGCTGGAAAATGAAGGTGGTGTGAGTGAGGGTGGTGATCAAAGTGTTGAGCAGAGTGTTGAGGTGCAAGCAACCTATCAAAATCCAGATGGAACAAAAATTAATGGAAGTGTAAGAGCTTACTGTGATTATTGCCCAATAAATATGGCACAAACGATTGAGCAAAAAAATAAAAATTCCTTTTATGGGTTATTTACTAAAAATAAAATTTTAAATAATTTTTTGCAAAAGAATAATTGGCTTTCTAGTCTTCTTGGCGAAACCGCTCAAGCGCAAGAGGGTGGATGTCGAAATTGTTCTGGGAAAGCAGAACCAACATGCAAATTAATTGGTGGAAGTGAAAATGCAAAGCTTGTTTATATTTTTTATAAGTTTGACGGAGCTCTGAAAGGCTATAGTTCGGTGTGTTCGCAAGTGGAGGGTTCTTCATTGATAGATGGTGGAGAAATTATAAATAAAACTGGGAAGCAAAATGTTGATTGGGCTGGGCAAGAAGAATTATTTGAAAAAATAGCTCGAATGAGTGCTAGCGCAATTTTAAGTCAAGTGGATAGTAAACAAGATATCGGAATTTATATGACGACATTAACGGGCAACGCGGAAACGGTTGGCTCGGTTGATGAAAATATTGAACAAAGTTTTTCAGGAGCAAATCTAGACGCAACCTGTCCACAAGGAGACTATTATACCGGATATGGTTTTGTTTTAAACTGTCACAATCTTGGTGAGTTTGGTGGCGAAGATGCCTTTCATACTGCATATTCTATGGCTGGCACGAAAGTGACAATGTATAGTTCAAGACAATTAGAGGCCTATCCAGCTACGGCGACTCATGAACTTGGACATAACTTCGGTTATCTTGAAGATGAATACATTCCAATGAAAGATGAAAGTGGTGTCTGTAGGATGGGTACGCAGGTAATAATAAACTGCACAAAAGATATTAAAAATGTAAATGGAAATACTGAATGCGAAAAATGGAAAAGCCAAGGACTGGGGTGCTTCAAGGGTTGTGTTACTCCGGAAACTTATCGCTCAACAAATAACTCATTAATGAATGATGCCTATTCAGATTCCAATTTTTCAAAAATACAAAAAGAATCTTTTGAGAATAGTTTGAAAAATGGATTTGGGAATTTTCCATCCTATTTGGTTGAAAAATGTCAGTAGCAATTTAGCAAGTTTAATTTATGAGGACAAAAATAAAAAAAACAATCATTTTGTTTGTTATCTTATTTATATTTTTAATCGTTGCAAATAAACTTGCAATGGCTTCGGATGTTGGGAAAAAAAGTGAGAAAGTTATTAATATCGGAATTGAAAAAACTGGAAACAACTATAGTGTTAAAGGAATAGACGTAGAATTTGGGGAAGTTTCCTATTATGATAATTACAAAACTTTCAAAAATTTATATTATACGGGAACATTGATTTCATATAAAAATCAAATTCTTGGATATTTCTCTATACCAAATTTTACAACGAAAATTTGTTTCGACACCATTGGAAGTAATGGGAAAATGACTGGTGGGTGTAAGTTTCCAGAAAATGGAAATATCGTTATAGCCGCGCCTTACTTCCCTAATGCCAAACAAATTGATATTTATTCCCCGGATGGCAAGAAGATTCTTTCGATTGATGTTTCTTCAAAAGCAACATGCAATGAAAATGGAAAATGCGATAAGCCCATGGAAACATTTAATAATTGCCGAGTTGATTGTCCAACCTATGAGCCGATTAAACCTGCAACAACTATCACGGATCAAAATAAGCCAGAACCGAAAAAAACCACTGGGCTGATGAGCGGATTTTCTTGGAGGGGGTTGGGGATAATTCTGGGAGGATTAATTTTGATTTGTCTTGCTGTTATTTTCTTGTTGAAAATAAAAAAGGATAAGCAGATTTAAAAAAATGTGCTATAATAAAATCATAAAACTTGAAGTATATAGCATGTAACAAATTAATATTTTAATTTTATAATTAAAATATTAAGTAGAATAAAATGCGCAAACAAATTATAAAATTAAGTTCAATATTTTTTCTGGCCATGTTTTTAATGTTGCCAAGTTTGGCTTTGGCGGGAACTTGTGTGATTGGCGGTCAGACCATTCCATTTCTTGGAGATGAAGCGACACAAAGGAGTAATTGTGAATCTCGAGGTGGACAATTTACTCCTGATGCGGGCGCTGGAGGTGGTGGAGGTGGCGGTGCGGCAGGAAGCACGACTGACGGGTGTGGCAATCCTTGTCCAGCGGGAACAATTTGTTTTAAAAACCCGCTAAGCGTTTGTTCGGTAAAGGGATTGGTAATGAATTTATTAACAAACTTACAAGGCATTATTGCCTTAATTGCGATTGTGATGATTGTGGTGGGTGGAATTATGTATATGGCTTCCGGTGGAAATGATAAGGCTATGGAAAGAGCGAAAATGATTATTACCGCGGCCGTGGTTGGATTGGCGTTGACACTGGCGGCTCCGACTTTTGTAAAAGAAATTTTAAAAATCCTCCAAGGCAATTCAATGGATCCGGGTAATTTAGATCAAGTTCTCACCATCCAAGGAATTTTATTGGGAATTCTAGATTTTCTTTTAGCTTGCGTTGGAATTATTGCCATTATTGCCATGGTGATTGGCGGCGGAATGTATTTGACGGCCTATGGAGACGAAGATCGAGCCAAAAAAGGAAAGCAGATTGCAACTTATGCGATTGTGGGAATTGCGATTGCGATTGGATCACTGATTATTGTTAAACAGGTAGCGGAATTATTCGGAATTATAACCTGGTAATTGATATTTAGGGTTTTCTAAATATAAAAAATAAATGTTAAATTAGATGGGAGGTGCTTATGAAAAATAAAATTAAATCATTTGGGTATGCGGTGTCAGTGATGGCAATGACAGTGCCAGCATTAGTTTTGGCGCAGATTAGTGATAAGCCAGGAAATGATGCAAATTTACCAACAGGAAAAATAGATGCAATTGTGCAAAATTTAATGAAATGGCTATTGGGACTTTTGGGATTTATTGCCATTATTGGTTTTGCGATTGCTGGTATTCTCTATTTAACAGCAGCTGGAGACGAAGATCGACAAAAAACTGCTAAAAGAGCGATGCTTTATTGTATTATTGGAGTAATCGTGGCTTTAGGAGGCTGGGTAATTTGGTCAGCGGTTAAGTCGGCTTTAGGAGGAGGAGCAACTGTTTCATACTAAATTTTTTTTGAAAAAAAGACAAAAACGGCGAGTTATCCACAAGCCGTTTTTGTGTTTTAGGTGCTATAATTAATGCATATGAAACAAAAAATAAAAAAAATAATTTTTGCTTTTATTTCAATGACGTTGTTGCTTCCGTTTACTGCCTCCGCCTATTGGAGTGTGGGTAGCTTACGAGGTTATGGTCTTCCGGAGGGGCACGTTAAATCTATTGTGGAAAGAGTAACGCAATGGATCATGGGGATTGTGGGCTTCATTTGTATTATTGGTTTTGCCATTGCCGGGATTCTCTATTTTACGGCGGCTGGCAGTGAAGATCAGGCCAAAAAAGCCAAGCGAGCAATGCTCTATTCGATTTTAGGGATCTTAGTAACTCTTTCAGCCTGGGTTATTTCAATGGCAGTTTGGAGTGCTCTAAATGGAACCACCAAAGACTTTTAGCTAAATATAAAAATATAATAAAATGAAAAAAAATATAAGAAAAATCGCTTTATCTATAGTTTCATTGGGAGCAATTTTTGGAATCGAAATTTCTTCCGCTCGGGCAGAGATATTTATGCCTCCTTGTGGAATGTTGGGCCTTCCCTGTAATGCAAATGGTGTTGAGGGAGTGCTAAGTGGTTTCTTGGGTTGGCTTTTAGCGACGATTGGTTTCTTGGCAATTATTAGTTTTGCGATCTCTGGAATTTTGTATTTTACCGCGGCTGGGAGTGAGGATCAGGCCAAGGTGGCCAAAAGAGCGATGCTTTATTCGGTTATTGGAGTAATTGTGGTCCTTTCGGCTTTTGTAATTATTCAAGCCATTGATTTGGCGTTAAAGGGACGTAGTAGTTTCTAAAAAAGGCTTAAATAAAGGAAATATTAACACTTATTGACATTTTCAGTGGATCTGCTATACTGGCAAAGTAATATTCCCGATGAATGGTTCGCGTAAGCGGACTTTTTTTTCCGCCAAGGGCGGAAAATCATATAGCATGAAACATGAAACATGAAACATATAACAATCTTTAAATTAAAATTTTAACTAATAACTAATAACTAAAAACTAAGAACTAACTATATGCCAAGAAAAAAAATAACCGATGATGGTGGAGCAGGAGGAACTGGAGATTTTGGAAGTGCGATTGCGCAGATTTGTGAAGAAAAGGGAATTTCTAAGGACAAGGTGATTGAAACTATTGAAGCGGCTCTAGCAGCAGCTTACAAAAAAGACTATGGCAAGAAAGGCCAAAATATTCGTGCCACCTTTGATCAAAAAACTGGTGGGACTAATTTCTTTTTACTGAAGGAAGTAGTAGATGAAACAACTCGAGAATTTGTAGAAGAAGAAGAGGAAGAAGAGGGAAGCCAAAAAGAAGAGCATGGAGGAAAACCGCGAGAAGAAAAGAAAATTCCAGAAGCCTCTGAAGATGGCGAGGAAAGATTGCCACGCTATAATGTTGAGCGTGATTTAACTGTGGAGGAAGCTAAAAAAATTAAAAAAGGCGCTAAAGTGGGAGATGTGCTGGAAATCGAATTGGAAACCAAAGCGGATTATGGTCGCGTGGCAGCGCAAACAGCTAAGCAAGTGGTGATTCAAAGAATTCGCGAAGCGGAAAGAGATGCAATGTATGATGAATATAAAGATAAAGAGAATGAAGTAATTAGTGGGGTAGTACAAAGAATTGAAGGGCGAAACGTTTTTATTGATTTGGGAAAATCAATTGGAGTTTTATTTCCTTCCGAACAAATTGAGCGTGAGCATTACCGTATGGGTCAACGCGTTAAAGTATATGTGGCTAAAGTTGAATCAAATTCAAAAGGGCCTGGCATCACCTTGAGTCGCATTCACCCGATGCTCGTGCAAAAACTTTTTGAGCTTGAAGTTCCAGAAATTTTTACCGGTACAGTAGAAATTAAAGCTATTGCCCGAGAAGCCGGAGAGCGCACTAAATTGGCGGTGACTTCTTCCGAAGAAGGCATTGATCCGATTGGTTCTTGCGTGGGACAAAAAGGTACGCGGGTGATGGCAGTGATTGATGAATTGGGAGGAGAAAAAATTGATATTATTTTATGGAATGAAGATATTGCCAAATTCATTGCGGCGGCTTTGAGCCCGGCGAAAGTTTTGAAAGTTGAGGTGAATGAAGCTAATAAAGAAGCCACTGTTTCTGTGCCCGATGATCAATTATCACTTGCAATTGGAAAACGCGGACAAAATGTACGCTTAGCAGCTAAACTCACAGGCTGGAAAATTGATATTCTGGGGGTGAAAGCGGATGGAGAAGTGGTGGAAGTAGATGAAGAAGTGATTGAAAATATAGAAAACGCGGAAGAAGAAAAGGGAGAAGAAAAAATTGAAGAAGAAAAGCCAAAAGAAAAAAAGGCCAAGAAAGAAAAAAAGTAAATTATTAATTTTTAATTAAATTTCAATTCAAACTTGGAGGCTTGAATTGAAAAGCAAAAAGTATGTTAGTAAAACTCGCACAAATGCAAGTACAACTCTATGCAATTGGAGCCGCGTTGATCTCAATTGCTTTTGCATTCTATCTGAGTTGGGAAGTGAATAAAAAATCCCAAGGAGAAGGCAAAATGGTGGAGATTGCTAATGCGATCAAAGAAGGAGCGAAAGCGTTTCTCAATCGTCAATACAAAGCTGTCGCTTATGTGGCGATTGTGATTGCGATTATTCTTTTCTTTGCTTTTGGGAAAAGCGGAATCAATATGAGTCTGGGGTTTTTGTTAGGCGCGGTTGCTTCGGCTTTGGCAGGATACATTGGAATGAATGTGGCAGTGAGAGCAAATGTGCGCACAGCGCAAGCCGCTAAACATGGAATGGCAAAAGCTCTGGACGTTGCTTTTAAAGGAGGAGCGGTGACTGGGCTCTTGGTAATCGGACTAGGTCTTCTAGTAGTAGCAGGATTTTATTTGGTAACCGGAGATGTGAAGGCTTTGATTGGAGTGGGATTTGGAGGAAGCTTAATTTCAGTTTTTGCGCGACTTGGAGGAGGAATTTTTACCAAAGCAGCAGATGTTGGTGCGGATTTAGTTGGTAAGGTTGAAGCAGGAATTCCTGAAGACGATCCTCGCAACCCTGCTGTGATTGCTGATAATGTAGGAGATAATGTCGGTGATTGTGCGGGAATGGCAGCAGATCTTTTTGAAACTTATTCAGTGACTGCTATCGCCGCTATGATTTTGGGATCTTTGGCTTTTGCAAAATTTGAAAATGCAATTCTTTTGCCGTTAGCGATTGGCGCGGTTTCCATTATTGCTTCAATTATCGGAATTTATTTTGTGAAATTAAGTAGAAAAAAGGAAGGGGTAGAAGATGAGGGAGGAAGAATTATGGGAGCACTTTACAAGGGATTGATTGGTTCTTCTATTATTGCCTTGATTGGGTTTTATCCAATTATAAATATGTTAATGAAGGATAATAAGATATATACCGTTACCAGTTTATATATTGCAGCAGTGATCGGAATTATCGTTACAGCTGGGATGGTAATTATTACCGAATATTACACTTCAAAAAAATATCGACCCGTGAAGGCGATTGCTGAATCTTCCAAATCTGGTCATGGAACAAACATTATTATGGGATTAGCAATGGGAATGGAATCAACTATGTTACCGATTGTCCTAATTGTTATTGGAATTATTGGGGCTAATATAGCAGCTGGAACTTATGGAATTGCTATTGCGGTGATGAGTATGCTTTCAATGGCGGGAATTATTGTGGCCATTGATTCATTTGGACCAATTACTGATAACGCGGGTGGAATTGCAGAAATGTCAGGAATGGGAGAAGAAGTACGTCAAGTGACTGATGCCTTAGATTCAGTCGGGAACACAACCAAAGCGGTAACTAAGGGCTATGCGATTGCTTCAGCGGGACTCGCGGCTGTGGTTTTATTCTCTTCTTATACCCAAGAGTTAATAGAGAAGGGTTCAAAGATAAATACTTTTGATTTAGGCAACGTGGATGTTTTGGCCGGACTTTTGATTGGTGGAATGATTCCTTATATCT
>Ga0172371_10008686_pt1 | contig 14159 bp, 12 predicted proteins | sample Lak12m_FD_114543 | JGI IMG/M metagenome (GOLD analysis project Ga0172371, IMG submission 114543) | Freshwater microbial communities from Kabuno Bay, South-Kivu, Congo - kab_022012_12m | ecosystem: Environmental > Aquatic > Freshwater > Lake | place: Democratic Republic of the Congo: South-Kivu... | reverse complement strand
ACGACGCAGCCCATCGAGAGGCTGCCGAGCAGGGCGGCGAGCTCGTCCACGGGCCGCGGACGCGCGCGTCCCCGGCGCACGACCAGGCTGGCGTCGTTGTCGACGACCAGCTTGCCGGGTACGCCCCCGAGGCGCTCGAGGCAGCCGTAGAGGGCGGGCACGGCGTCGGCCGTGGTCTGTGAGTGCGCGTAGACGACGGCGTGGGCAGACGAGAAGGGCAGCGTCGTCACGAGGCCGTGGGCACGGCGGCGCACGCCCTTGCCGACCGGCACGTCGACGCCGGTGTCCCACCAGTCGGCCTGGAGCAGGTCGCCGGGCGCGTACGTCGTGCGTCCGTAGTCGGGGGCCGCCTTGAACTGCGGACGCACGCTCGCCAGGTACTCCTTGAGGATGGTGATGCCGCCGCCGTAGCCGCGCCTGCGCAGGTGCTCGCGGATCACCGTGGCCGGCACGCTCGCGTCCTCACGGAGCATCTCGAGCACGGCGCCCTTGAAGGGATCGAGCTGTGAACCGGCGGGCTCACGCGCGTAGCGCGGCGGCTCCTCCGACGCCACGAGCCGCGCCACGGTGTTGCGACTCATGCCCAGACGCCGGGCGATCGCCTTCTTGCTTGCGCCCTCACGGTAGAGCTCCCTGACCTTGGCCCACTCGTGCACCTCGTACACCCCTTCCTCCCTTGAGCCGCCTGCCGCTCAAGGTTCGTCGCCGATCTGCTCTCCCTTCGGGGTGCTCAGTTTTGGACCGGCGATAGGTGCTCAGTTTTCACCCGGCGTCGACACACGCCCACAGTGTTCCGTCTTCTCTGATGACAAAGTAGAAGCTTGGCAAGACCCGGCTGATTGCCACTTGAGCGTGGACTGCAAGGGGTGGGCGAGGCTCAAGCTGGCTTGCCAGGATGCGTCCGCGCTCGAGAAGTACCGATGAGCGGTCAAGGCTTACCGATCGGGGCTGCACCTCATTTGACGGGGCAGCCTCGCAATCATCAGCTTGACTCCTCGCCATCGTCATCACCTCATGCGACGCAAGTCCGCAAGCTTGCGGCGCGCGGCATCAATCCTTCGCTCGACTTCATCCGCCATGTCCCGCAGAAGGTCGCGCCCCTCGGCTTCGGCCGTCATGGCCTCGTCGGCCAGTTCCGCCAGGCTGCCCTCGGCGCAAGTGGCGAGTTCGCTGACTAGAGCAGCAAGGCGGGCCTCTACGGCCGCGATGGCGCGAATCACACGAACGAGATCGGCGCCGGTGCCGTCACCTGTAACTGCGTCGGGGCTATTCTCCCAGTCCTCGAGGATGGCCCTGAGGCGCTGGACGTCGCCGGCCTCGTAGGCAGTGTTCGCCTCGGCCATCGCCCGCTCGCGCAGAGCGCGGTCGTCATCGTCGGTCGCGTAGTCCGGGTGCACGGCCTTCGCCACCTTGCGGTAGAGCTTCTTCAAGTCCTCAGAGATCTCGAGCTTCGGCTCCTCCGCGGCTTGGCGGAGGGCATCGGGGTCGTCGCCGAGTGCCTCAGCCGATTCGCGCGCCTGCTCCGCACTCGCCTCAGCCTGGCGCTGCGCCTCCGCGGACGGTGCCCGCGCCGCTTCAAGGGCAGCAATCTCGGCCAAGAGGCGGTCGAGCTCGGCGAAGCGCGTGCCGACGATTGCCAGGTAGCGCAACTGGAAGTCGAGCAGTTCGCGGCGTCGCGTGGCGAGCTCGAGCTCGCGGTCTGCAAGTTCATCCTTCAGGGAAGCAAGCTTGGCTCTCAGGCGAGCAAGCTCCTCCTCCTCCGGCCTTAAGCTCCGGAAGCCCACCTCGGCTCTGTCAGCCATAGCCCCCCCACCCTCGCGGTATTTCACCGCCCGACTCTCGGCCGGACGATAGCGGAAGCGCCGCGTCAAGAGAAGGAATCCGCCCGCGCTTGTGCGACAAGGACGGCGTCATGCAGGTCCGGTCAGCCAAGTCCGTGAGGCACATTCACGAGAGGGAAACCTGGTTGTATTCTGGCCGGGAGACCGCACTTGATGATTTCGCCTGCTCGGGCGCACTCGCGCAAACCTCGAATCATCAGGGGAGGGCAGAGCTCATGGCACGCAACGACAGCAACGCTGAGGACTGGAGCACGGCCAACCCAGTTGCATCGCCCGGTGGACTTCAGAAGCGAAATGTCGATCTCGACCGGGCCCAGACCCTCGTCCGGCGTGGGCTTGACTTGGCCGGGCAGATACCTCTCACGAAGTCACTGGGTGCGCAGTGGCGACTCTCGACCAGCCGCGGGTACGGCCCCGAAGAAGACTACGATCCGGAGGAAGCTGAGGACGCGCTTGATCCGGACGCCTACTATTCCAACTCGCTGTTCATTGCCTCGGACGGTTCACTCTGGGCGTGGGGTAGCAACTACAACGGTCAGCTTGGCTTGGGGCATCGCACGGCCTGCGATCAGCCCTGTCGGGTCGGAAACGGGAGCAGTTGGCAGACTGTTGCCGCAGCTCCCGATTCGGCCTTCGCTACGAGCGCAGAGGGCGCCCTCTGGATATGGGGTGCAATCGGCGACCCGAAGACGGATGATCTCGACCCTCCAGTCCCCGTCCGGTTCGGCTCCTCTCAGGACTGGGCAGTAGTTGTCAGCGGCGACAGCCACTGGTTGGCGCTGAAGCAAGACGGCACCCTTTGGGCTTGGGGCACAAACGACGACGGCCGACTCGGCTTGGGGCATCGATATGGACAGTCAAGTCCGGAGCAGGTGGGAATCGACGGCGACTGGTGCTCTCTAGCCTGCGGTGACTATCACTCACTTGCCTTGAAGCGCGACGGGTCTCTCTGGGCGTGGGGCAACAACTTCAACGGACAGTTGGGCATCGGGAGTCAGGAGGAGCGCGACCCGTGCGACCGACCGCAGCGTATCAGCGGGGATGGCTGGAGAAGCGCGGCAGCGGGGTCCATTCACTCACTGGCAATCAGAGAAGACGGCACCCTGTGGGCTTGGGGCTGGAACGGGCGCGGCGAACTGGGATTCGGCGACTGCGAGCGACGCTATCGGGCAGGGCGAGTAGGGGGCGATACTGATTGGGCGAGCGCAGCCGCAGGGGACATGCATTCTGCGGCAATCAAGAGCGACGGCACCCTCTGGACATGGGGATCGAATCTAAGCGGTCAGCTCGGTATGGGCGACAGGCTTGATCGCCACGAGCCTCAACAGGTGGGGACTGAAAGCGACTGGGAGATCGTCGCTTGCGGCCCGGACCACACCGTAGCGACGAAGAACGACGGGAGTGTCTGGACCTGGGGGTGCTTCGAGCGCCAGTTGTGCCGCGAGTTGCCGATTCTAGTGGGCCGCCCCCGCTAGCCGTCCGGGCATTGACCGAAGGCCACTGGCTGGTTGCTAGGGAGAACGGCGGGAAACTGCAGGCTCGAGGCCACTCGGCCGGCCCCATGAGCGCCCCAAACGGCCTCGTTTCACCCTCGGACGGCCCCGTTCGGGCACCCTCGCAGCCCTCTTAGGAAACCCGTGCTCTGCGAGCCTGCGACGGGGCGGGGTATCTCGAGCCTCACTCCCCATAGCGCCCCTCCCGCATCGCCGCCATGATCTCATCGCGCTTCTCGGCGTACTCGGAGGCGCTCATCGCCCGAACCTCTGCGGTCGTGAACGACCGCTTGCCTTCTCCGGCAACAGAGAAGTCGCCGCCGCTGCGGGGCGGACCGGCGATGGCGAAGAGCTCCGGGATCTCGGCCTTTAGGGTCTCGACCGCCTTGCGGACCGAAGATGCATCGATTCTGCCGTCTTCCACCGAGACCGCGTCGAGGTCGAGCAGCCGCAGAGCTTTGGGCAGGCGCTCAGCGGGCACGCCGGCGGCGAGGATGGCGACCTTTGCTTCAGCTTGCACGAGCACGCGGTCGCGGTCGGCCTGCGCCTCGGTGGCGCGCTGGTCGGCTTCCGCCTTCTCGGTCTTCAAGCGCTCGAGCTCGTCCATCTCGGCGCGCTGGCGCTCGGTCTCGGCCTCTTTCAGCGCTGCCTGACGGGCGCTCTTCTCGGCGCGCTTCACGCGCTCGGCGACCAGTTCGTCGATCTGCGCTTGTTGCTCAGGGGTGAACATGGCCTTGCCGGCGTCTTGGCCGGCCTCGACGACCGGCTCGAGCTGGGGTTCTGGCTGCGGCGCGGTCGTCTCACCGCCGCCAGCCCCGCCGTCGGCATCACCGGTCGCGTCGGGCCTGCGGGGCAGGAATTTTGCGTGGAGCATGGTCCCTCCTTGGGGTCAGATTGCCTTGCCGATCTGCTCGCGATAGCTGAGGCGCTTCAGGCCATTGGCCGCCACGTGCTCGCGCACCCGCTCCTGCCACTCGCTCACTTTCGCCTGCGCGGCTCTCGCCGCGGCGTCGTCCAGGGCCACCGCCTGGCGCGTCTTCCACGCGCGGATCCCTCGCTCCAAGTAGCGCTGCTGCTGGCGTGCCTCGTAGGTTCCGGCGTCCGAGCGGGCGATGCCGCTCGTCTGCGTGAGTCCAGGCCTGTAGGGATACGGCTGGTGCGTGCAGTTGGGATGGAAGAGCCCGGCGCCCTCGGCCTCAGCGAGCGTCGGGTAGCCGGGCGTCACTCCATCCAGTGAGACCACTTCGCCCTCCCAGTCAGAGCAGAGCTCGCAGCCCGAGGAGGAGCCGCCTATCACGGCGAGGTCGCGGCCCGCGGCTCGCATACGGTCGAACGTTCCCTGACGCGCGGCGCCGTTGGCTGCTGTGCGGCAGGCCATCTCGGCATAGCTCGCAAGGTTCCACTGCCGCCCCGCAGAGTCGACGAAGCCGGTGATGCCGCGGCCGGAGAAGAGGTCGAGCGCCGCCTGCGCGGCCTGCCTGCGTGTGTACTCTCCCGCGAGTCCCTGCGCAGTGACGCGAGCAATCACTTGCCGGAAGACGTCGTTGGTGGCGCGCAGTATGCGCAGGTCGGCGGCGCTGAGGCGCCCGGTGAGATCGTGCAGCAGCGTGGTGACGGCCCGGTTCTCCGCAGCGCCAGCGATTGCGGAAGAGGCGCCGGCGCTCTTTAGCACGGCGGCGGCGTTGTCGGCCCCGAGCGCGTGAGCTGCGGTGAGCAGCGCAGCGACTTCTGCGGTGCGCCGGCGGCTCAGCTGCCGGACCAAAGAGCGCACCTCGGCGCGCAGCGCAGCGCTCTCAGAGAGCCGCTTGGCCGCCCAGTCGTCGGCGCCAAGGTCCTTCGCCAGCCGCCGGGTGATGAGCGCGAAGGCGAGCGTCTCTACCTCGCGGTACTGCTCTACGAGCTGGCGCGCGATCCGCGCGAGCTGTTCGGGGTCGATCATTTGCGCCTCAAAACGCGGGTTCGGGGAGGGGAGTCCCGCGCTCGGCCTGGATGCGCTCGACCTCGGCGGCCACGAGCTGGTCGTCCCAGTCGGCGTGCAGCATGCGCACCATGGTCTCGGTCGAGGCGGCCTCGGCGGTGCGCAGCAGGGTGAGCGTCTGTGCGACCTCCTGCGGCGTGGCCGTCTCTTCGGGCCAGGTGACGCGCGGCCGCTCGGCCGTCACAGCACGTCCGAAGATCGCCCCGTCGAGGATGAGCAGCAGCTCGCAGGCGTCTGCGAGCGCTGGCGCCCAGTAGCGCTGCTTTCTCGCCATCGTCTTGAAGGTGCGCGCCTCGCGTAGGCGTAGGGCGGTGCCGCTTTCGGCGCGGCCCTCGATCTTGAGGCCGAAGGTCTGCGGCGAGTAGCCGGCCTCACTGACGATGCGCTCGAAGAGGTGCAGCGCCGTCTCGGCGTGCTCGGCCGTGCGCAGGTCGAACTGCACCGGGGTGATGTCCATGTGCTGCGGGTCGACCTCGAGCTCGGTGAACACCTCGCGGTCGGCGTCGAAGCTCTTGCCGGCGCCGCGGCCACCACCGAAGACCGCCGGCTCGAGCGCGTCGGCCGGCACCACGATGCGGCTCTTGCCGAGGCGGATGTCGCGCATCCAGGAGGTGTAGGTCTCGTCGAGCGCGTCGAGGAGGCTCTCGCAGCCCTCGACGTCGGCGCGGCCCTGCGGCGAGGTCGGGCGCCGCTTGTCGGGGAGCACGTTGGGCACGTAGGCGACCGCCAGCCGCTTGGCCAGCGCGTCGGGCAGCGTGATGACCGCCTCGAGCCCCTCGGTGTCGGGCGAGGCTTTGAGGTCGATCGCGTGCCCGAGGAGGTCCTTCTCGCCGCGGCAGAGCCCGTGCAGGATGACGCCCCGCTCGTGGCGCTCGAGGTGGCGCAGGACGACGCCCTTCTGCGCGTCGCCGGCGACTTCGCGCCAGAAGGTGACCGCCGTGAGGCGCCCGTAGCGGAACTCGGGCACGGCGTGGTCGGGCAGCATCGTCGTGAGGAAGGGCTCATCGGCGAGGCCCTTGTCCCAGGAGGCGCGCAGGTAGGCGCCGCCGAGCGCCGCGCAGGTCTCGGCGCCCTCGAGCAGCTTGTTCTGCAGCGAGGTCTCGCTGCGCAGCTCGTCGAGGCGCTTGGCCGCGGCCTTGTCGGCGACCGTGAGGTCGAAGGCGTCGCCGAAGAGCAGGTCGGCCGAGACGGAGGCAAGCTCACCGGCGAGCGGCATGTGCAGGCCGCTCTGCGGCCTATTCGCCGGCAGGTGCCGCTTCCAGAAGAAGAGGCGCGCGGTGCGGTTCTGCTGCGGCTGTGCGTCGGCCGTGAGGCGCTGCGGGTCTCCCGAGTACCAGGCAGCCCAGGTGTCGAGGCCGCCTCCGTTCTCACGCAGCGGTGGCCACGACTGCTTGGGGTTCACCGGCAGGGCCATCAGGCCGCCTCCTCGGGTTCGCTCGGCAGCGTGATCCAGCTGCGCCAGTAGCGGCGCATCGCCATAACCGCGTAGCGCAGCGCGTCGGGTCCGTGGTCGTCTTCCTTCAGCGGTGCGTCGAGGCCGCGCCCACTCGCCTTCGGGTCCCAGGCGTAGCCCTCGAGCTCGCGGATGAGAGCTTCGCAAGACTCGTGGATCACGAGCCGCCCGGCAGCCAAGAGGCTCGCGACCGAGCGGATGCCGTCGAGCACGGCGTTGTCGGCGCCGGTGGCCCAGCTCCAGCCGTCGGCGCGCAGCTGCGCGCGGAAGCTAGCGGCGCTCGGGTCGAGCACGACGTCGCGCAGCGGCACGACGCCGTCCGTCAGTCCGTCCGCGCCGTCGCGCAGCCAGGCCATGAGGCGCCGTGAGTAGTCGGCGTCGGTCAGCTTGCGATCGTGGGCGCGATGGTCGTAGCGCCACTCGCGGCAGACGTGCAGGCGCTCATCGGAGCCGACCGCGACGATGAGTGCGCAGAAGGGGTTGGTCGTGCCGTAGTCGATGCCGAGGGTGTGGAAGTCGAGCGCCGGCAGCTCGCTCTCGACGTGACGCCCGCCGGCGGAGGCCTCGAGCATCTCGTAGACGGCGCCCTCGGCCGCGACCCACTCGCCGAGGATGAAGCGCTTATGCCAGAGCCCCGCGAACTCGCGGCTGATCGCGGTCACGTAGGCGGCCGGGAGCGTCTCGTTGTCGGCGAGGCGGAAGGAGAAGCGCGCGAGCTCGAGCGCCTCCTCGCCTCCGAGGAGCATCTCTCCGTCGCCGCGGATCCAGACCGCGGGGCGGTCGAGGTAGCCGCGCTTCAACCAGTGGGTCGGGGAGTCGGGGTTGGTCGTCGCATAGAGGCGCGCGCCCTCGACCGAGAGGCGGCTGAGGAGCATGCTCCAGAACGACTCCGGCAGGGTCGAGGCCTCGTCGACGTAGGCGCCGGCCAGGGTGAGGCCGCGAATCTTCTCTTGGGCGCGTTCGTCGTTGGCTCCGACGATGTAGATGCGCCGCCCGAGGAGCGTCAGCTCTCCGCGGCCCTGCACGTACTGGCAGCGATGCGCGCCGAGGAGCTGCGTCAGTGGGTCGATGATGTTGCGCTTCAGGGTGCGCTCTGTGCGGCCCACCATGAGCAGCGGGCCGGCAGGGCCGCGGCGCACGAAGGCGAGCCAGGCGATCACGCTGGCGATCGTCTTGCCCGAGCGCACAGCGCCCTCCCAGACGTTGAGGCGCTTCTCCGCGAGGGCGGCCGAGCGGCGCTGCTTGGCCGAGAGCGGCTCCATGCTCACGGCTGCAGCAGCCTCTCGAGGAACTCGTCCACGTCGGAGAGGTCGTCCTGGCCGGCGTCCTTCAGGCCGAGCAACTCGACAATGCCGTTCTCGGCGCGGATCGCCGCGCTCAGCTCGTTGCGGGTGAGCGCCTTGGCGAAGATGGTCTCGTATCGCGCGATCGCCTTGCCGATCTCGGCGCCGCGCCTGACCTTGGCCTCCTCCTCGAAGCGCTCCTTGGCGAGGGCGATGTAGGTGTCGATGGTGCGCGGCGAGACGTCCCAGCCGTGCTTGCCGCGCGCCAGCTTGACGATCTGCTCGCGGCGCAGGCCGGCGACCTGCATGTTGTAGACCTCGTTCACGCGCTCGAGCGTCTTCTTGGTCACCCGCATCGTCAGCGCGCCCCGAGGTTGCAGCAGTCGCGCGGGTTCGGGTTCACGTACTCCTGCCAGTAGGCGTAGTGCTCGGGGACGTCCTCGCAGACAGTGACGACCTTGCCCTGGGCCCTGATCTGGTCGAGCAGTTCGACCTTGCGCTCCAGGGGCAGGTGGCGGTAGCCGCCGGCCTTGAGCGTGCAGGCCTCGGTGTCCTCACGCTTGGCCCACTTCTTCACCCAGGCGTTCACGCGCAGGAACTCGGCGCAGACCTTCTCCACGCGCACGCCGGCGAGTACCGCGGGGTCGATGAGGCGCGGGATGTAGGGACTGATGCGTAGGGCGGTGTCGATGCCGACGGCAGCGAGCTTCTCGGCGGAGGCGATCCTCGCGCTGATCGGCGAGGCCTTCTCGTACTCGCGCCCGCCCTCGTCGCTGGTCGCGGTCACCGAGACCTGCACGTGGGCGAGCTGCGGATCGTAGAGCGAGAGGTACTCGGGGGCCGCCACGAGCGCCGACTTGGTCACGATGAGGTAGGGCACGCCGGCGGCGTTCAGGAGGTTGATCGCCCGGTAGGTGTTGCGCACCCTTCGCTCGGCCGGCTGGAAGCAGTCGGTCATACCGCCGAGGCGCACCGTGCCGCGCAGGGTCGGGATGAGCGCCGCGACTTTCGTTATGTCAGCGGCGAGCGGCGCCCGAGGCTTCCAGAGACCGCGGAAGTCGAGCAGGCTCTTGGCGTAGCAGTAGGAGCAGTCATGGGCGCAGCCGCAGCCGTAGGTGTCGAGGCGGGCCGGGTAGGCGCAGCGGTCGCCCTCGGAGGAGTCGACGATGTGGAAGAAGGAGCCGAACTCGGCGCTGCCGGTCTCTCGCGCCGCCTGCGGGCGCAGCTTGTAATTCGGCCTCGTCACGCGCGCTGCTCCGCGCGCCGCCGGGCGACCTCCTCGAAGGTCTCGCCGCCGGCCTCGAGCACGGCCTCGGCGCCGGTGAGGCGCTGCCAGCGGCGCACGGCGACGTCGACGTAGGCACAGTCGATCTCGATGCCGCGGCAGGCGCGGCGGGTGTGGTCGCAGGCGATGAGCGTCGTACCGCTGCCGAGGAAGGGGTCGAGGACGATGTCGCCCTCGCCCGAGGAGTTCACGATCGCGCGGCGCACCAAGGGGACCGGCTTCATCGTCGGGTGCTCCTCGCTGCGCTTGGGGCGGGCGAACTCCCAGACGTCGTCCTGGTCGCGGCCCGCGGCATACGAGCTGGTCGCGCTCGCCCGCCAGCCGTACCAGATCGGCTCGTAGCGGCGGTGGTACTTGCTGCGCCCGAGTACGAAGGAGTCTTTGACCCAGATGATCGTCGCCGAGCGGTGCAGACCGGCGGCGCGCATCGCGCGGTCGAGCGCCGGCCACTCGGCGGCGCCCATGACGCAGTAGACGTCGCCGGTCACGGCCGCGGCCAGCAGCCCAGCTACGCGCGCTAGGAACTCGGCGAAGTCCTCGTCCGGCAGGTCGTCGTTCACGAGCCCGCGGCGCTGGCGGTGCCTGGGGTTCGAGTCCAGGCCGATGGCGACATTGAAGGGCGGGTCGGTGAAGCACATCGCTGCCGCCTCGTCGCCGAGCAGCAGCGCGACGTCGTCGGGGAGGGTGGCATTCCCGCAGAGCACGCGGTGCTTCCCGCAGATCCACAGGTCGCCGAGCCGGCTCACCGGGAAAGCCTCCGCGGCGGGCACCTCGTCGCCGTCGTCGGCGCCGTGGCCGGCCAGCCCGAGCGCGTCGCCGCTCGCGAGCACCTCGTCCAGGTCTTCCTCGAAGCCGGCGTAGGCGAGGTCGAAGTCGAGGGCGAGCAGTTCGTCGAGCTCGGCGACCAGGAGCGAGTCGTCCCAGCCCGACTCCTCGGCAGCGCGGTTGTCCATGAGGCGCAGGCCCTTGACCTGGGCAGGCGTGAGGCCCGTGGCTACGTGCACTGGCACGGTCTCCAGGCCGAGCTTCTGCGCGGCGCGCAGGCGCGTGTGGCCGGCGATCACGACGCCACCCTCGTCGACGACGATCGGCTGACGCCAGCCGTACTCGCCTATGGAGCGTGCCACCTTCTCCACGGCGGCGTCACTGATGACGCGCGGGTTGGCTGCGTAGGGGACCGGCCGATCGGTCGGCCACCACTCGACGGCGAGCGCTTCTTTGGTGCGGGAGGGCTTGGGCATCGGCGCCTATGCTGCGCGGCGGCGACGGCCACGGGCGCGGCCACTTCGACGCGGCTCGAACTGCCCTCGGTACTCGTAGGTGCCGTCGTGGCGGCCGACAATCACGTGCCCGTGTCGACGGAAGCGACGGATGTGCACCTGGACGCAGCGCCAGGCGGCGAGACCGCAGCGGTCGATGCCCAGTTCGCGATGCACGTGGACCGGCTGCCCGGCGTGTTCCTTCAGAAGTGCGAGGAGCGCCTCGGCGAAGCGTGGGTCGTGTCTGGGGTCGTAGCTGCGCCGAGAGCTCTGGCAGGAGCTACAGAAGAGGTCGGCGGCGTGGTCATGGGCGATGGGATTGCCGCAGCCGCGGCACGGGCGAGTGTGTGTCGGCGCCTGGTGCACCGCGCCAGCGTAGGGAGCTGGCGACGCGGGGGGTGAATAATCATGGGCTTAGCATGCTGTCCGTCGCCGTCCGGGCAGGGTGCTATGGTCACTTGGAGCCGCTCGACCTCTACCGATGCCGGAATGCGGCCCGGTCGACACCGAGTTCGTACCGAGGAGGGTCTTGCACTACGCACTGACCGCACTAGCCGGCGCGTCCACCCCAGTGGACATCCCAGAGGGTCGCTACGAGGCAACCGTCGAGGCCAAGTCCTCTCTGCTCGAGTGCCTCTTCATCGAGGAGAAGTTCGACCTCCTGATCGAGAACTACCTCGAGCTCGAAAAGACGCTGCTGGAGTGCGCCCTCGGCTACCTCGCAGCACCGCTCTTGGACAACCGACGCGCGGATGGCGATCGGGCTCTGTTCAATCGCCGGTTGCTCAACCTTCTCTCAAGCGCGAGGACCTACGCTGACCAGGTTCGGGACCAGCACATCCCAAGCCTCCTCCCTGGAGCTGCCGCGGCAGCGGTCAAGGCCGCATTCTCCAAGGAATATGACGACAGGATCGGTTACAGGGCGATGGACGCTCTCAGGAATCATGCGCTCCACTTCGATGCACCGGTTCACCTCGTGAACTACCCCTCCAAGCGTGTCGAAAAGGGGTCGGCCACCGCCCTCGCGTTCTCCGTCGATCCCTGCCTTCGAACAGAGGATTTGCGGCGCAACCCGAAGTTCAAGCGCACCGTCTTGAAGGAACTCGAAGCTCGTGGCCAGACGGTGAATCTCAAGCCCCTTGTTCGGCAGTATGTGGAGGGGCTGTGGGTCGTACACGCGCAAGTCAGAGAACTCGTAGCTCCGCGCATCCTAGAGTGGGAGACCGTCCTTGAGCGGGCGAAGTCGACGTTCCTCTTGGGGGGCAACGATGAGAGGTCAGCATTCCTCCTGGCTGCCTCGAAGCTCAGGGAGGATGGGACATGCGAGACATCCACATCGCTCTCCGACAAGTTCAACGAGTACCGGCGATTTCTTGAGGCCAAGAACGGTCGCTTGGACAGCCTTTCGCTGCGATACGTGACCAGTGAGGCGGACGACGCCAAGTCCTAGACAGCGCTCGGAGGACTTCAGTGAGTAGGCCCTACGAACTCACGCTGCTGCTTGAGGACTCCATCGACGTCACTCTGCGCGGCGAGTTCAGCGAGCAGGACTGCGAGGTCTTTGATCGGTATCTCGCGCAGTACGAGAGGTTGGCCGCGTCCAGGCCGATCCGCGAAGGCATCCCATGCTCTTGGTCCGTGAAGTGGTCCCAGGATGAGGGCGGATCCGTCACGACCGACCTGCCAGATGACGACACGCTGGCAATCCTCTTGCACCGACTACGACCGTTCCTCCTGGCGGACGAGCCGGCAAGCTTCGCGCGAGTGAGCTCCCGTGTTGGCCGCCAAATCGAGGAACCGCACGTCCGACAGCTCCTGAGGTACAACCGGAGGGTCTATGAGGGCCGGATCGCCCAGGAGATGCTGCGAGTTGAGTCAGACGATGTGCTGCTCAACTCCGAACGGGCGTTGTTCGGCTGGCTGAACTCGCACGAGTACCACCAAGATGCGATCAAGCGAGAGTCCTTGGCGCCCGTCTTCCGCGTAGGTCCTCCCGAGCTTGGCCGCGCAATCATGGTCTACATGCTCATCGACAAGACCCGATCCGTGATCAACCTGGCCTCGCTTGTAGCTGTGCTGCTCGGGAAGTCCGAACGGCTGACGTTCCAAGTCCCTGCACCAGGCGCCGAGAGCTAGGTCTCAGCACGTTGGCCGCTACGCCAGCAGCCCCCGAAGCATTGGCTCAATTGCCGCCGCAACCGTCTCTTGCATGTCCGGCAGGACGTGCGAGTAGGTCCGCATCACGGTCGCCTCGCTGTCTCCGAGGCGCTCCGCCACGATCTTGATGTGCACGCCCGCGCGTAGCAGCTCGGTCGCGTGCGTGTGGCGCAGATCGTGGAAGCGGGCGCCCGCAAGCTCGTCGCCAGCGTGCTGGGCGAAGGGGTCGTGCAACTGCTCGGCGTCACGGATCATGATCGCCGCTGCACGCGAGCGCACCCTCGACCAAGAAGACTCGAAGCCATCTAGCGTGTAGGGCCTTCCCGCGAGCGATAGGAAGAAGATGTTGCTTCGCGTCCGCGGCCGCTTAGCGGCGTAGCCGGCCAGCAGCTCCGCGATCGACTCCGGCAGGACCACCGTCCGCTGGCTCCGTTTCGTCTTGCATGGCCCGATCGCGGAGCGGCCTGTGCGCTCCTTCCGAAGTGCCTGGCGCACGTGAATCCGCGAACGGGCCAGGTCGACGTCGTTGACGCGCAGGCCCAGAAGTTCGCCCCGTCGCAGGCCTGTGGCGAGGTCGAGGGCGACCGGCACGTAGAGCGCGCCGTCGCTCCGGCCGGCGTGGTTGCCGTGCGGGTCACCGTCGCCAGGCGCCGCTGCGGAGAGCAGGGCTGCTTGCTCGGACGGCGTGTAGACGTGGAAGGGCGGCGGCTCCTCGTCGGGGAGCTCGACATACTCGAGCGGGTTCTCGGCGATCAGCCGCCAGGCAACCGCGAGCTTCATCGCCGCGCCGACGAAGATGAGGTGCTTGCGCACAGTGCTCGACGACAACTCGCCGCCCTCGAGCTGCTTCTTCTTCCAACTCGCGGCGACCTTAGGGGTGAAGCGCGCCAGAGTGACGGACGAGAGATCAGCGCGCACGTGCTTCAGGTAGCCCTCGTAGCGGGCACGGGTCGCCGGCGCCAGTTGGTCCCGGCCGTCGAGGAAGCGCTGGCAGAAGTCGGGGACTAGCTCGTCTGAGGGTTTGATGTGGCGCCCCTCGTAGACCTCGTGCTGGAGCTTGGCCTCGAGGCGCTTGGCCTCTTCCTCGGAGTCCACGGTGCGGCAGACGCGCCGGCGGACGCCGAACTCATCGCGGCCGGATTCGGCCGTCACCAACCACTTGTCGCCCCTCTTGCGAATGCCCATCTTCGAGCCTGAGCATAGGGGCCGGCGGGGACGGAAGGCAACAAAGTGGGCAACAGCGAGAGCTTCGCGAAAGAAGGCAGGAGCAAAAACCCCTGGAAATACGTGGCGGGAGCGACGGGACTCGAACCCGCGGCCTCCGGCGTGACAGGCCGGCGCTCTAACCAGCTGAGCTACGCCCCCGCGAAAGGACGATGGCGGCCGGCGAAGCACGGGCCCGGCCGCGGT
>Ga0172371_10008685_pt1 | contig 14159 bp, 13 predicted proteins | sample Lak12m_FD_114543 | JGI IMG/M metagenome (GOLD analysis project Ga0172371, IMG submission 114543) | Freshwater microbial communities from Kabuno Bay, South-Kivu, Congo - kab_022012_12m | ecosystem: Environmental > Aquatic > Freshwater > Lake | place: Democratic Republic of the Congo: South-Kivu... | reverse complement strand
TTTGCCCATTGGGAAGGTAAAAGACTGGAAAATGACCTGAATTACGATGAAAAGATGGAGTATATGACTGAGAAATATAAAATAGGATGCGCTCATGTCTCAGCTATAAAAGACAAGCCAACTCCAGTTGTCATCAATAAAAAATTAGAGATGTATGATTCTCACGAATTGGAAAATCTTAGGGAACTTGACTATATGAGAAGGTTTAAAAAATATTTACCGAAAATTATCAGCATCGAGCTTGAAAATACGATCAAAGAGCAGCTCGAAGCCAAAAAGTATCTGGAAAAAATACTAAATTTATGACAAAACGCATTCTCATCATCGGATCTCACGGGATGCTCGGGCAGGACCTAGTCAGGGTTTTTGAAGCTGACCAGGATTGGCATGTTTTTGCCTTTGACCGGGACGAGATCGACATTGTCTCCGAAGAAAGTTTGCGAAAAAAAATCGATGAAGTGAGTCCGGAGGCGGTGGTGAACGCCACCGGATACAACGCGGTTGACAAATGCGAATCTGATGAGATTGAATATGAGCTGGCCAAAAAAATCAACGGCTACGGCCCGGGAATCCTTGCTAAGATCGGGAGGGAAAAAGACATTCCTGTCGTCCATTATTCAACTGACTACGTCTTTGACGGCGAGAAAGGTGAATATGATGAAACCGCCAAACCCGCGCCGATTTCAAACTATGGACGGTCAAAACTTCTTGGCGAGGAAGAGATCCAAAAGAACACGGACAAATTCTGGATCCTGCGGACCTCAAAACTCTTCGGCCAGCCGGGAAAATCTGCCATGTCCAAAAAAAGTTTTTTCGACACCATGATCCAACTCGCGAAAGACAACCAGATTCTCAAAGTGGTGGACGAAGAAAAAAGCTGTTTTACCTACACGCCCGATCTGGCGATGGAGACCAAGAAAATAATCGAGGAAAAAATACCTTTCGGAATATATCACGTCGTGAACGCCGGTCCGTGCACCTGGTTTGAGGCGGCCGTCGAACTTTTCAAGATCGCAAAAATGGACGTGGAAGTCGTCCCGGTGCCCTCGTCTGAATTTCCGCGGCCCGCCAAAAGGCCGCAATCTTCAGTACTGGCCAACACAAAACTGAAACCGCTCCGCCACTATGCAAAAGCGCTCAAAGAATATTTGGATAATAATTATAATTTCTAAATACATGGCTAAGCCAAAAATGAAAGGCATAGTATTGGCGGGCGGCACCGCCACAAGGTTATTTCCCCTCACGGCGACAACCTCGAAGCAACTGCTTCCGGTTTATGATCGGCAAATGGTATTTTATCCTTTAAACGTTCTTATAAAGGCGGGAATAAGAGACATATTGGTTATCGTGTCTCCGGACAATTCGGGCCAGTTCCTGAATCTTTTGGGATCAATTTTCAAGAATCACGGGGTGCACTTGTATTTTGAAGTGCAAAAACTGCCGCGCGGACTAGCGGACGCTTTCATTCTGGGAGAATCTTTCATTGACGAGGATAACGTGACCATGATTTTGGGCGACAATATTTTTGAAGATGACCTTTCGGCATTCATAAAAAGCTTCAAAAAGGGTGGCATGGTCTTTGCCAAAGAAGTTCCGGATCCCGAAAGATTCGGCATAGTCGAATTTGACGCGTCAGGAAAAGCAATTTCGATCGAGGAAAAACCAGAAAAGCCCAAAAGCAATTTTTGCGTGACAGGAGCGTATATTTTTGACAATCGGGTAGTTGAAATAGCCAAAAAAATGAAACCGTCCAAGAGGGGCGAAATTGAAATCACCGATGTCAACCGGAAATATCTCGAGTCGGGGGAGCTCCACGTCAATATCATCAAAGGGGAGTGGCTGGACGCGGGAACATTTGATTCCCTGCTGGATGCTGGCAATGTCGTGAGGGACAAGGGCATTTTCAAAAATTTTGATCCGCTGATTGACAAAGCTATCCAGGAATTCAATGAAGAGCTGAAGGCGATTGCAAAAAAAAGATTATTATAACTTTTGATTATGCATACCAAGCCAAAAATCCATCTCGGCTCCTTTGAGGAATACCGTATTTCCGTTGCGCGGCGGATTGAGTGGATGCTGAAGAAATTCTATAAAAATACAAAAAATATTTCCGAGACGCGCGTAAAAAAGGACCTGCTGGAAATAAACGCCTATGAAAACTATTCCGTGTTGAAACCCATTGGAGAAAAACAGGTGGTTATTCTGGATGATGACAAAATCGGGACATCCGCGGCGGAAAAAACGGTCATCGAGGGGCGTTTTTTTTGGGAACACGCGGCGGCGGGCGAAGCAACGAGGCTGGGGCTGGGAACGAAATATCTCCTGGAGCTGGGTAAATTTTCGATTGAAGAAATTGTTTCGCATATCAGGAGCGAAGCGCTCAAAGAAGCCGCAAAAAAAGGAATTTCAGGAAAAAAACTGTCGAAGGAGAAAAGGCGCTTCCAAAAAGAAATCACTAAAGCGAAAATTTTGGAAATGTCTGGAGGCGATCCGCGAAAACTCATGCCGATTTCTCTGGGCAACCGGCATATGCTGCAAATGGCGTATGATGTTGTCCGCCTTGCGAAACAAAATAAATTGGACCCCAAAAAAGCGCTGGCGAGGCAGAGCGCGCTCATCATTCTCAACGAGCAAACTGCCGAGGAAATCATTGAGGAATTCAGGCGCCACAATTTTTTCGGTTTGGATGCCCGAAAAATATACTTCATGATCCAGCGCAGTTTCCACGGGATGTATTTGAAAGAAGGAAATCTTTTCTATGACCAGACAACGGAAAAAAACAAGCGGCTCCACAACCACGGGCAGATGGTCATGCAAAAAGCCCACGGCAATGTCATTTTCCGCGTTGATCTCAAAAATATCGGCGAAAAAAAATATATTTCCAGCCGGGAGTGGGAAGAAATTCTGGCAAAGCACGATGATATGCTGTCATATAATGTTGAAGATCTGGGATACCTGACCTGTTCCGTTGATCTGCCCAGCCTGGCTTTGGCGCTCGATCTGGGAAAAAAGGGATACAACATGGTTATGGAAATTGTGGCGCAAAACCCCCTGAAGCCCCAAAAAGGCGGTGCCTGCTTTTTCGACAAAAAACTCGGACGGGTCGTGATGGTGGAAACGAACCAGCTCAAAAACATCAAACTGGAAAATATCAGGCATCTCAACAAAAACTTCAACCACTATCCCAATCCCGCCGAAGCATTCCGGGCGACAAGGGAAAAAGGGCTCCCGATTACTTTTGAAGTGAAGCCGGGATTCAATCAAAGCGGAGATCCGCAAGAATATATATACGCCTGTCCTGTTCAGGGGGACACCAATTTTTTGGTCAAAACGGCGTATGTTATGCGAAAAAGCCTGAAACCGATCTACAATTGGAAATCTCCCGCCACAACGCCTCTCGCCGTGAAAGCGATGTTTGAACAAGAGGCACAGGAGGGGTTCAAAGAATTTGTCAGGGATATAAAAAAGGGGAAGTATAAGAACTATTGATTTTTTACGAATCGCGAATCTCTTACGAATAAACGAATATATAAATTCGTTTATTCGTAAAAATATGCGGATTGCTATCAACGCGGCCGATTTGGACCATTCCCGGATCGACGGCACGCGGATCTATATCCAAAATATGCTGAAAAATTTTGGTTCCGAGGCTGATGAGCGGGACCAATTTTTGATTTATCACAAAAGCGAATTCAATCCCGAACTTTCTTTTCCAATATATAAAAATTACAAAATTATCAAAACCCCTTTCCCTTTTTGGTGGACGCAGACGCGCTTTGCCAGGGAAATATTTCATGAAAAACCGGATGTTCTCTGGATGCCGATGCATTCCTTGCCATATCTTCGGAGCCGAAAAACAAAAACGGTAGTCACGATTCACGATCTGGCTTTCAAATTCTTCCCGCAATTTTTTCCCAAAAAAGACTTGCGGCGCCTCAACTGGTTCACTGATTATGCCGTGCGGCGCGCCGACAAATTGATCGCTGTTTCGAATTCAACCAAAAATGACTTGCTGAAGTTTTACCCGGGTCTTCGCGAAGAAAAAATAAAAGTCATTTACCACGGCTACGACAAGGAAATGTTCAATGATGATATAGCCTTGGATCAAATAAAAAAAATAAATACCAAATACAAAATACCTGATACTAGATACATAATTTACGTCGGCGCCATCCAGCCGCGAAAAAATATTGAAACGCTGATTGACGCGTTTGAAAATATAAAAAAAGATTTTCCCGATCTGAAGCTGGCAATAGCCGGCGATCTTGGCTGGCATTACGGGCCGATACTCGAAAAAATAAAATCCACCGAAGGCGTATTATTCTTGGGGAAGTTCAAAACTAAAGATCTTCCGGCGCTTCTCAAGGGCGCGGAAGTTTTTGTCTTGCCTTCGCTATATGAAGGATTTGGACTTCCCGCAGTTGAAGCCATGGCCTGCGGAGCGCCAGTTGTGGCGGCCGATAATTCAAGTTTAGGCGAAATCTTGGGGGGTGCGGGGGTTTTTTATAAGCCAAATAATGCGATTGAGCTCGCCAAAGCCTTGCGGCAAGTTTTGGAAAACGCTACCCTGCAAAACCAGCTGAAAGAAAAAGGTCTCGAGAGGGTGAAGCAATTTTCCTGGGAGAAATGCGCCCGTGAAACGCTGGAATGGCTCAAAAAATGATTTTTGCCCTTAGGCGGAAAATTTCGATACTAAAGAGAATCGTGCTATAATAACTGCGAGACTCATGAAAATGCCAACCAAACCCCGCACCAAATTGCGGCAGGGTTTCGCGCCTAAAATCGACTCTTATTGTGCTGCAAGCGTTGTGAATTTGGTGCGGGACAAGTGGAAAATATTTTTGGTTTTGCTCGTTGTTCTTGTTTTTAGCACAGCCTCTTTTTCATATGCGGCCAAAAAATCAAAATGGCAAGCTATGCTGGAACGAAACAGCGTGCCGGCCTCATATTGGGAAAAATATCTTCCCAAAGTGAGCCGCGGGGAATATCGGAAAGCCGTCAAAAAATATCAGGCAGATCAAAATACTGCCGAGGCAAATGGCGCTTTGGACGGGGACATGAAAATCGTCGAAGGAAAATATCCGCTTCCAGCAACCGAGGGCAAGATTGCCAAAGAACAGCATCTCTGGCTCAAGAGCGGCCAGTCGGCCTCCAGCCATTATTCCATGACGGATGCGCCTTCGGCCTGCCGCAACGGAATGGCCGGCGGATTCGGGGCTTTCGGCCCGCTTGACAAGGGCGACAAAAGCGAAGAAAAATATTATGTCAACATGCGCTGGGATTATGTTGACTGGATTGAGCCGGAGTCGGAACTGGATGAGGATGTCAAGAAAGATGAAAAATCAATCACGGTCAAATCGGGCAATGATTTCGCCCGTTCGGGATACGTGAAAATTGGGAAAGAATATGTCCGCTATTCTTCGAGAAGCGGGAACAAACTGAAGGGACTCAAGCGCGGGTATAAAAGCTCAAAGGCAACTCATGATGATGGGGACCGTATTCAGCAAGTATACCGTTATAAGGGCGGACAGTGGGAAAGGGTAACGCGGCCCTTGAATGCCAATACGGCCAAAAAAAACTGGTTCAAAAAACAAAAAGTGCTGGTGACCAACCAGCGCAACGGAAAGAAAGTAGTGGCGTCGATTCTGGAATCCGGACCGGCCATCTGGACAAATCGGGTGGGCGGACTTTCTCCGGAAGCTTTCGAAGCGATTGACGCCAAAAACAACGAGAGTTGCTCGTTTCAGTATGTTGATCAAGATACGAAACTGGGAAAGGTAAAATAAAAAACATATGGACAATAAAAAAATTGCGATAGATATGAGGCATAAGCGAAAGAATCCAAAAGTATTTTTGACAGCTTATTTCCTGTTTCTCGCTTCTTTTTTCTCATTTCTCATTGTTCCTTCCGAGTTGTCTTTTGCCAAAACCGTCCAGAAAAAACAGTACGCGGAAAATGTCCCTCAAATATTTCCCCGCTCGGCCTGGTCCAGCGCCACTTATGAAAAGCGCACCAAAAAAGTCTGGCCGGCGAAAATCGCAACCCCAAAAGTGATCATAATCCACCATACGGCGACGAATTATAAAACAGCGACCTCAAAACAAATCAAAAAAATATACAAATATCATTCCTATACCCGTAAGTGGGGCGACATCGGATACAATTATATCATCGGCAAAGACGGAAATATTTTCGAAGGGCGCTACGGGGGCAACGGCGTGATTGGCGGACACTCCTACTACAAAGGCACGAACTATAACGATGGCTCGATTGGCATTGCAGTCTTGGGAAATTATGTCGGTGAAAAAATGACCGACCAGTCCCAGGATTCTCTGCAAAAGTTGGTCGGTTGGCTGGCGGCGAACAACGGCATCGAAATAAGCTCGGAAACAAAGTTTTTCAGCAAAAAATTGGATTCGGCGGTGATTGGCCACAAAGACGTGGCTTCAACAGCTTGTCCGGGAAAAAATATTTCCAATAAGCTGGATTCGATCCGGACAGCCAGCGCAAGTCTGGCGAATACTTTTTCCAGCTATGCCTACAAAACGGGAGGCGACGGAGCAACCTATGAAATCCGCGGCGGAAAAAAATATGCCGGAAGCGCCAAACAGCCGGTGGTGGAAATTTCAGGCACCCAGCTGGCGGCTTATGCCGCGGGCGAAGATGCGCCGGCAGTTAGTTCGTCGGAAAATTTTCCTTCCGGGACTTTGTTCAGGATTTCCGGAAGCGATCAAAGGGGAATCCTGGAAAACGGTTCTCTGCGGCCGATCACGAGTTCGGCGGTTCTGGCGGCCAATTACAACCCCGCCAATTTTGTGGAAATAAGCGCGGAAAAATGGGCCAGCTATCCGGCAGGAAGCGCGGCTATTTTTCGGGACGGGGCGTTCCTAAAAGACGGAAGTGGGAATTATTATATCGTCAGCGAAGGCAAAAAAAGGTTGTTTGCCCTTCCCGAGACGGAAAAAGGCTGGATTGACTGCGCGCGCGCCCATGAAGCCGATGACAGCGAGCTGATCGGCTATGAAACAGGTGAAAATATTGTGTCGGTGAAAGATTTCCCCGCCGGAACAATCATCACGACCGGGAACCGGAACTATTTCTATATCCAATCCGGCGGGGCCAAGCGAAAAATATCAGCCCCGGTTTTCAAGGCTGGCTATTCTTCGGGCATGATTTTGAAGGTCTCTCCAAAATTTGCCCGGCAATACAAAACAAAAGGAAAATTGTCTTTCCAGAGCGGCTCTGCAGTGAACTACCGAAAGAAATATTTTTTCATTGAAAACGGCCTGCGGCGGGAATTCTCCTCAAAAAAACTGGCTGCTTCAATGGGATATAAAAATATCCAAAAAGCCAAGCGGACGGAAATGGCGGGCATCAGCGATGGGACGAAAATTGAATAGGTTTTCCAAAAATGTGGAAAAAAATCCCGTGATTGTCTCTCGGGATTTTTATTTGAAAAGAAATATATTTAGTGCTAAGATAGTGCAAATTCAATAGTTGAGGAGGAGAGGGTAATGCCCCTATCATATTCTTATGGGAAGGACTATGGTTCTATTTTCGGGTACAACAACAACTGGCGGCTGCAGTTCAAGTCGGTCATGCTCATCCTTGACCAGATCAAGGACTTGAAGCATTATATGGCCGAAGTCATTTCCCGGTTCATTCACAACGAAATGGAACTCGACATTACTCCGGAGGCTCGCCAGGACACCGAATGGTATCTGGCGGAAAAAGCATTGGCGATCGAATTTGATCACGAAGCTATGAACTTGCTAAATTTGGCAATTAAATGCGTTCTTGCCAAGGCTTGCTTTCTGATGCTCCAAACCGGAGTTGATTTTCCTTCGCCGGGTGACGCTCTGGTGAGTATCGGTAAAAATGAATACGAAGCGAAAAAAAGTTTTGTCTATTATCTTCATGAATTGGGGAAAACCCAAGTTGCCATCATTCGCCTGCTTATTTTTGCGACGAATGATCGAAATCCGGTAAAAATCGGTTTTGGAGATGTTGAAGCCTGTCTTGGCGAGGAGTTGCGTGAAATTTTCGAACGCAGAAAAAGCGGCATAACAATTTCCAGTCTCAACCAACCGTAACGGTGAGGAGGACAAATTATGGCACTTTATAATTTTGATGCCCAAAAAATCCAGCCGGAGGAGCTGGCTCAATTGCTGGATCTCAAGTTTGACCAAAGAACCCTGCCCTACCCGGAATTCTTTAGGGCCGGGAAGCCTGTAGGTTACGTTGTCCGTGAAGGCGTCGTTAGTTTTCTGGACGAAGTTCGGATTCCGGCCGAATTATTGCTCAAGCTATGCTAAAGCGCAAGACAGTTGGCCGAAGGCAGGGAACCGCATCCTGCCTTTTTTATTGCTTGAATTCCTATGATTCATCACCGATCAGCATTTTTTCTGCCAGTGCGAAAAGGCTCAATGAAAATGTGGAAATCACGGCAATTTCCCAGGCATTCATTTTGTAGAGGCCCAAGACAAGCATGGCGGCCACAACAAAAAGTATGGCGTTCAAAATATTTCTGGAAATCGCCCGGAAACGGATGTTTTCCAAAGGGGCCAAATTTTTTTGGACGATCCAGGCATGCAACCAGGCTGCGGCCAAAATAAGCAAAAGAAAATATTTCGGGCTGAAATGGGAGCTGATGATGCCCGGCAAGACAATTTCCGGAATGAGCAGAAAAAAATAGGTGATAAGAAGGGAAATCAATAGGTCTCTCGAAATTTTTTGAAAAAAATTATGCCTGGTCATAATTGTCTATTGTTTTAGGAAATACCGGTTGACGATGGAAGTGAAAATTTTTCGGAAGGAATCTTTGATAGTAGCGAATGATTTTTCCGAGGCCAGCCTGACACTGCCTTTTTTGAAATCAATATCAGAGACGGAACAGCCCGACGGATATTTCAGGGTGAAATTATAATAGCCGCCTAATTCTGAAAGCAACTGCCGGCGATCAAAACGGCAAAATATTTTTTCACCCCACATTTCTTTGTTTTGGGAAGAACAAATCAGCTGATTACTTGAGCCTGTGTCATTTACAGCAATAGTATAGTAATTCGTCCAGAGGTCGCGCAAATTTTCCAAATTTTCAATCTCATGCTTTTTTCCGTTGCTTATGAGGTAAATTTTGTGTGAAGGATAGGCCTGTAAAATTGTCCCGTCGGGATGGGGGCGGGTCCAAAGAAAAATGCGGTTGTCAGCGTCGGGGAACTGGTCGAGAGACGATTTTTCCACGTCGGCAAGATTTTCAAAACTGTATCCAAAAGCGCGGAAAATTTCCGGTCCCGGAAAAAGAATTTTTCTTCCGTTGGTTAAAAAATAAACTTCATCTGTCGGCTTGAGATGAAGCAACGATCCGTTTGGATAGCGGGAGTTGTTGCCGAGAAAAAGGTATTTTTTGAGTGTATCTTTATTATTTATCGGTTCACCATCGGGATAAAGAAACGCACGGTAAGTTTTTTCGAGAGTTACAATTGGCGGGCTGTCCTGGCAATTATTTCCGGAATTGCCCGGATCAATTGTTAAATCGATGTACTGATGATTCATGGTTGGAAAAACTCCAAAAGAAATTTCGTTCAGGGTTTCATTTTTTTCGATTTCAAATTTTGAATTTTCTTTTTGGCCGGCCAGATAACCGAAGCTTTCAATAGGAAAAAGTACGAGATACATTCCAAGCGATATGACAAAGATCGGAACCGCGAAAATGACGATTCGCGCCGTTTTATATATTTTTTCAAGGGAAATTGAATGCATATGAATATCTTAGCCGATACGTAAGGTGACTGTCAAAATATTTTGCACTTACTGGATTATTTTAGTATAATAAAGCCGAAAACTTATGGGAATATTTTCCAAAATATTGAGGCGCCGGGGAGCAGGGTATGCGCTGGCTTTGGATATTGGGACGGAAGTCGTGAAAGCCCTGGTTTTTCGTATCGATGAAGAATCAGAGAAAGGAATTGTCGCTGGTGTGGGGCGCGCGCGCCAGCGTCTTGGAGATATGCAATCCGGGGCCGTGAGCGACATTTCCGGGGTGATCCGGTCCTGCGAGGAAGCTATTGGCCGGGCGGAGGAAATGGCCAATGTCCGACGAGTCGAGCAGACCATTGTCGGCATCGCCGGAGAACTCGTCAAAGGTTCGACGACCACCGTCCATTATGAGCGTTTGAAACCAGAATTGCGGATCGACCTGCCCGAGCTCAAAAACATTGTCCAAAAAGTGCAGTGGAAAGCTTTCGATAAGATTCGCCAGCAATTGGCCTGGGAAACAGGCCACAGCGAAATCGACGTGAAGCTTATCAACGCGGCTATTGTGGATGTCAGGATTGACGGCTATAGGGTGACAAATCCACTGGGTTTCCAGGGTCGGGACGTTTCAATCGGGATTTTCAATGCCTATGCGCCGATGGTCCACTTGGGAGCGCTGCAAAAGATTGCCGAGGAGCTGGATCTTGACCTTTTGAGCATTGCGGCGGAGCCGTATGCAGTCGCCCGTTCTATGGGCTTGGAAAATACGGTGGATTTCAGTGCTGTTTTCATCGACATTGGCGGGGGAACGACTGATATTGCAGTCGTGCGCAACGGAGGATTGGAAGGTACGAAGATGTTCGCTTTGGGCGGGCGGGCGTTTACAAAAAGGCTGGCCCAGGAACTCAATTTGAATTTCGCGGAAGCCGAAAACCTGAAAATCAGGTACGGCCGGGGCGAATTGGGTCAGGATGCGGCGAAAAAAATTGAAAAACTGCTGGACGAAGATTGCCGGGTTTGGCTGGACGGTATTGAACTTTCACTCCAGGAATTTTCTGAATCCGATATGCTGCCGTCAAAAATTCTTCTTTGCGGGGGAGGATCGGCGCTACCGGGCATAAAAAAGAATCTCTCCGGCACAAGTTGGCTCAAAAATCTGCCATTTTCAAAGAATCCTTCCGTGAACTTCCTTCAGCCAAAAGACGTAGCGAATATTACTGACAAGACCGGGCTTCTGCGCGATCCGCAGGACGTGACGCCGATGGGACTGGCTAATTTGGCTCTCGACCTGGTTGGAGAGGAAAAGGTGCTTTCAAGTATGCTTCGAAGGGCGGTTAAAATGATGCAAAACTAAAATGTCGCACAAAACTCTCTATATTGATATTGATGAAGAGATCACCTCAATAGTTGACCGGGTAAGAAAAACGCCCGCCGGCGAGGTGATTATTGTTGTGCCAAAGAGAGCTTTGTTAATCCAAAGCCTGGTCAATTTGAAATTGCTGAAAAAAGAATCCAATCGGCGCAGGAAAAGACTGATGATCGTAACACAGGACAAGATTGGAAAAAAGCTTATCGAAAAAGCGGGAATTTTGGTGCAAGGGAAAATCGAAGGCTCCTTGGAACAAGATGATGTTTTTGAAATTGATCCCGGGAAAATTCAGCCGGAAATTATGGGCGAAATCTCTGAAGGTGAAGAAGAAAATGTTTTTGGTTCAAGCGATTATTTTGACGAACCGCTTCCCGAACCGCCCAAAAATGAAAATATCGGCAAAATCAGCTATGAAAAAAAAGGGGGGGAGTCTGATTTGAAAGCGGACAGTGGAAGTGTTGCGCAATCGGCAAAAGCTTCCCGGGCGAAAATTAGCAATGTGAAAGCTGAAAATCGAGTGAAGCTGTCAGATATTGTCGCAGGGCCAAAAAAAGAAAAAGAAAAAAAGCCGAAAGTTTTGAAGCAGGTTATGCCGAACAAAAATGAGGTTCCGGTGCCGGAGGAATATTTCCAAAAAAGAGAATTGAAAAGGCAAAAAGAATTAAAAACAGAAAAATTTTTTCAGTCTTCTGATTTCACTCCCCCTTCTTTTTCTGGTCGAAAAAATGAGAAAATTCTCAAAACGACCAGAATAAAAGGCCGATCAGGCAAGTATTTCATTGTTTTTCTGCTCGCTTTTGTTGCGTTTGGAGCGGCAGCTGGAGCGTATTTTTTTCTTCCCCGCGCGACAATCATCCTTCATCTGAAGACGCAGGAAAAAAGCGTGTCAATGAATCTTGAGGCCAATACGCAAGCAAACGGCATTGATGACCAGGAGAAAACTATACCCGCCGCCCTCGAGCAAATCACAAAGGAAAAAAGCGGAGAATTCGAGGCAACGGGAAACCAGACCGGCGCTGGAAAAGCCACCGGAAGGGTTGTGATATTCAATGAATTCAGCTCCGAGGACCAGCCATTGGTTGTGACCACCCGTCTGGAAACTGAAGACGGAAAAATTTTTCGAATCGCCAAAGGCATCGTTGTTCCCGGATTCACTCGGGTTGGCGAAGAAACAAAACCGGGAGCGATCGAAGTCGAGGTTATGGCTGACAAGCCCGGTGAGGAATACAATATTGAACCGGCAAGCTTCAAAATTCCTGGTTTCAAAGGGGGACCGAAATACGATAAATTTCACGCCGAGTCTCCAAAACCCATGCAAGGCGGGCAAATTGGTGAAACGGCCAGTGTTTCGTCCCAAGATTTGGCCGATGCAAAAGCAAAACTGGCCGCGGAAGCCAGAAAAGAAGCATTGGAGGATCTTAAGGGGAGATTGGGCGGCGGCCGGCATTTTTTTGAGGACACGGCCTTGTTTGAAACCACCGGATCCAACTCATCAGAAAAAGTCGGTTCTCAAGCGAAAAAATTTACTTATACGGTTAGCGTCAAAGGAAGGATCCTTTCTTTCCAGGAAGATGATGTGAAACAGCTCATCAGGCAAACTGAAAGCGCAAACAGCTCCAACCAAATTCAGGTTGACTTTTCCAAAGGCATGAGCTATATTCTTTCGGAATCGGACATCGAAAATGAATTTTTGAAATTTGAAGCAAAAACGGACTTTGATTCCGCATCTGATTTGGATATTTCTAGTTTTAAGGAAGGAGCCCTTGGAAAAAACAGCGAGGAACTCGAAAGTATCGTAAAAAATTATCCGGCCGTCAAAAGCGCCGACGTGAAATTTTGGCCGTTTTTTGCCAGTCGCGTGCCGATGAGCAAAAACCGGGTCAAAATCGAGGTCCAATAAATACCCATGAAAAAATAAGGAATAATTTTCTAATCAAAAAATTAGCATAAAAAATATGTCTATATTCAAATCTGAACGACGTGCGGAAAGAAGCCTTTTTTATAAAAAAGGATGGTTTCGTCTTCTAGCCGTAATGGTGGTTCTTGTTGTGGCTGTGGGTGGATTTTTTGCGTGGAAAACGGGATACACGCTCAATAAAATTTCCGATTCGGATAATTCCGCTTTGCGCAGTCTGCTCGGGGGAGGAACCGCTCCGGAGGCGGATGATGGCAGGATCAACGTTTTGCTTCTGGGCATGCGCGGGGCAAATATGCCGGGCGGGGGACTGCTCGCTGACTCGATCATGGTCGCCACGCTTGACACTGAAAAAAACAAGGCCGGGCTGATTTCGGTGCCGCGGGATCTCTATGTCCAAATTCCAGGCACTGGCCAGCGAGGCAAAATAAATTCAGTTTATTCGTACTGGGAGAGCGGCGAGCGCGGCCAAGGCATCGGGAAAATGGAAGAAATGATGGAAACGATAACGGGTCTCAAGATAAATCGCACGGTGGTCATCAATTTCAATGGATTCAGGCAGATGATTGATGCCGTGGGCGGCATTGATGTGCGCATGCCCAAAGGTTTTGCTGAAACCCAGCAGTTCGTAGAAGGCAACGAGTGTGGAGGGTCTTTTGTCCTGCCGATTGGCACCAATCATTTGAATGGCGAAAAAGCCCTTTGTTATGCCCGGTCTCGTGTGCAAACCAATGACTTCGACCGCTCAAAGCGGCAGCAGGCAGTCCTCCAGGCTCTGAAAGAAAAAATGGCTTCTCTCGGAACTTTGGCTGATTTTGGAAAACTGAACAATATTCTCAATATAGTCGGAGAAAATGTCAAAACAAATTTTTCGCCTGATGAAATGAAAGGTTTTTTTGACCAGTATGGGCAAATGAAAGATGCGGAAATTTCGCAGTTATTTTTTGAAAATTCCGAAAAAGGTCTGCTGAAAGTTCCGGAGGCCGGCACCGGCTTGGGTTATGTTTTGGTTCCGATCGCCGGGCAGGATAACTATTCCCAAATGCGTGAGGCCTGCCGGGATATTTTTCAACAGCAATAAACAGTCAATAACATATTTTTCGGCGAAAAAATGTGATGCG
>Ga0172371_10008684_pt1 | contig 14160 bp, 10 predicted proteins | sample Lak12m_FD_114543 | JGI IMG/M metagenome (GOLD analysis project Ga0172371, IMG submission 114543) | Freshwater microbial communities from Kabuno Bay, South-Kivu, Congo - kab_022012_12m | ecosystem: Environmental > Aquatic > Freshwater > Lake | place: Democratic Republic of the Congo: South-Kivu... | reverse complement strand
CTGGCTACCCGAGAAGAACGGCTTCCGCAGCCCCTCAGCGACCCGGGCGGCGTGGTACACTCAGCACGGCATGGAGGTCGCCGCGTAGTGCAGTTCTGTGTCCAGGTATCCGCGTCCGCTACAATGCGGCCTGCCGGCACCTGATCCATGCTGAGCGCCTGCGCGGGCAACGCATTCTCGGCCGCGGGGCGTCAGGCCGAAGCTCGCGCGACCGATAGCAGAGTGGAGGGCGGTGGCCGGCCGGTGCGGCCGCGGCCGCGTGGCGGTCGGGACCGCCACTTCGTTCGGCGGGAGGTTCGCGTGTCGATGGCGCGGTGGCGAGAGCGGCGTGCGGAGCGGCCCAGGTCGCTCGGGCGTCGTCGGTCGCGACTGCCGGCGTGCGCCCTGACGCTGCTGTGCGTGGCGTGGGCATCGACGTCGGTCTGTGACGCCGACGTGGCGCGCGCCGACGACGGCGGGCTGGCGCGTCAGCTGCAGCCGGTCCAGCGCTCGGCGATCGGCGAGGGCTTTGTGCCGCCGCCGATGACCGACGTGCGCGAGGACTGGGAGCAGGGGGCGCCGGAGCCGGCGCCGATGCTCGGCGACACGCCGCCGGCAACGTACGACCTGCGTGCCATCGTCCCGAGCAGGGTGGGACCGGTGCGCGATCAGGGTCCCTATGGGACGTGCTGGAGCTTCGCCGCCCTCGCCTCCCTGGAGTCGGGTCTCCTGCCCGGGGTGTCCGCCGACTTCGCCGAGGATCACATGGTGCTGCGTTCCGGCTACGGCTTCGCGGATCCCTATGACACCGGCGGCAACGACTTCATGGCCACCGCCTATCTGGCCCGTCGGGACGGCCCGGTGTACGAAGCGCAGGATGCGTACGGCGACGGGGTCACACCGACCGGGCTGCGCGCCGTGAGACGTGTCCGGGAGGTTCTGTGGCCGCCGGCGGTCGCCGGTGCCGCCAACGAGGCCGTCAAGCAAGCGGTGATGGATCGTGGTGCAGTCTCGGCGAGCCTGTTCTGGAGCAGCACGTACTACAACAGCGCGTATGCGGCCTTCTACATGCCGCCCGGCCGGTCGTCGTACTCCAATCACGCCGTGGCCATCGTGGGCTGGGACGATACGTTCCCACGGTCACGGTTCCGTGACACGCCGGCCGGTGACGGCGCCTGGATCGTACGCAACAGCTGGGGTAGCGGCTGGGGCGCCGGTGGGTACTTCTATGCCTCCTACTACGACCCCCTGATAGCTGCCGAGACGTACGTCTACGGCGACGCCGTGCCGGCTGCCGCCGAAGATCACATCTACCAGTACGACACGCTCGGTCTGGTGAACAGCTACGGGTTCTGGTCCCAGACTGCCTGGTTCGCTTGTAGACACGATGCAGTCGAGGATGGGGTGCTCACGGGGGTCTCGTTCTACGCCCTGGCGCCGGACACGGCGTACGAGGTCTGGGCAGGAGCCGATCTGGAGGCTCCGGACCTGGGGAGCATGCAACGCCTGGCGACCGGGACGCTTGGCAGTGCCGGCTACCAGACGATCGGACTGCCGTCCGGCCCGGCTGTGAGCGCCGGCACGTCGTTCGTGGTGGCGGTCAAGGTCACGACGCCGGGCGAGACGTACCCGGTGCCGATCGAGATGCGCTGGAGCGGCTACTCGGACACATCCCGGGGGGCGCCGGGTCAGAGCTTCGTCTCGGCGAGTGGGGCAGCCTGGACAGATTTCCACACGGAGGGCCTCGACGGCGACGTGTGCCTCAAGGTCGTGGCGGCGGGATCTGCGCGAGTCGGCGACCCGCCATCCGACGATCCTTCGGCCGACGACCCGCCTGCGGATGAGCCCGACGGCGACGTCATCGCGCCGGTGACACGGGCGCGCGGCGCCGGCGTCCGATGGCATCGTACCGCGGTCCGCGTGTCGTTGACGGCGACCGACGCCGGGTCGGGCGTCGCGGCCCTTTCGTACCGGATCGACGGCGGCGCCTGGAAGACGGTGACGGCGGCTTCGGGCGCGCCCTCCCTGGACGCGACCGTACGCGTGGCCTCCCCGCGGCGTCACGGAAACGACGGCGTCCACCGCGTCGAGTACCGGTCCGTGGATGCGGCCGGCAACGTGGAAGCGATCAGATCGTGCCGCGTCAGGATCGACACGCGGCGGCCGCGGACGGCGGTGCTGCGTCGCGTGACGGCTCGTGCCGGCGCCAGGCTGCGCGTGTGCTTCACTGTCGTCGACCGCAGTCCCAGTTCGGGGACCGCCCGGGTGACGATCGTGGTGCGCACGCTGGACGGTACGACCGTGAGGCGGATCGCCGTCCGTCCGACGGTCAGGACGGGGCGCGTCGTCACCCGGGCGGTGCACTGCCGGCTGCCGCGCGGAACGTACAGGATCCTGGTGCGGGCGAGAGACGGCGCCGGCAACACGCAGGAGAAAGCACGCGCCGCCACGCTCGTGATCCGCTAAAGCTCCTCCAGACCGCCGCCGGCAGGCGGACGTCTCAGTTCCGCTGCGCCAGCATGATGTAGTAGAGGAGCGTGAGCACGGCGCTGACGGCTGCCGCCAGGTACGTGAGCCCGGCGGCGGTGAGGACCGCGCGGGCGCCGCGCCCGTCATCGTCGCTCCTGGTCAGGCCGGCCTGGCGCAGCAGCTTGAGGCCGCGCCGGCTGGCATCGATCTCGATCGGCAGGGTGAGCAGGGAGAACAGCACCAGCAGGGCGAAGAAGATGATGCCGACCCAGATGAGCTGCGTGATGCTGAAGATGAGCCCGGCGATGATCGCGACGTAGCTGATCATGGGACTGAACTGCACGGCCGGCACGAGGAAGTTGCGGGCCGCCATCAGGACCGAGCTCTTCTGGTACTGCTGGACGTGCCCGAGCTCGTGCGCGACGACGGCCATGGCGGCGACCGAAGGCTTGCCGGCCACATCCTGGGAGAGGTTGACCACCTGATGGCGGGGGTCGAAGTTGTCGCTGAGCGTGCCGCGCGTCACCTGGAGCGGGATGGCGTCGAGGTCGGTGCGCTCGAAGAGCGCGTGGCCGACGTCCATGCCGGTGAGGCCGGAGCTGTTGCGCACCTGGCTCCACTTGCGGAAGGTGCTCTTGAGGTAGAGCTGTACGCCGAGCGACATCACGAGGATGGGCAGGAACACGTACAGCAGGTACGTCGTGTCGAAGTAGAACACCGCAGGCTCCTGGTCGTGCAAGGGTCGGCGACGACGGTGGGCCGGCTCGTAGCGGGCCCGCCGAGCGGGAATGCCCCGCCGTCAGCAGAAGGATTGCCTGCCGCGGGCGGCGATGCAACCCCGGCCCGGTGATGCCGGGGAAGGCGAGGAGGCCGGCGCCTGCCGCCTGCGGCACGCGCCGGCCTCCTCGGTCCCGTCGACCGGGCCACCGGGGGCGGGTGTGCGGCCGATGCTCCGCCGGTGGCCGTTCGCGACAGGAGACAGTGTACCGGCCGGGTGGGACGGAAGATCGGACGTGTCCCGCTGCACGGTCGCCGGCGGTCCGGTACAGTACGGCCGTCGTGGCCGGCAGACGAGACGACGTCCGGTTGAGCCGGCCGGCGTCGGCCGGGAGAGGCACTGGACCCTATGGGCACAGACAGCGAGAGACTGCGCATCGGACCGCTGCCGGCGGACCAGCTGGACGCGCTCGAGCCGCTCTGGCGCGACCTCCTCGACCATCTCGTCGAGCTCGGCAGCGAAGTAGCCATCCGGCCGCACCGCGAGTCGTGGCCGCTCTGCAAGGAGCATTTCGCCGAGTGGCTGAACGAGGAGGAGCACTCGTTCCTTCTCGTGGCGCGGCTCAACGGCGACGCTGAGACGGTGGGCTTCGCCATGGTGCGCGGCGATCGCGGAGAAGAGGTCTGGTACACCGACGAGCGCTTCGCCGAGCTGCAGGCGCTGGTCGTGGCATCCGGCCGTCGCGGGCGCGGTGTCGGGTCGGCGCTCATGGACGCCGTGGAAGCTCGGCTGGCGCAGCTCGGCATCACCGACCTCTACATCGGTGTCGATTCGGTCAACACCGAGGCGCTGCGCTTCTACGAGGCGCGTGGGTACACGCTGGGCTACTACCTTCTGTACGGGCGTCCCGGCGGCGGTCCGCGCATGGACCGGCTCCGCGAGCGGGCCGCGCGTCCGCGTGCAGGGGGCGCGGAGCGCCGAACGGCTCGCGACGACGGGCGGGTCGGCTGACGTGAGGCTCATCCCGCCGACCATCGACCCCGACACCAACCGCGGCGAGCGTCTGGTCTTCGACATGCTCGAGCGGGCCGACGACGCGGACGGGTGGACGGTCCTGCACTCCCTGGACATCGCCGACCACAACCGTCAGGTGGCCGGCGAGATCGACTTCCTCGTCGTCGTGCCGGGGTCGGGCGTCCTGGTGCTCGAGGTCAAGGGCGTGCGGCGCATCGCCCGGCACGAGGGTGTCTGGGTCTACGGCGACGGTCCGGACGCCCGCAGCGACCGCCGGGGGCCGTTCAAGCAGGCGTCGACGGCCATGCACAGCCTGCGGGAGCGGCTGGTGCGCAGCCGGCCGCACCTGGTCGGCGTGCCGTTCTGGTCGGCGGTCTGCTTCCCTCTGCTCGACTTCGGCGAGTCGAGCGAGGAGTGGCACTCCTGGCAGGTGATCGATCGCCGGGCGCTGGCGGCACGGCGGCCGACGGAGCTGCTGGCCGGCGTGCTGCAGAACGGTCGCCGGCGGATGCAGGAACGGCGCGTCGCCGGCTTCGAACCGGCGGCCGGCGAGCCGACGCCGGCCCAGTGCGACGAGATCGTCGCCGCGGTGCGGCCGGACTTCGAGCTGTTCGAGAGCCCGCGCTCCCGGGCACGGCGCATCGAGGAGGAGATCCGCCGCTTCACCGAGGAGCAGTTCGCGGCGCTCGACAGCATGGCGCGCAATCCGCGGGTCGTCTTCGACGGCCCCGCCGGCACCGGGAAGACCCTGCTGGCCATGGAGGCGGCCCGGCGCGGCGCCGCCGCCGGGCGCCGCGTCCTGTTCGTGTGCTTCAACCTGCCGCTGCGCCTGTGGCTGGCGGACCGCATGGCCGAGCTGCGGCCGCGAGGCATGGTCGACCGGCTGGCGATCGCCGTCGGCGGCGCCTGCGCGCTGCCGGTCGACGGCCAGCAGGCCTGCGACGGGAGTGGTCCGGGCGTCGTCGTGCGCAGCCTCCATGAGCAGATGCTGCATGTGGCCGGGATACAGCCGGAGGGGCGCCGTCTGGACAGCCCGTTCTGGCTGGAGACGCTGCCGGAGCTGGCGTCGGAGCATCTGCTGGAGCAGCAGGCTCGCCTGGAGGAGGCTGCCGGCACCGGAGCGGACGGCGGCTTCTCGACGAGCGGCGGTGGCATCCCCGGGGGGAGCGGCTCGGCACCCGGCGCCGGGACTCCGGGGCGGAGCGTTCCGGCGCCCGACGGCGGCCCGCCCACTGGAGGTCCAGAGGACGGGGCACCTACGGACCGTGCCGCCCGGCTCGCCCCCGACGTCTTCGACGAGGTCGTCATCGACGAGGCGCAGGACATCCTGCGGCGCAGCTACCTGGGCTTCCTCGACCTCTCGCTGCGCGGCGGGGTGGACCGCGGCCGCTGGCGCATCTTCGGCGACTTCGAGTTCCAGCGCATCTACCGCGAGCATGGCTCCATGACGCTCGACGACCTCGACCCGGACGGCCGCTGGCCGGTCTGCGAGCTGCGCGTGAACTGCCGCAACACGCCGAGCGTCACGCAGCTGGCGTGTGCGTGTGTGGGGGTCGACCCCACCTACTGCCGTGTCCTGCGTCCCGACGAGGGTGAGCCGCCGCAGATCCGCGGTTGGCACGACGGCGACGGTCAGATGGAGGTGTTGTCACGCTGCCTCGAAGAGCTGCGCGCCGAGGGCTACCTGTGGCGCGACATCGCCGTCCTGAGCACCGTCGCCGACGAGCGCTCGGCCTGCGCCCTGCTGCCGCGCCACTGGGACGACCGTCTGGAACGGGTGGTGCAGTACGCTCCCGGCCTCGACATGGCGGCCGCCGGGGCGGCCCTGGAGCACCCCAGCGGCCGCGTGCGCTGCGCCACCATCCACCGCTTCAAAGGCCTGGAGGCGCGAGCCGTGGTCATCACCGACGTCACGACGCTGGACGAGACCTCGCGGGCCCTGCTGTACGTGGGCGCCACACGCTCTGTCGAGCGGCTCGTCGTCCTGGCTCGCAAGGACGTGGCGCGGGAGCTGCGCCGTCTGGCAGCGGTTTCCCGGCCCGAGCACACGGGGAGCATGGAGGCAGCCCATGGACAATGAGCCCCGCATGATGACGCGGACCGTCGCCGGCAACATCGTGGCCTTCATCGTCGCCGCGGTCGTGCTGCTGTTCTTCCTGCTTGCCCTGGGGACCGGCGTCGTCTGGGCGGCGATCGCGGCCGTCGGGGCGTATGGCCTGAGCCTCCTCGTCGTACCGGGACTCCCGTCGCGCCGCAGGACGGCCCTGCCACCCGGCCTCGACAAGAAGCTCATCGAAGAGGTGGTCGGCGAGGCGCGGGTCCGGTTGGAGGGACTGCGCAGGAAGTCGCGGCTCCTCTCCGATCAGCGGGTGCGTCTCAAGGCGCTCTCGGCCTGCACCACCGCCGACAAGATCGTCGTGGAGCTGGAGCGCGATCCGCGGCGTATCCAGAGCGCGCGTCCGTTCCTGACCTACTACCTCGATGCCACCGACCGGATCGTCACCCAGTACATGGAGATCAGCGCCCGGAAAGCGAGCGGGGAGAGCATCCAGCAGACGCTCGCCAAGGTGGAGCCCACCCTCGACGTGATCGACCGCGCCTTCGAGCGCCAGCTGGAGGGGCTGCTCCACGACGATGTGATCGACCTCGACGCCGAGATCTCCCTGTTGCAGAAGACCGCCAAGCTGGAGGGCGTGCCGATCGACCTGCCCTCCGCGGCGGCCCTCGAGTCGCCGGCCACGACACGATCCGACGAGCCGCCGCTGCTCGACCGCGGGGCCGGCTCCGACGACGAGCATCGGACGGCATGAGCCGTCACACGATTGCGTGACCTACGCCCACCAGCCGAGCCAGGAGCACCCCATGGACAGCAGCGAGAAGCCCGTCACCACCGACCCCGCCGCCCCCGCACAGACCCCGGCGCTTGCCGATCCACCCCAGGACCTCACGCCCTACGCGAAGCTCACGCCGGAACTGCGCCAGAAGGCCGATCTGATCATGGCCTCGGTCGATGTCGGTGACCCGCAGGAGGTGCTGCAGTTCGGCCTGCCGGCCCAGGACAAGATCGCCAGCTTCGCCGACACCCTGCTGGCCGACGTGCGCAACAAGGACACCGGCTACGTCGGCGACATCCTCGGCGACATGGTCGCCACCGTGAAGGAGCTCGACGTCGACTCGCTGAGCGGCGGTCAGTCGGGCCTCAGCAAGATCCCGATCGTGGGCAAGTTCGTCGACGTCTTCAACCGTTTCATCACCCGCTACGAGAAGATCTCGGTGAACATCGAGCGCATCCTGACCGCCCTCGAGCGGGCACGCATGGACCTGCTCAAGGACATCACCGTGCTCGAGAAGATGTACGAGCTCAACCTCGACTACCTCGAGCAGCTCGAGATCTACATCGCCGCCGGCGAGACGCTGCTGAACGATCTGCGGACGAAGAAGCTGCCCGAGCTGGAGGTCGAGGCCAGGACGTCATCGGACCCGCTGGCGGCGCAGCGTCTGGCCGACTTCGACCAGGCGCTCACCCGCTTCGAGCGGCGCCTGCACGACCTCAAGCTCACGCGCATGATCGCCATCCAGACGGCGCCCCAGGTGCGGCTCATCCAGAACAACGACCAGGGGCTGGTCGAGAAGATACAGAGCTCGATCATGACGACCATCCCGTTGTGGAAGAACCAGATCGTCATCGCCATCAGCCTGTACCGCCAGCAGAAGGCGCTGGAGCTGCAGAAGGAGGTCTCGGCGACCACCAACGAACTGTTGGCCAAGAACGCCGAGATGCTCAAAAAGACCTCCGGCGAGGTGGTCCGCGAGACCGAGCGCGGGGTGGTCGACATCGAGACGCTCAAGAAGGTCAACGACGACCTGGTCGCGACGCTCGAGGAGACGCTGCGCATCCAGAGCGAGGCGCGCCAGAAGCGCGGCGGCGCCGAGGCGGAGCTGCAGCGTATCGAAGCCGACCTCAAGCAGCGGCTGGTGACACTGCGCGGAAGCTGAGCCGACCACGACCGCCGGCGCCGCAGAGGCGGTCCGGCGGTCTGCATCTGCCGGTCGCGTCCCGCGGATGGTACTATTGAGCTGCCAGAGCGCGCCGCGGCGCGCGTCTTACGGGGGGTCGCATTGGCCGGCGTGTTGTTCGTCACGGTCGGGTCGGGGGTCGATGAGTACCCCCTGCGCGAGGGTGCCACTACGATCGGCCGCGGTGGCGACAACGACCTGCTGCTGCCGCACCCCCAGGTCTCGCAGCATCACGCTCGCATCGACGTCACGGCTGACGGCGCGTCCATCACCGACCTCGGAAGCTCCAACGGGACGTTCGTGGGCGGCGCCGAGCTGGCGCCGCGTGAGCCACACCGGCTGGTCGACGGCGACGGCATCCGTGTCGGCCCGTTCGTACTGACGTATCGGGTCACGGCGGCACCGCAGGTGCCTGAGCCGGCGGCCGCCGTTCGAGAGCCGACGGTCCTGCTGCCGCCGGCCGAGCCGGCGCGACTCGATGTCACGACGCCAGAAGGGCTGAGCACGCACGAGCTGCGCGGGGAACTCGTGCGTCTGGGGCGATCGGCCGACAACGACATCGTCGTGGAGGCGGAGGCGGTGTCGCGCCACCACGCCGAGCTGCGGCAGGTCGACGGCCGCTGGTCGATCACGGACCTGGGCAGCACCAACGGGCTGAGAATCGACGGGCGTCGGGTCACGGAGCACACACTGGGCGACGGCGATCTGGTCCGCATAGGCCGGCGGGTCGTCCTCGCCTTTCACGAGGCGGTGTCAGCGGCCGGCGCGGGACGTGCCGGCGCGGCGCGGCCGGGAGAGGGTGCGGACGGCCGTCGGGTAGTCGAGATCCCGGCGGCCGGTGCGCTCACCATCGGCCGCGGCGCCGACGCCGGCATCCGGGTGGCTCACCCGCAGGTGTCGGCGGCTCACGCCCGGGTCGAGCGGCGCGACGGCGAGCTGGTCGTGCAGGACCTGGGCAGCGCCGCCGGCACCTTCGTCAACGGGCAGCCGGTCGATCAGAGGGCGCTCAAGGACGGCGACGCGGTGCGCATCGGCGCGCAGCGGTTCGTGGTGCGGGCCGGCCGTCTGGAAGGGGAAGACGAAGAGGGCGCGCTGGAACTGGAGGCGCGCGACCTCTCGGTCACCGTCGCCAAGGGCAAGCGGATCCTCGATCACGTCTCGATGACCATCAAGCCGCGCCAGTTCGTCGCCGTCGTCGGCGGCAGCGGGGCGGGCAAGTCCACGCTGGTCAACGCCCTCTCCGGCTTCCGCCCGGCCACCGAGGGCACGGTGCTGGTGAACGGCGTCGATCTCTACCGCAACGCAGCCGCGTATCGCTCCGATCTCGGCTACGTGCCGCAGGACGACATCATCCATCGGGACCTGCCGGTGGGCCGCGCTCTCGACTACTCCGCGCAGCTGCGCATGCCGCCCGACACCACCGCGCAGGAGCGCGCCGACCGTATCCGCGAGGTGCTCGCCGAGCTGGATCTGCAGGGGTGCGCGAACACACCGATCCGGCGGCTCAGCGGCGGCCAGCGCAAGCGGGTCTCCATCGCCGTCGAGCTGCTCACGCGTCCCAGCCTCTTCTTCCTCGACGAGGCGACCTCGGGGCTCGACCCGGCCACCGAGAGCCAGCTCATGCGGCTGCTGCGTCGGCTCGCCGACCAGGGTCGCACTGTCATCCTGATCACGCATGCGACCAAGAACGTCATGCTCTGCGACGCCGTCGCCGTGATGGCGCGCGGCGGGCGGCTCGCCTACTTCGGACCGCCCGACGAGGCGCTCACCTACTTCAAGGTCGACGACTTCGACGGCATCTACGAGCGGGTCGAGGAGGACACGCCGACCACGTGGGCGCGTCGTCAGGTGGCGGCTGAAGCGAAGAAGGGTGGGCGGCGCGGTGCGCCGCTGCGGGGCGGCGCCCCGGCGGCGCCGCCCCAGCAGCGCAACGTCTCCTCGTGGAAGCAGTTCGCGACGCTGACGCGACGCTACCTGGACACCCTCATGTGCGACCGCCAGGCAGCGGCCCTGCTGTTCCTGGTGGCACCCGCCCTTGGACTCCTCAATTTCATCGAGTGGGACCGCGACGTCTTCGACCCGGTCACCGGCGGCGCCAACAAGGGTGTGATGCTCTGCTTCATCTCGGTGCTGGTGACGTTCCTCGTCGGCATGATCACGTCCGTGCGGGAGATCGTCAAGGAAGACGCGGTGTACCGGCGTGAGCGCATGGTGGGTCTCAAGGTGCTCCCGTACATCGCCTCCAAGGTGGCGGTGGGGTCGGTCTTCGCGCTCTACAGCGCCGCCGTCCTGTATGGACTCACCTTCGCTGCTATCGACTTCCCGCAGGCGAACGGCATCGCGCCCCTCTACATCTTCATCCCGTTCCTGCTCGGCACGTTCTCCGGGCTGGCGTGGGGGCTGCTGGTCTCGGCGCTGGCGTCCACGGAAGAACGAGCCATGCTGCTGATGATCCTCGTGATCGTGCCCCAGATCGTGTTCTCCGGCGGCATGCTCTCGATGGACGACATGGGAGCGCCGGGCAAGGTCTTCGGCTCCATCACCTCGACGCGGTACAACCTCGCCGCGCTCGTGACGGCGACTGAGGTCAGGGAGGGCGACTGCGCGAGACCTGACCTCAGCGATTGCCGCATGCCGGGTTCCGAGGGGATGACGACGCTGGCGGAGAAGCAGGCCCTTGTGAAGCAGCTCAACGAGCAGTACGGACAGATCTTCGCCGTGCGGCTCAGCGTCTACTGGGGGATCTCGCTGGGCATCGCCGTCATCCTGCTGGTGATCGTCGCGTTACTGCAGAAACGCAAGGACAAGTCGCTGACATGAGCGCCGTGACATGCAGGATCTGAGCGGCACGACTCTGGGGCGCTACCGTCTCACCCGGATCGTCGGCCGGGGCGGCATGGCGACCGTCTACGAGGCCCTCGATCCGACGCTCGACCGGGTGGTCGCGGTCAAGGTCCTGGCTCAGCACCTGGTCGGGGAGGAGGGGTTCCTCGGACGCTTCCAGCACGAGGCAAGGGCGGTGGCCGCCCTTCGGCATCCGTCCATCGTGCACATGTACGACTTCGACACCCAGGGCGGCGTCCCGTACATGGTCATGGAGTACATCGACGGGCCGTCTCTGCAGGCCTTGCTTGCCGATCTCCACAGGCGTTCGGAGCCGGCAGTCGGCGACGCGCTGCCGACGACCGACGGCAGTGCTTCCCCGGGATTGCCGCACGACGCGGTCGTGCGGCTCATGAATGCCGTCTGCTCGGCGCTGGATTACGCACACGCGCGCGGCATGGTCCACCGGGACATCAAGCCGGCCAACGTCCTGTTGACGGCCGATCTGGAGCCGGTCCTGAGCGACTTCGGCATCGCCCGCATCGCCGGCGCGACCACGTACACGGCACCGGGCATGGTCATGGGCACCGCTCACTACATGGCGCCCGAGCAGGCGCAGGGCCTGCCGATCGACGGACGCTGCGACCAGTATGCCGCCGCGGTGCTGGCTTTCGAGGCACTGGCCGGCAGGGTGCCGTATGTGGGCGACACGACCGGCTCGGTGCTGGCGCAGCACATCACCGCTCCCGTCCCGTCACTCAGTGCACTCATCCCCTCGCTCCCCTCGGGAGTCGATGCCGTCTTCGCACGAGCGCTGGCCAAGGAGCCGGACGACCGCTTCCCGACCGCCGGGGACTTCGCCCGGGAGCTGCAGGCCGTGCTGAAGGTGCCGGAGCGGGATGCCGGCGGGCCGCTTCTCGCGTCGAGCGAGGCACTCGGGCTGCTCGGTCCGAGCATCGTCGCGCGTCTGCGGACACGGCCGGGTCCCCCGCGTGACCCGACTGCGGCGGAGCCATCGCGGGTCCGCGCCGCTGCGTCGGCGCCAGGTGCGGTGGACGACGCCCCGACGACGCTCGAGCGCACACCGGCGACCGAAGGTGTACCGCTACCGCCTGCCGAGCGCACGCCGGCCGGGGCCGCTGAGACGTCTGCCGTGGCGCGTCGCTCCGGATCACGGCGCGGCTGGGCGGTGGGGGCCGCTGCCGGCATCGTGATCGCTGCCGTCATCGTCGTGACGCTCGGTTGGCAACCGTGGCGGCAGACGGAGCCGGCCGGCGTCGCGGGGGGAGCGTCGCCCACACCGACCGCCACTCGATCGCAGGACGGCGACCCGGCCGGCACCGCGGAGCCGACGCCCGGCGTGAGTCCTACGCAGACCTCGAGCTCTGCGGCGAGTCCCGAGCCGACGGCGGTCGCGGCGGCGCAGCCGCTGCCGCGCGCCCTCAAGGACGTCTCGGCGACCAGCGGGGCCATGGCGCGCGTCGGGTTCCTGGTGGAGGATGAGGACAGCGATCGCTGTAAGGTGCGGGTCGTGATAAGCGACGATCAGGGGACGCAGGTGAAGGCGTACGGCACCAGGAAGGACTGGTGGTGGAAGACGAACGTGGCGGAGTCGATGAGCTTCACCTGCACGCTGCCGCCCGGCGTGTATCGGTACCATGTAGAGGCGACCGATGACGACGGCAACACCGGGGTGAGCGGCGATCGCACGACGCTGACGGTGCAGTGAGCGAGGCCGGGGTACCGTCCGGTGGCGAGCTTCCCCGCCGCCGCGGACGGCCGCCGGGCGCCAGGGCCCCACTCGAGCACCCGTTGCCGGTGGAGAACCCGCTCTCGGCGCTCAGTCCCACGGCGCGCCACATCCTGGCCACAGCGCGCCGTCTGCTGCTGGAACGCGGCTTCGGCGCGCTGACCATAGAGAGCATCGCGCTCGAGGCCGGCGAGACGAAGGGCTCGGTGACCTATCACTTCGGCAGCAAGGCCGGGCTCATCGAGACGCTGTTCGACTCCCTCTCGCACGACACATGGGTGGCGCTCTCCGAGGAGATAGCGGCGCTGCCCCCGGGCGAGGAGCGCATCGGTCTGTACATCGACGGCGTGCGCACGATGGCCGAGGACACCGAGGCGTACCGGGCGTTCTACGCCATCGCACCGCACGCCATGCAGGACCGCGACCTGCGGCCGCGGATGATCGCTCTGTACGACTGGTACCGCCAGATCACGCTGGAGGCCTGCGGCGTCGCGCAAGGTGACGACGACCGCGACCATGCCCGGCGGCGGGCGGTGGCGGCCGTGATCCTGGCCACCATGGACGGGCTGGCCTTCCAGCTGGCCCTGGACCCCGAGGCCTTCGATGAGGCCTACGCCTTCGACCTGCTCAAGCAGACGGTCAAGCGGGCCCTGGCCGAGGGACGGCCGGAAGAGGGGGGCTGAGGATGACGACCGACCGTGGCCGCGCCGCTGGAGCCGGAGCCGCCGCCGACCGGGACGATGCAGTACACGACGCCGATGTGATGATCGACGGGCGGCTGATGTGCCGGTTCAGATGGGTGGATCTGCTGCGGTTCTTCCTGATCGTTCTGCCGTACGCCCTGGTCACCATCCCGGGCATGGTCCGTGCCGGGCGAGGCCGCGTCCTGCTCATCTGGCTCGCCTACGCCGCGTTCTTCTTCTACGTCTGGGAGGCGCGCGTACTCTGCCGCCACTGTCCGTTCTGGGCGGGATCGGGAAGGACGCTGCGCTGTCCGGCGAACTGCGGGGTCACGAAGCTGTGGCGCTGGGATCCGCGGCCGATGTCCCGCTCGGAGGGCGCCCAGTTCCTCGCCGGTGCCATCCTGTTGATCGCCTTCCCCCTGCCCTGGCTGCTGCAGGAGCGGAAGTACGGACTGACGTCGGTCGCCGTCGCCACGGCAGCCGGCTGCACGGCCGCCCTGCGCACCTACGTTTGCACGCGCTGCGTCAACTTCTCCTGCCCGCTGAACGCCGTTCCGAAGTCGGTGGTCGACGAGTATCTCAGGGGCCGTCCCGAGATGATGGACGCGTGGGAGGCTTCCGGCTACGAGCCGTCTGAGTGAAAGCGGGGAAGCCCCGGTGGTCGCTCGCCCACCGGGGCTTCCCCTGCGAGACGCCGGAGTCGGGGT